>MDSW01035909.1_pt1 | contig 30909 bp, 33 predicted proteins | sample 811171 | NCBI WGS metagenome assembly MDSW01 (sample SAMN05326641, study PRJNA326480) | marine metagenome | isolation source: seawater | place: Atlantic Ocean: North West | collected 2012 | reverse complement strand
GATGTGGAAGCGCGGCAACGCGTGTAGCTGACCAGTACTAATAGCTCAATTGGCTTGATTTATGCACTGAAAAAAATTTTCTAAATATAGTAGTATTGCAAAATATACCACATCATAAGGTATATGTTTTTTCCTGAAGAAAAAATGACTATTTACTGTTCAATGATTGAACGTTATAAATGTTCAATTATTGAACATATATATGAAAGACAATCAAGATTTCCTTAATTTATTAAGAAAAATAAAAAGTAATCCAACATTTTCTCAAAGAGAACTTGCTGGAGAACTTGGATTTAGCTTAGGTAAACTTAACTACTGTCTAAAAGCTTTAAAAACAAAAGGCTTAATTAAAATAAGTAATTTTAAAAAAAACCCACATAAACTCAATTACATTTATGTCCTTACACCAAAAGGATTTTCGGAAAAAACAAAACTCACAATAAATTTTATGAAAAGAAAAATGAATGAGTATGACGAATTAAAAAAGGAATTAAAAAAGTAACATTATGTGGGCTATAGCAAAAATTAAAAAAAAAGAATTAAATATTTTTAGAAAAAAGTTAGTTGACGAATTTGGACAAAGTATTAAATTTTATTGCCCTAAGATTCAACACCATAAATATTTTAAAAATAAACTTAAAAAATTCGAAAAACATATATTAGAAAACTATATATTTTGCTACCACGAAAAATTTAATAAAATTAGTAATATTAATAAAGTACAATTTCTACAAGGCCTTGAATATTTTTTAGATGGTCATTACCAAAATCAAAATGAAATAAAAAAATTTATAGATCATTGTAAGTCTTTTGAAAATAAAGATGGATATCTTACACAGGCTTTTTTTAAAACAATGATCGTGAAGAAGGCCCAATTTGTTTCGGGACCACTTTCTAATATGATGTTTGAAATTCTAGAAAAACAAAAAAATAAATTAAAAATTTTAATTGGAAATGTAGTTACAACGATATCTGATAAAAAAAATTATTTATATCGTCCAGTTTAAAAATTTGTTTTGAAATGCTGCTTAGAGACTTTAAAATGATAAGAGTCAAAGTGCGGAGCATTGCTTAAATTTAAAAAATAATTAATATAGATTATGAAGTCTTTAGTTACAGGTGGAGCTGGATTTATTGGTAGTAACTTAGTTGATTATCTTGTTAACAAGGGTCACAAAGTCATAATCTTAGACAATTTTATTACAGGAAGATTATCAAATTTATCTCATCACAAGAAAAAAAATATAAAAATTATTAAAGTAGATATTTCTACAAACAAGAAATTAGAAAAATATTTTAAAGGAATTGATTATGTTTTTCACTTAGCGGGACTGGCAGATATTGTTCCAAGCATAGAGAATCCCGATAAATATTTTAAGACAAATGTAATAGGAACTTTTAATGTTATTCAAGCAGCAAAAAAAGCAAAAGTAAAAAAATTAGTTTATGCAGCATCAGCTAGCTGTTATGGAATCCCAACAAAAGTTCCTACAAAAGAAAAAGATAAAATAAATACGATGTATCCTTATGCTTTTACAAAATGGCAAGCTGAAGAATTAATAATGCACTGGGTAAAAATATATAATTTGCCTGCAAATTCCTTACGATTTTTTAATGCTTATGGAGCAAGATCAAGAACTTCTGGTGCCTATGGAGCAGTATTCGGTGTTTTTCTAGCCCAAAAATTAGCTGGGAAACCTTTGACAATAGTGGGTAACGGAGAACAAACAAGAGACTTTATTCATGTTGACGATTTAGTCCGCGCAATTTTTAAAACTGCTTTATCTAAAAAGATAGGAGAAATTTATAACGTAGGGGGCGGCAAGGAAATCAAAGTTAATCTTATTTCAAAACTTATAGGAGGTAAAAAAATTTATATACCTAAAAGACCTGGAGAACCTAAAAGATCGCTTGCTGACATTTCAAAAATAAAAAAAGATCTTAATTGGAGGCCAAAAATAAAAATAGAGGAAGGGATAAAAGATCTTTTAAGTAAAATTGAATATTGGAAAAATGCACCAGTTTGGACACCAAAAAGTATTAGAAAAGCTACCAAAACTTGGTTTAAGTTATTAAGCAAATAAATATCAAATTAAATTTATAAATAGCTATTATTAAAATGAAGCAAAAAATTTTTTCACTTGAAAAATTACAAAAGCTTATTGCTAAAGAAAAATCAAAGAAGAAAAAAATAGTACTATGCCACGGCGTTTTTGATTTATTACATATAGGTCACATTAAACATTTTAAAGAAGCAAAAAAAAATGGTGATATTTTAGTGGTTACACTTACCCCAGATATATTTGTAAACAAAGGTCCAAACAGACCTGCTTTTAATGAAAAATTGAGAATGGAGGCTTTGGCGTCTCTGGATGATATTGATTATGTAGCTTTAAATTCAACCCCTACAGCAACTAATATAATTTATAAACTCAAACCTCATATTTATTGTAAAGGACCGGATTACAAAAGTCATAAAAACGATATCTCTGGCCAAATTAAAAATGAAATTAAAGCCGTCAAAAGCGTTAAGGGAAAAATTATTTATACAAAAGACTTAACCTTTAGTTCTAGCAAGTTGATTAATCAATATGGAAACATTTACTCAGATTTACAAAAATCGTTTATTAAAAAAATAAAAAAAAATTATACATTTTCAAGAATTAGAAATTTAATTGATTATTTCAAAAAAATAAAAGTTTTAGTTATTGGAGAAACTATTTTAGATCAATATATTTTTTGTGAAGGGTTAGGAAAATCAGGCAAAGAGTCAGTTCTTGCTTTAAGAGATATTGATACAGAAGAATATCTAGGAGGAGCCGCAGCCATATCTAGACATCTATCAACTTTTTGCAAACAAGTTTCTTTACTTTCGATGGTTGGTGAAAAGGGGGAGCATCTAGAAAAAATTAAGAAAAGATTACCAAATAATATAAATTTTAAATACATAAAGAAAAAAAACTCACCAACGATTATAAAAAGAAGATTTTTGGATAAAATTAGCAACAATAAAGTATTAGGGGTTTATACAATAAATGATGAAATATTAAGTGGAAAAAATGAAAAATTATTTAATAATATTTTAAAAAAAACAATACCAAATTTTGATTTAGTAATAGTTTCTGACTATGGCCACGGTTTAATATCAAAAAAAAGTGCTAATTTAATTTGCAAACTTTCAAAATATTTAGCCTTAAATGCTCAAGTGAATGCCGCTAACGTGGGTTATCATAGCATGAGAAATTATAAGAATGTCGACTGTGTAATTATTAACGAAAAAGAAATAAGACATGAAACTAGAGACAGAAATAGTAAAATTGAAGATTTAATGAAGAGGCTTGCTGACCAGCAAAAAATTAAAAATTTAATTGTAACACAAGGATCATCTGGCTCAGCACTTTATAACAAAAAGGATAAAAAATTTACTTCTTGTGAGGCTTACGCCAAAAACTCAGTTGATAAAATTGGAGCTGGTGATGCAATGCTTTCCATTATAGCGCTGTGTTTAAAATCTAAATTTAGTAGTGAGTTGGCTCTGTTAGCAGCATCTTTGGCAGCAGCACACTCTGTAGAAACTATTGGTAACAAAGAAGTTATAAACAAAACTCAAATTTTAAAAACATTAGATAATATACTTAAGTAAAACTTATATGAGTAAAATTTTGATTACTGGAGGAGCTGGCTATGTTGGATCAGTTTTAACACCTTATCTTCTAAACAAAGGTCATAAGGTAACAGTAGTAGATCTTATGATTTATGGAGAAGAGGTTTTAAAAAAAAATAAAAATTTAAGAATAGTCAAAGGTGATATTAGAGATCGCAACTTACTCGAGAAAGAATTGACTGATCATGAAATTGTTATTCATTTAGCATGTATATCTAATGATCCAAGTTTTGAGCTAAATCCTAAATTAGGAAAATCAATAAACTTAGACGCCTTTACTCCACTTGTTGAAATATCTAAAAAAAAACTTATCAAAAGATTTATTTATGCCTCCTCTTCTTCTGTCTACGGAATTAAAAATGAAAAAGAGGTTCATGAAAATATGACATTAGAACCGTTGACAGATTATTCTAAATATAAAATAGAATGTGAGTTGATACTTAAAAAATATCATTCTGAAAACTTTACTCCTATTATAATAAGACCTGCTACCGTTTGTGGGTATGCGCCCAGACAAAGATTGGATGTAGTTGTAAATATTTTAACTAATCTTGCATACCACAAAAGAAAAATTAGTGTTTTTGGTGGCGACCAATTAAGGCCAAACATTCATATAAAAGACATGGCAGAAGCTTACGATATATTGATAAATGCAAAAAAATCTCAAGTTTCAGGAGAAGTATTTAATGCTGGCTACGAAAATAAAACAGTTTTAGATTTAGCAAATACTGTGAAAAAAGTTATTGGTGAAGATGTTGAACTTAAATCAACACCCACCAATGATAACCGCTCATACCACATTTCGTCTGAAAAAATTAAGAAAGTTTTAGGATTTGAGTCAAAGTTTACAATTAGTGATGCTGTCACTGATTTAAAAATAGCTTTTAAGAAAGGGTTGTTACCAAATTCTCTTCATGACGATAAATACTTTAATATTAAGAGAATGCAGTCAACAAAACTAATATAAGCAAAAGTAGTTTTATGAACAAAGATAATAGTTTTTATCGCAACAGGGTTGTTTATAAACCCTGGGGTTATGAGCATGTAGTTTATAGTGACTCAAATCGTCTTGCTATAACACTTGTTAGAATAAATTATGGACACAAGACCTCACTTCACTGCCACCCTCGAAAGAAAACTGGTTTTATAATTCTTGATGGAAAGGCTTTAGTTCAAATAGGAATATATAAATCAAGTGGTAAGCGTTTTGGATCTCTATCTAGATTGGTATTTAGGCCAGGACTATTTCACTCAATTAAAGCAATTTCAAAAAAAGGATTGCACGCATTAGAATTTGAGACTCCTTTCAAAAAAAAATGACTTAGTAAGATTTCAAGATGATTATGGCCGACAAGCTAAACATTATGAAGGTAAAAAATTTACAAAAAATATTGGGTCAGATTTTATTAAGTTTAAAAAACCTAAACTAGGCAAAAAGCAAAAGTATAATTTTAATAATCTAGAGATTTTATTAGAGGTTAGAAAAAATTTAAAAAACTTAACAAAAAAGGATGATAAATCGACTTCAGCAATTTTAGATGGAAAAATTATTGACAAAAAAGGAAATAATGTGATTTCTTACGGCGAAATAGTCAAAACTAGTACATTAAGAATATTGTCAGATGCATTTAAAATTAAGAAACCATTGACAATTTTAAGGGTTTCAAAAAAAAAATAAATAGAATACAAGCTAATAAATTTTAACTTATTTAAAAAATATAAACAAAACATATACAAATGAAAAATTTTTTACCCAAGCAATATAAAAAAACTAAAAAGTTAAAAATTAATCACAATTATCTTTTTGAGCAATTTGCTGATTATTCAAAGATATTTAAAGAAATAGAAAAAGTTGTAAAAAGAGGAGATTATACGCTTGGTGACAAAGTCAATGAATTTGAAAAAAACTTTGCAAAAAGAACTGGAGCAAAATTTGTAATAGGTGTTGGTAACGGCACTGATGCACTCTTCTTAGGTTTAAAGGCATTGAACATTGGCAATGGAGATGAAGTCATTACTGTTCCTTACAGCTTCATAGCTACCGTAGGGTCTATTGCAACGGCTGGGGCTAAACCAGTTTTTGTGGATGTCAAAGAAGATTATAACATTGATGAAAAAAAGATTGAGTCTGCAATTACAAAAAAAACAAAAGCTATTATGCCTGTCATTTGGGCTGGCAGACCGTGTGAATTAGATAAAATCAAATCAATTGCAAAAAAATATAATCTCAAAATTATACAAGACGCGTCACAGGGAATAGACTGCAGGTTTAGAAATAAACAATTAATTAATTTTGCAGATATTTGTACTTATAGCATGCACCCTCTAAAAAACTTAAATATTTGGGGTGATGGTGGTTTTGTTGCTACTAATAATAAAAAAATTGCAGATAAATTATTTTTATTGAGAAATCATGGCTTAATTAATAGGAATAATAGTAAAATTTTTGGATTTAACTCAAGGTTAGATACCATACAGGCTGTTGTGGCAAATTATAAATTAAAAAATAAATTAAACAATATTACAAGAAAAAGAATAAAAAATGCTTTGCGTTTCGACCAAGTGTTTAAAAATAATCCTAACGTTAAAACTGTAAAAAGATTTAGTCACTATAAAGAAGTTTATCACCTATATCACATTAATGTAAAAAAACGTGACAAATTACAACAGTATTTAATTAAAAATGGAGTAGATGCAAAAGTTCATTACCCTATACCAATACATCTTCAATCTGCAGCAAAGTATTTAAAATATAAACGTGGAGATTTTCCAGTTGCAGAAAAAATGGCAAATACATCTTTATCATTACCTGTGCATGAGTTTATTAAAGAGAGTGATATAAAATACGTAGCAAACTTAATAAATAATTTTTACTAGGAACATTTTTCGTATTTTAGTTAAATTTATAAAAATACAAATGAAATCAGCAATATTAATTGAAAGTAAAAAGCCTTTGGTAATGGCAGATGTAGACTTGCCTAAAAAATTAGAATTCGGGCAGGTACTGGTAAAAGTTTGTTATAGCGGTTTATGTGGGGCGCAAATAAATGAAATTGATGCAGTTAAAGGTCCTGATAAATTTTTACCTCATCTTTTAGGGCACGAAGGATCTGGTATTGTCGAAAAAATTGGAGATGGAGTGACTACTACTAAGCCTGGAGATCATGTAGTTTTACACTGGCGCAAAAGTTCTGGTATTCAAAGTTCAACTCCAAAGTATTTATGGAATGGCAAGACAGTAAATGCAGGGCGGGTAACTACATTTAATGAAAAAGCTATAGTATCTGAAAACAGATTAACTGTAATACCAAGTGATTTTGATATGAGAAGCGCTGCTTTGTTTGGTTGCGCTGTTACATCGGGTTTTGGTGCTGTAAATAATGATGCCCAAGTTAAGATTGGACAATCTGTTTTGATATTTGGTATTGGAGGCATGGGTCTTAGTATAGCCTACGCCGCATCTTTGGTCTCTGCTTATCCCATAGTTGGAATAGACCTTCATAAAGACAAAATAGAGATGGGAAAAAAATTTGGATTAACACATGGCATAGTAGCGAATTCAAATCTTAAAGAAAAAATTAATTCTATTTTTGGTACACAAGGTCCCGAAATAACTTTTGAAACAACCGGAAATTCTGAAATTATGGAACAAGCATATGAAATATCCCCAGATGATGGTAAAACAATTTTTGTTGGAGTGCCTAATAAAAAAATTTCTATCTATTCGCTACCTTTAGCTTTTAATAAAACATTAGAGGTTTCTCACGGAGGAAACTCGGTACCAGATAAAGATATTCCTCGTTATATTCGACTTATAAAAAATAAAAAAGTTAATTTAGAAAAATTAATCACTCATGAATTTAATTTATCAGAAATAAATAAGGCAATAGATTTATTTCGAAGCGGTAAAGCAGGACGCATAATTCTAAAAATCAGCAAGGAAGAGTAAATCTATGGGAAATCATTTTGATATAGGATATTTTAAAAAACCAGTCAAAGTAAGAGCTAAAGTTGCAAAAGAAAGAACCGTTATTAATAAAATGCATGCTTGGGAGCTTGGCAAAGAATATTATGATGGAAACAGACTTAATGGATATGGTGGCTTTAAATATGATGGAAGATGGCAAAAGTTGTTACCTAAGATAATTAAAAAATATAAATTAACAAAAAAATCTAAAGTTTTAGATTTAGGATGTAAAAAAGGTTTTTTATTAAAGGATTTAAATATATTAATTCCTGGGATCAAGTCATATGGTATAGAGAATCATTCATATGCATTAAAAAAAGCAGTTAAATGCAAAAGTAAATTAATTAAATCAGAGTATTACAGAATACCTTTTAAAAATAAGTATTTTGATTTTGTAATAGCATTCAATTCACTTTATATGCAAAATCTTGGTGATGTCATTAAATCGCTGAAAGAAATAGAACGTGTCTCAAAAAAAAGTTATATAGTTTTAGCATCTGGAGAAAACGATCATGAACGAAATAAATTTTATAGGTGGACCCTTATAGGAACAAGTATTCTTTTAAAAAAGGAATGGAAAACTTTATTCAAAAAAATAAAGTTTAAAGGAGATTATTACTTTTCTTCAGCAAAATCTCTGGGTGTATAAATAAATACGAAAGTTCAATGAATTATATCAGGATATTATAAAAATGAGACTAGCAGATTTTGTTATTAAATTTTTAGAAGAGAAAAAAATTGATACTGTTTTTACAGTTAGTGGAGGTGGCTCAATATTTTTATGTGACGCCCTATATAAATCCAAAAAATTAAAATATATAGCATGTCATCATGAACAAGCCGTCTCATATGCTGCAGAAAGTTATTCTAGAGTAAAAAATAAACCTGGCGCGGCAATTGTCACAACTGGTCCAGGTGGAACTAATTGTGCATCTGGTGTTGCGTGCTGTTGGATTGACTCAGTTCCAACCATATTTATTTCTGGCCAAGTTTTTTTAAATCAAACCATTGGAAACTCAGGATTAAGACAGATTGGAGTACAAGAATTTGATATAGTAAATATGGTTAAGTCTAGTACAAAATATGCTGTTATAGTTAAGAAACCAAATGAAATAAAATATCATTTAGAAAAAGCTTACAACATATGTACTGAAGGTAGACCAGGGCCTGTATGGATAGATATACCAGCCAATATACAAAATGCTGAAATTAATCCAAAAAAATTAATTAGTTATAAACCTGAGACTAAAATTAAAAAAAGTTTTGCACTAGATAAAAAAATTAAAAAAATTGCAAAGCTATTTTTAAAATATGATAGACCTATGTTTCATGTGGGTCATGGGGTAAAAATATCTAATGGACAAAACTATATAAGAAAGATTGTAGATAAATACAAAATTCCTTTTGCATTAACCTGGAATGCATCTGATTTAATCGAATCTAGCCATCCTTCATACGTAGGAAGACCAGGGGCGTTTGCCGAAAGAGGGTCGAATTTTATTATTCAAAATTGCAATTTATACATTTCAGTTGGAACCAGACTGCCTTTTATGGTCACTGGATATAATTCTAAAGATTTTGCTCGTAAAGCAAAAAAAGTAATGGTTGATATTGACAAAAATGAAGTTAGAAAAAGCAAAATAGAACTACACGATAAAATAAATTGTGATGCAAGTTACTTTCTTAAGACTTTATTAAAATACTTACCAAATAAAATTAAACTATCAAAAAGTTGGCTTGACTATTGTAAAAATGTTAGAAAAAAATATCCAATCGTTTTAGAAAAGTTTAAGTCGCAAAAAAAATTTGTAAATTCCTACTATTTTGTTGATTTATTGTCAGATGTTTTAAATAAAAAAGATATAATTGTTACAGACATGGGTTTGTCTTTTGTTGGAACTCATCAAACTTTCAAAGTTAAGAAAGGTCAAAAACTTTACACAAATTCTGGTCATGCACCAATGGGGTGGGGTCTACCAGCAGCTGTTGGAGCGTGTTATGCATCCAAAAAACGAAGAATAATTTGTTTAGTTGGGGAAGGTGGTTTACAAATGAACATTCAAGAACTAGCAACAATAATGCATAATAAATTACCGATAAAAATTTTTATATATAATAATGGGGGCTACTTGACTATTAAACAAACTCAGCAATTGGGTTTTGAAAGCAGAATAATGGGATCAAATTCAAATAGCGGCATATCCTTTCCGGACTATAAAAAAATCGCTCAATCGCACAAAATAAAATATACAAAAATTACAAATAATAAAAATTTAAAGAAAAAAATTAATAAAATTCTTGTTGGGAATAAACCGGTGATTTGTGAATTAATGCTTGATCATAACCAAGAGCAAATGCCAAAGGCAATTAATAAAAGAATGCCAGGAGGCAAATCAGTTCCTACAAAGTATGAAGACATGTATCCATTTTTATCACCAAATGAAATTCAAGAAAATATGCTGTGAGTTATGAGTAATAATTTTAAAAATAAAAAAATTTTAATAACAGGATCAACCAGTGGCCTTGGTTTAGTATGTGCTAAAAATTTTATTGATAAAAAAGCAATAGTATATGTTTGTGGAAGAAAAAAAAGAAATTTAGCTTTATTAAACAAAGTGGGATCAAATAAAATATATTCATTTTGTGGTGATCTATTAGATAAAAAAAATTTTCTAAAATTTATTAAAGATGTAAAAAATAAAATGCAAAAAATTGATATTATAATTCATTGTCTTGGAGGAGGTTTGGGTTTTAAAAACCCACTACTTAATGATAAAGAATTTTTAAAGTTACATCAAACCAATGTAGGTATTGCTGCGGAAATTAATCGTTTATTAAAAAATAACCTTTCTAAAGATAAAAGTTTTATTTTACACATTGGATCAATCGTTGGTGTTGAGGCAGTTGGTTCCGTTGGATATAATACAGTAAAAACGTCATTAGTTGCTTATGTAAAAAGTTTAGCAACTAATTTAATAAAAGATAATGTAATTGTAACTGGTCTTTTGCCTGGTGCATTCGAAGCCAAGGATAATGCATTTGAAAGATTAAAGAAAAAAAATTATAAAGCGTATAAAAATTTTATTGAAAAAAGGATTCCAGGTAAAAAAATTAAAAGTGCAGAAGAATTTTTGCCATTAATAAATTTGCTTTGCTCAACCGGAGGAGAAATTTTGGCAGGATCTAGTATTTCAGCGGATGCTTGCGAATCCAAGGCTTACAATTTTAACTAATATTAGTGTAATTCGGCTGACCATTTGAGAAAAATAATTTCCCTAAGAAAACATATTTAAAAAATTTTAATGAAAAAAAAAAATAATTTCGTAGCTATAATTTTAGCAAGAGGAGGCTCAAGAGGAATTAAAAATAAAAATTTGGTTAAAGTAAATAAAAAACCCTTATTGCATTGGTCCCTTCAGTCATGCAAAAATTCAAAAAAACTTCATTCTTACTGGGTTAGTTCAGATAGTAAAAAAATTCTAAATTTTGCTCTGAAAAATAAAGCCAAAGCAATATTGAGGCCAAAAAAATTTTCTACAGGTAAAGCCACATCAGAGTCAGCATGGGTACATGCAATTAAAGAATTAGAAAAAAAACAAATCAAGTTTGATTATGTGGTAGGTATTCAACCCACCTCACCGATAAGAGAGAAAAATGCAGTTGATAAAGCTATAAATTTATTGCTAAGAAAAAAATATGATACTGTTTTTTCAGCTTATGAATCTCATATTTTTGTTTGGAAAAAAAAGAATAATAAAATTTTGCCAAATTATAATATTTTCAATAGACCTATGAGACAAAAAATTGGAAAACAGTACGTGGAAAATGGTTCTATTTATATATTTAATAAAAATAAATTTCTTAAAATAAAAAATAGACTTTTTGGAAAAATTGGACTTTATATAATGAAAAAATACCATAGTTTTGAAATCGATAACTTAGATGATATTAGGCTGATAGATAATTTAAAATATTTTTTTAATTCAAAATAAATAAAATGAAATTTAATAATAGAAAAAAACCATTTTTGATTGCCGAGATTGGAATTAATCACAACGGTTCAATTGAAATAGCTAAAAAATTAATAGATTTAGCAAAAAAATATGAATTTGATGCAGTCAAATTTCAAAAGAGAGATTTAAATATTGTGGTTCCCGAGAAGCAAAAAAATATAGTTAGAACTACACCATGGGGAGAAATGACATACTTCAATTACAAAAAAAAAATTGAGTTCGGATATAAAGAATATAAACAAATAGATAATTACTGCAAAAAGTTAAGAATAAAATGGTTTGCGTCTCCTTGGGATGTAAATAGTTCAAATTTCTTAAAAAAATTCAAATTAAAATACAACAAGATAGCTTCTGCAATGATAACCAACGTTAAATTGCTTGAAAATGTAGCTAAACAAAAAAAGATAACTTTTATATCAACCGGTATGTCCGAAATGAAAGACATCACAAAAGCTGTGAAGATATTTAAAAAAAATAAATGTAAATTTATTTTAATGCATTGTGTTTCAGCTTATCCATGTCAGGAAAAAGATTTAAATTTAAGAATGATAAAAACTTTAAAAGAAAAATTTAAGTGTGAAATAGGTTATAGTGGGCACGAGACTACAGTTTCACCTACGTTCGCTGCGTGGTTTATGGGGGCCGATTATATAGAAAGACATATTACATTGGACAGGACAATGTGGGGTACAGACCAAGCCGCATCTTTATCTGAACCGGGGTTAAGAGAACTGTCAACTATTTTAAAAAAGTTTCCACTGATGTTTGGCAGAGGTATTAAAAAAATCACAAAAGAAGAAAAAAAATTAATTCCAAAATTTAGATATTGGTAATTGATACTTTTAAATGAAAAAAATATTAAAGCTTTTAAAAGCTAAATATGAATTAAAAAAACCACCAAAAAGAAAAATAGTTTTTTTTGATATTAGCCATGTTAATTTCATTGCATCTAAATTTAAAATTAAGCCAGATCAATACACAACTATATATTCAAGATTAGAAAAAATAAATATATATATATTAATAAAATCATTATTCTCTTATTCTTTTAAATTTAATTTATTTAATTATTATTTAGAGTTTATAAAATATACGAATGCTAAAATTGTAATTACATTAATAGATAACGACATTACTTTTTACAAATTTAAACAATATCTGCCTGATATTAAATTTATATCTATACAAAATGGTTACAGGTCAGAAAATAGAGATTTTTTTTTGGATTTTGAAAAAAATTCTAATTCTAAAAAAATTCTTAAAAGCGATATCTATTTTACTTACAATAAAGAATATGGAAATAGAGTTAATAAGCACATAAACTGTCAAATTAAGCCAATAGGTATTTTTAGAAATAATTTTGTTCCCAAAAAAAAAACACAAAAAAAAACAACAATTCTATTTCTATCTCAATTTAGAAAAACTCAAATTGCAGATGATAATTTTTTAGTTGAAAAAAAATTGCTCCCACTAATTAATCAATATTGCATATCTAAAAAATATAGTTTTTTTATTTTAGGGTGTTCGATAGAAAACTATAAAGAAGAAGAAAATTTTTTTAAATTAATTATTAATTCGAATAATTGGAAATTTTTAAAAAGAAAAAAATATCCAAAAAATTATCAATTATTAGATAAATTTGAAAATATTGTCTTTATAGACTCCACGTTAGGTTACGAGGCTATTGCTAGAGATAAAAAGGTTGCAGTTTTTTCATCGAGAAAGATTAATAGCGTTGGAAAATATGAAAAATTCGGCTGGCCAGTAAAGATGAAGTCTAAAGGTTTTTTTTACTCAAATTCTTGTAATTATAGTGAAATTAAAAGAGTTCTAAATAATGTAACTAGTTATTCTGATCAAAAATGGAAAAATAAAATTTTACCAAAATTAAGCGAATTCCGATATTTTGATATTAATAATTCTTTGCTAAAAAAAGAGCTTAGAAACTTTGTATAGTTTAGATCTAATTAAAAATATTTTATCAAACCAATTTAAAAGATGAATTTAAAGTTTTAAAATGAAAAAAAAATTATTTTGTTTTGATATAGATAATACGATTTGTATTACCAAAGGAAAAAAATATTCCAAATCTAAACCTATTAAGGAAGTAGTAAATTTAATTAACAAGCTATATTCAGAAGGTCACGTTATAAAAATTTTTACCTCAAGGTATATGGGTAGAAATAATGATAATATTAATAAAGCCTATAAACAGGGTTATAAATTTACATATAACCAACTTAAGGGTTGGGGACTAAAGTTTCACAAATTACATTTAGGAAAACCATCTTTTGATTTTTTAGTAGATGATAGATCAATTGGATTTAAAAAAAATTGGCCTTCAGCACTTAGAAAAGTTTTAAAAAAAAAATGACCACAACATCTGAAACTTTATTTAATTTAAGAAAGATTTTGAATATTGGTTTAAAAACAAAATTATTTTCTTTAACTTTTCTTCTCATTTTTGTTGCAGTGATAGAGATGTTAGTTTTAGCACTAATTCCATTTTATGTAGCTTTATTAATTAATCCAAAAAAAGATTTGGAAATAATGAATATTAATGTCAGTGATTTAATATCAAATATCTATCCCGACAGTATTATTGTAGGGTTTAGTATTATTTTAATTTGCGCTTTCACTTTTAAATTAACTGTTGTTTTATTTTCTAATTACTATGAACTAAAATTACTGAAAACAATCAGACTTGATTTTGCTAAAAGATTATTTTCTAATTATTTACAAAAATCATATTCTTATTTTGTAAATATTAATACTTCTGAATTATCTAGAAATATTATTAGAGAAGTGCATGAGGCTGTAGGTTTTTTACAGTCGTGTATTACAATACTACGTGAATTTTTCATTCTTTTGGTTATTTTAGTTTTATTAATTCTTTACGATCCTGTTACAACATTTATTTCTTTTATAACATTAATTGTGTTTGCTTTATTATTTTATCTTAATACAGATAAGATATTAAAAAAGGCTTCTCAAAAAAGAATTTATGCTTCAAAAGAAGTGTTTGAAAAAGTATCAGAAACATTTGTTGGTATAAGAGATGTTAAAATGTTTGCAAAAGAAAATTATTTTTTAAATTATTTTAATAAACAAAACAGTATTTATGAAACCAATGTTATGGTTAGAGATTTAATTGGAAAGTTGCCGAGAATATTTTTTGAATTTTTAGGAATCTTAATATTGGTATCCATGACTTTGTTATTCTTTTACTTAAATAAAAATAGTAATGATATTCTTCCTATGCTCGCCTTGATGACCGTGTGTATTTTAAGATTACTACCATCTTTTAGTTCATTAAATTCTGGTCTTACTTATATGAAATCTCACAAAATAAGTTTTGATTTATTAGTAAAAGAATTGATGTCTAGAAAAACTCAACATAAAAAGGGTGCTAATATTTTTCCAGACAAATATAAAAATATTAAATTAAGTAATGAGACTTCAATTAAAATATCTAATTTGAATTATTCTTATGATATGAAAGAAACTAAAGCACTAGATAATATTTCTTTGTCAGTGAATAAAGGTGAAATGATTGGTGTAATTGGAAAATCTGGTTCAGGAAAAACAACTCTTATAAATATTATTTTAGGCTTACTTCATCCAAAGAGCGGAGCAATTAGCATTGATGGATCAAACCAGAGCAAAGAAACAACTTCCATTTCTTATGTTCCACAAGACATTTTTTTATTAGATGATACCTTGAGAAGAAATATAGCTTTTGGAGAAGAGGAGGAAGAAATTAATAATGATAAAGTTATAAAATGTATCGAAGAAGCAAAATTAACAAAATTAATAAGCAAAAGTGATAAAGGTATAGATATGATTGTGGGCGAAAGGGGGACAAAATTATCAGGGGGTGAGAGACAGAGATTAGGAATAGCCAGAGCCCTTTATAAGGATCCCGCTATATTAGTATTGGATGAAGCAACAAGTTCTTTAGATTACGAAACAGAAAATGAAATTGTAAATTCAATCGCTAATATAAAAGGTAAGCAAACAATAATTATAGTTGCTCACAGATTATCAACTGTACAAATTTGTAATAGAGTTTTGTTAATGGAAAATGGCAAGATAAAAGATGTGGGAGAACTAAATCAACTTTTAAAGAAATATCCAGAGATAAACAGTAGAACAGCAATATAATTTAAAATATGAAAAATAAAATTTTAATTACTGGTGCCGATGGTTTTATAGGATCACATTTAACTGAATATTTGGTAAACAAAGGGTACTCAGTAAAAGCATTAACATTATATAATTCTTTTAACTCTTGGGGTTGCTTAGATTTTATCGATGAAAAAATAAAAAAAGAAATTGAAGTAATTCATGGAGATATTAGAGATGTTGAAAGCATCAAAAAGACAATGGTTAATTGTAAAATCGTAATTAATCTTGCTGCTCTAATAAGCATTCCATACTCTTACGTTTCACCAGAAAGTTATATCGACACAAATGTTAGAGGAACATATAATATTCTAAATGCTGCAAAAAACTTAGGTAATATTAAAGTCATTCATACATCAACAAGCGAAGTTTATGGTACAGCTCAACAAATACCTATAAAAGAAGATCATCCACTAGTTGCACAATCACCTTATGCAGCAACAAAAATATGTGCTGACCAACTAGCATACTCTTTTTATAGTTCATTTAAATTACCAGTCTTAATTTTACGACCTTTTAATACTTTTGGTCCAAGGCAATCTTTAAGAGCTATTATTCCAACTATTATCAGCCAATTTTTAACCAAAGAGAAAAATATGACCATTGGAAATATTAATCCAAAAAGAAATTTTAATTACATAAAGGATACAGTGTCTGGTTTTGAGAGAGCATGTAAATCTAATTGTTTTAATGGTCAAGTAATTAATATTGGAAGTAAATTTGAGATATCAATTAAAGATACAATTAAACTAATATCACGATTAATGGACAAAAAATTAAAAATTAAGAGTGACATAAAACGCATAAGACCAAAAAAGAGTGAAGTCTACAGATTAGTTGCTTCTAATACAAAAGCTAAAAAGCTTTTAAAATGGAAACCTACTTATGATAACAAATCTTCCTTTACAAGCGCAATCCAAGAAACGATCGACTGGTATTCTGATCCAGAAAATTTAGAAAAATTTAAATCAAATTTATACAATCTTTAATTAATGGTTAACTTATCAGAAAAGGTAATTTCTGCGATAAGAAAAGTCGCTGGAAAAAAGAAATCTCTATTTTTACATGAACCCACATTAGGAATCGAGGAAGATAAAAATTTAAGAGAATGTATAAAAACTAATATGGTATCATCATTTGGTCCATTTGTAGAAAAGTTTGAAAAAAGTATCTCTAATTTTACTAAATCAAAATATGCAATTTCAACTATAAACGGAACTAGTGCACTTCATATTGCATTGAAAGTGATTGGGCTTAGGGAAAAAGAGGAAGTTTTGATACCAGCTTTCAATTACATCGCAAGTACAAATGCAACATTATACTGCGGAGGAATTCCACATTTTGTTGATATCAACAAACAAGATCTAGGAATAGATGTTGAAAAACTTGAAGAATATTTAAAAAAAAATACTAAATTAGTAAAAAATAAATTAATAAATAAGCTTTCAAAAAATATAATCAAGGCTGTGCTTCCTACACATGTATATGGAAATTCTATGGATTTAGACAAACTAATCCGTTTATGCAAAAAATATAATTTAAAAATTATAGAAGACGCCACAGAAGCTGTTGGTAGTAAGTATAAAAATAAACATCTAGGGACAATTGGAGATATCGGTACACTAAGTTTTAATGGTAATAAGATAATTACCACAGGCGGGGGCGGTATGATCCTCGTTAATAATACCAAATATTCAAAACTTGCAAGACATCTAACAACTGTTGCGAGAGAAAAAAGTAAATTTTCTATCGGACACGATATGGTTGGTTATAATTACAAACTTCCAAATATCAATGCAGCGTTGGGATATGCTCAAATTAAAAAAATTCATAGACTTATAAAATTAAAAAGACAGTTAAATCAAAGTTATGCGAATGAGTTTTTGAAAATTCCTGAAGTTGAAATTTTAAAAGAAAATAAAGAATCAAAAAGTAATTATTGGTTAAATACCATTATATTAAAAGGCAATAATTATAAATATAGAAACAAGATCATTGCGGAATCACATCGTAATAATATTTTTATAAGACCCGCTTGGAGATGTTTAAGCCAAAATAAATATCTAAGCAATTTTCAAAAAATGAATTTGAGCAATACATTTGATTTACAAAAGAGAATACTTAACCTACCCAGTAGCGCCCACTTAATATCCACTATTTAAAATCTAAATGAAAAACAAAGTATTTATAATTGCTGAGGCTGGAGTAAATCATAATGGATCAATCAAAAAAGCAATTAGGTTGATAGATATAGCGGCAAACGCTGGTGCAAATGCAGTTAAATTTCAAATCACAAATGCAGAACTAATAACAAAAAAAGCACAAAAAGCAGACTATCAAAAAGTTAATAGTAAAAAAAAAGAGACACAATATGAGATGATAAAAAAATTGGAATTAAATTGGAAAGCTGTGCATCCCATTTTAATTAACAGATGTTATAAAAAAAAAATTATATTTATGACCAGCGCTTTTGATATTAAAGGCTTAAATGAAATTAGAAAGCTAAAAATCAAATTTTATAAAGTTCCATCAAGCGAAATTAATAATATACCCTTTTTACAACATCTAGGCTCTTTCAATAAGAAGACATTCTTATCTACAGGTATATCAACTATACCTGAAATAGATTTGGCCGTTAAAACTCTTTTGAATTCAGGATTATCAAAAAATAAGCTAATGATACTACATTGTAATTCGGCATATCCAACACCCTATAGAGATGCAAATTTGAATGTTATAAAAATTTTAGCCAACAGATACAAAGTACCAATAGGATTTTCAGATCATACTCTCGGTATAGAAGCTCCAATTGCAGCTGTAGCATTAGGTGCAAAAGTTATTGAAAAACATTTTACAATTTCAAAAAAATTAGAAGGTCCAGACCATACTTCTAGTTTGGAACCTCAAGAATTAAATATGATGGTGAAGAGTATTAGAAATATAGAAAATGCCCTTGGTAAAGATAAAAAAATTGTCACAAAAAGTGAGAGAATTAACAAGAGGCATGTTAGAAAATCGATAGTTGCACTAAAAGAGATTGTTAAGGGTGAAATTTTTAGTGAAAAAAATATTACTTTAAAAAGACCTGGGACAGGATTACAGCCAATTCATTGGAGTAGAATAATTGGAAAAAAATCAAAAAGAAATTATGAAACGGATGATTTTATAAATGATTAATATAAAACATATTGTTTCCGCGGTACCTAAAAATTTTTTAAGCGAAGACACAATTATCAATTCTGTTGGCAAGGATTCTTATAAAAAAATTAAAAATTATACTGGTTTTGATAAAATTCACAGGCTAGAAAGTCATCAAAGTTCTGAAATTTTAATTAACTATACATTAGAAAAATTTTTTGAATTCTCAAAAATAAATCCGCAAATAATCGATTCAATTATATTTGCATCACATAGCAGACCATCTGAAATGCCAATATATGCTGCAACATTACAAAGCAGGTATGGTTTAAGAAATAATATTTTTTGCTATGATTTGCCTAATGGTTGTACGGGCTTTACAAATGGCTTGATACAAAGTTACTCATTAATAAATTCAAAAATTGCAAAAAATGTTCTTTTAGTATGCTCCGATATTCATAGCAAAATAGTAGATGAAAAAAATAAAAATTTACTACCAGTAATAGCTGATGGATGTTCTTGTATATTTATTGAAAAACAAGAAAAAAATATTTTTCATTATGATTTTGGAGTAGATGGGCTAAGCAACAAATCTTTACAAATAACAACTTCAAATAATCAAAAAAAGCTTGAGATGGATGGCATAAAGGTCTTTGAATTTGCAATAAAACGCGTTCCTAAAAGTTTAAATGAAGTATCTAAAACGAGTAAAATAAAAATTAAAGATATTGATTTAATATCACTTCATCAACCAAATAAAAGTATTCACGATCATCTCATTAAGTTGCTTAATATAGATGAAAAAAAAACAATCTCATGCTTTCAATTTGGTAATACAAGCTGTCCTTCTATTCCAATCTCAATTTCATCAAATTTTGGAGATAAAATGATTAACAATAAAAAAGTTCTTTTTTGTGGATTCGGCGCAGGTTTTTTATGGTCTACTGTGATTACAAAACTTAACAACACATTAGTATCAAAAGTATATTTTGTATGAAGTATTTAAATACATACGAAACCAATACAAAAGACAATCGCTTTTTTCAAAAAATATCTGGAGACAATAATAAAATTCATTACGATAAACATTTTTGTTCAGAAACTCATTTTAAAAGTCCATTAGTATACGGACAATCAATTGTTATATATGTCCTTATACAACTTAAAAAAAAGAAAATTATTGAAAATTTAGGTTTTATAGAAAAAATCTATTGCAAATTTGATAAGCCAATATTTTTGGATGAAAAAATAGAAATTTATTTTAATATATATAAAAAAGATTCTATCGTAATAAAAATTTTTAATAAACTTGAATTAAAATCAATAATTAAAATTACAACAAAAAAAGTTGAATTAAAAAAACTAAAAGAAAAAAATCTAAAATATTTTTCCACGAAATGCAAAATAGATAACGAAGAGCATAATTTAATAAAGTTTTTAGCCTTATTGTCAAATAAAGCAGGAAATTATAAAGACAAAATTAATTTAACATCTCACTTTGAAGTATTTTTAGAAAAAAAAAGTGCAAAAATAGAAAAATATCATGAAATAAAGAATGAACTGAAGTTAGTTTTGCAACCAGTTCATTTAGTTAAACTTGAAAAAGGTTATAGGAAACATTTTGCTAGAGTGTATTTTTTTAGATGGCTGATAAAATAAAAAAAATAGTTCAAGATAGTTACAAAGAATTTAGGTTAATTAATTCTAGAATTAAGTCGAAGTTTTCAGATAAAATTTTACTAAAAGGTAAGAAATCTGAATTTGATTCCGTAGATATCATCACATTTTTAACAATGATTGAAAATAATTTTGAGAAAGAATTTGGAAAAAAATTAAATCTTTTAGACGAAAACTTTTTTTTTAAGTATGAAACGTTAACTATAAAAAATATTTTTGATTATATAAAAAAATAAATGAAAAAAAAAAATATTCAAATTTCTTTAGAAACTGACTTTAACTCTAAAAATATAAACAATTATTTAAAAAAAAGTCTTAACAATAACTTTAATGTTAAAGTTGCAAGTAATGATTTTGAAAATATAAATACTAACTTAAGCCAAGCAGTTAAAAATAAAGATTTTATATTTATTATTACTCATCTAGAAAAGACTTTTATACAATATTCGATTTTCCATAAAAATGGAGAAATAAATATAAGTAAATTAAATAAAGAAATAAATATTTTTTCTTCTAAAATAATTAATTTAGCAAAAAATAATAAACAAATTTATTTTTTTCAATGGCCGCTAGATATAAATGATGATTATATGGGTAATCTAAATTTTAAAAAAGGTAATAAGTCTTGGTTAATAAATTATATAAATCTAAAGATTACTGAAAATTTATCTTCACAAGCCAATTTGCATTTAATTGATGTAAATTTTTTATTATTAAAAAATACATTGCCATTATCAATATATGATGAAAAGACAAAATTTCTAACAAATAACTCTTATTCGCTTGATATGATAAACTTTCTATCAAAGCATATTAATTTTTTAATTAACGACCACTACAACTCAAAAAAAATAAAACTTATCATTCTAGATTTAGATAATACTTTATGGGGTGGTGAAGCAGGTGAAAAAAAAGAAAATGAACTTGAGATTGGCCCGAACTCAATCAAAGGTGCTATTTTTCAACAATTTCAACAACGATTAAAATTACTGAAAAAATATGGTGTTATTTTAGCTATATGTAGCAAAAATTACGAAAAAAATGCTTTAAGAGTTTTTAAAAAAAATAAGAATATGATTTTAAAAATTAAAGATTTTGCTTCAATAAAAATTAACTGGAATGATAAAAATATAAATATTGCGGGAATATTAAAAGAGTTGAATTTAAGAAGCGAAAACACATTGTTTATAGATGATAGTAAATATGAGCAAGGTATAGTAAAAAAAAATATTAAAAATATCCAGATATTTGACTTTCCGCAGAACTTGTTAGAGTTAAATTATAAATTCAATAGGTTAAAAAACTTAAATAAAAACTTTATTTCTAACACCGATCTTAAGAGACATCAGTTATATAAAACTGAATCAAAAAGAGAATCTAGCAAAAAATCTTTTCAAAATCCAAACGAATGGATTAAATCCTTAAATATTAAAATTAAAATTGAGAGAATTAGGGATTTTTCGAGAGCAGAAGAAATGTTTTCAAGAACTAATCAGTTTAATACGAGTCATAAAAAGTACTCAATTTTGGAACTTAAAAAAATAAATAAAGATAAAAGTTATAAAATATTTCAAGTTTCTCTTCATGATAAATTTGGTAACTATGGAATCATTTCATTGGTTATATTAAAAATTACAAATAAAGAAGTAGTTATTCGTGATTTATTGCAAAGCTGTAGAGTTTTCAAAAGATATGTTGAGGATGTTTTATTTTTCTTTTTAAAAAAAAAAATTATTAAAAGTAAAGATTGTTATATTTTGATCAACAGAAACAAGAAAAATGTTTACGTCCAGCATTTGTTGCAGGAATCTAAGAATTTTAAAAAAATAAATAAATTAAAATTTAAGCTTCTTAGTACAATTGAGAATAATACGCTTAAAAAATTAAATATAGTTTTAATAATTGCATGAAAACTTCTGACTTTTTAATCAAAATTAGTAAATCGATAGATTATGATGGAACATTAAAAAAGGGAGATAAAATAGAGCTAGACTCCCTTGCTCAATTATCAATTTTAACTTTATTTAGTGAATTAGAAATCAAATGTAAAAGAGAAGATTTATTAGCAGTTAAAAAAACTGACGATATAATAAAATTAGCAAAATCATATATTGAGGATTATGAATAATATAATATCAAAACCACATGTAGTAATTGTAGGAGCGGCTGGTGGAATAGGCTATGCTTTGACTAAAAAAATTTTGTCTGATTATAAATTAACACTTATTGTTCGAAATAAAGATAAATTTTCTTCAATTGATAAAAAGGAAATTAATATTATTGAATTTGATGTATTACAATTTGATAATATTGCTAAAATTCTTGAGAATGCAGTTGAGATAAATGGAAAAATTTCCTCATTAATTTATTGCGTAGGGATACAATTGATAAAACCCTTAAGAAATTTTACTACTAAAGAAATACAAAATATTATTAATACCAATTTAATATCTGCAATAATTTTTGCTAAAGAAATGTCGAGTAATAGATTATCAAACGCAAATTCTATTTTTTGTGCAATATCTTCTACTGCAGCAAAAAAACCTGAACCTGCAATAATTCCTTACTCAATATCAAAAGCAGCTTTGGAAAATATGATTAAAGGTCTGTCTATGGAAATCCCTCAAAAAAAATTCATAGGAGTCGCTCCTGGCTGGTTGGATACAAAAATGACAAGATCATTTTCGCATGTTTATGATAGTAGCTTTAAAAAAAATTTATTAGAAAAATCAACAGAAGGTATTGCAACAGTTGATACGGTAGCAGATCTAATTATTGGCTTGATAAAAGAAGAATACAATTGCTCAAATGGAGAAATAGTGAGCATGGAATCAGCGCAAAAAAAATGAAAAGAATAGCATTGATCGGTGGCGGCGGTTTTGCAAATGAGGTATGTGAAATAGCAAACCTTCTTGGGTATAAAGTTGTAGGTTATGTTAGCAAGGATATTGGCATTATTGATTTTCCATATTGGGGAAACATAGATAATTTAAAAAAAAATAAAAATAATTTTGATTTTGTTTTTTTAGCTTTTGGTAGCATCGATAGGATTTCAATTGAAAAACGACTAAGCGTAATTCAATGGATAAAAAAAGAAGGATTTAAATCAGTAAGCTTAGTTTCTCCCCATGCTACAAAATCTAAGGGTGTTAAAGTATTACCCGGTTCTATAATCGCTCATGGAGTAGTTTTGTCTGTAAATTCTATTATAGATGAGTATTCCATAGTCAATACCAACGCTACTATTGGCCATGATGCAAAAATTGGTCAAAATGTAACTGTAGCTCCTGCAGCTTTTATAGGAGGAAAAGCTACTGTAGGTAATAACACTTTGATTGGACCAGGCGCTATTGTTTTAGAGAATAGACTAGTAGGCAGCGAAGTAGTTGTTGGTATGGGAGGAACCGTTGCAAGAAATGTACCGAATGGTTCGACTGTAATGCCAATTCGTTCAAAAGTAATAAAATAAAAAAACCTTTAAGTGAAAAACTGTATATCAGAAATATATAAGCCAGAATTGAGATTGTAATGATTAAAAAAAAGATTTGCGTAGTCACAGGCTCAAGATCAGAATTTGGATTAATGACTAATCTTTTAAGAGAAATAAATAAAAGTAAAAAGTTAAAACTTATTTTACTAGTGACAGGTATGCATTTGATGAATGAATTTGGCAATACTTATAAAGAAATAAAACAAGGAGGGTTTAAAATTTCCAAGAAGATTAAGCTGGTTGAATCAATTTCAATTAAAGATTATGTTTCAAATTCAGTGGGGATGGGTGTTATAAAATTTTCTGAAATTTTTAGGAAAATAAAACCAGATTTAGTTTGCATACCTTGTGATAGATATGAAATGTTAGGACCAGCAATTTCATCCTATCTTTTAAACATACCCATAGCACATTTTTATGGTGGAGAAGTTACAAAAGGATCACAAGATGATATTACAAGAAATTCTATTACAAAGATGTCCAACTTCCACTTTGTAACCCATACGGATCACAAAAAAAGAGTAATACAGATGGGCGAAAATCCAAAAAAAGTTTTTCTAGTTGGTAACATGGTAATTGATAATATTTTATCTACAAAATTTCTTTCAAAAGAAAGCCTAAAGAAAAAAATTAATCTTGATTTTACAAAAAAAAATATATTGATCACATTTCATCCTATTACAAATATGCCTTCTGAAACTAAAAAACAATTTAATGAAATTTTAAAAGCTTTGAAGAATATTAAAAATGTAAATTTGATTTTTACAAAACCCAACTCAGATTCTGGAAGTGAACAAATAATTAAAATGACAAAAAATTTTGTTAGACAAAATTCTAATGCCAAGCTATTTAACTCATTAGGTCACGAACTATATTATTCTATATTAAAAAATATTAGTTGTATGATAGGCAATTCATCTTCAGGACTGAGCGAAGCACCTTTTTTAGGTATTAAGATTATAAATATAGGAAATAGACAAGAAGGTAGAACACAAGCTGGTGATATAATAAATATTCCAGCCAAATCTAATCTAATTAAAAATAAAATTAGGTTAGTACTAAAAAATAAAGTTAAACAAAAAATAATTAACCGTGATTATTTAAAAAAAGGCGCTACTAAAAAAGTTTTAAGAATAATAGAAAAATTAGATTTAAAAAAAAAGTTTAACAAGAATTTTTTTGACGTAAATTATAAATATTAAACCTTAGAATTATTAACATATTTTAATGAAGCAAATTGTACTTTTTGTTGAAAGTAAACTATTAAGTTTTCAGAAAACTAGATTAGGTTTAGACTATTACTTAAAAAAAAGACTCAATGTAAGAATATTTAATATTTCACCTATAGTAAGACCAGAATATTTTAAAAAATATTTTCCCACAAATAGAATTAAATTCCCAAAAGAAGAAATATTAGAAAATAAAATACAAATATTAGATGCAATTAAAAAATTTGATAGTAAAACATTTGTTTTTTTACATATAACCAAAAGCATCAAAACAAAATTTATTTTTGATGAACTAGAGGAAAAATATATTAAGTACGCATATGTTCAGGTTGGAAACTTACCAACAAAAAGCAGACCCATATTTGAAATAATTAAATTTTCATTTTTATTTCCAATAGCTGCAATAAAGAAAATTTTGTCAAAATACAATGATTTAGAAAATTTCGGAAAAAAACCAAATTATGTTTTTTGTGCAGGAAAAAAATATTATTCTGATGCAAAAGAAAAATTTAAAAATTCGAAAATAATAAAAATTCCATCTTGGGATTATGATGAAAAGATATCAATCAACAAACAAAGATTAAATTTATTTAAAAATTCTAAAGATTATGCTGTTTATCTAGATATGGGTTATAATCATCCAGATCGATTATATACTATGGAAAAATATTTCCCCCCAGAAAGAGCTTTTGACTACGATGCTTGGTATAATCCATTAAATAATTTTTTTAAACAATTTATAAGTTGCACCAATTTAGATTTAAAAATAGCTGCACATCCTCGCTCAATTTATAAAAAAAATCCTATAAAATTTGGTAAAATTTATTTTAATAAAACTATAGAGTTGATTTCAAGAAGTAGGATTGTTTTATTACACCGCAGTACAGCACTTCATTTTGCTATTTTATTTCAGAAACCTTTAATGTTTTTAACTGGTGATAATCATAATAATCGTTCTAAAAGATGGACAAATGATATAGCGGACTATTTTAATAAAAAGCCCATTAACATATCGACTGAAAAGTTTAGTAAAGAAATATTTTATAATGAAATGAAATTAAATAAAAAAATATATGGAGACTTTAAGAAGAATTTTATTGTTGATATAAAAAACTTAAATAAAACTAGTTATGAAATTATGTTTAGCAATATTAATAAAAGCTTATAATATATGAAAAATTTACTAATTAAACCAAACGCAAACATTAAAAATGCTCTTGAGCAATTAAACAAAACTGGAGAGAAATGTTTAGTTGTTGGGGATAAAAAAAATAAACTTCTTGGAACTATAAGTGATGGGGACGTAAGAAAGGCAATTCTGAAAGGAAAATTCTATAAAAATAAAATTAGTGAATTTTATCAGAAAAATCCTATTTTTTTAAAAAAAGACAATTACACTCTAAGCCAAGCAAAAAACATATTAATAAAGAAAAAAATTAATATTATTCCAGTAATAGAAGAATCAAGAAAAATTATTGATGTACTGACTTTTGAAAAAATTTTTAAAAAAAATAAGACTAATCAAAAATCTGGTGTCTTTTCTAAAACTGTAGTGATCATGGCTGGAGGAAAAGGCACACGTTTAGAACCATTCACAAGTGTTTTACCAAAACCTTTAGTTCCGATAAACGAAAAACCAGTTATAGAACATATAATTGAAAAATTTGTTAATAATAATAATGTCAATTTTTTTATTACATTAAATTATAAAAGTAGAGTTCTTCGAGCTTTCTTTCAGGAGAAGAGAACTAAATACAAATTATCTTTTGTAGAAGAGCCCAAACCTCTAGGTACTGCTGGCGGACTTAGTTTGTTGAAAGGAAAAATAAAAAAACCTTTTTTAGTGACTAATTGCGACACAATAATAAATATTAATTTTGATAATTTAATGAGCTTTCATATATCCAATAAAAATCACATAACATTGGTAGCTTCTTCTAAAGAATATATTATTCCTTATGGAACATGCAAATTGAATAAAAGTGGACAGTTACGAAGCATAGTAGAGAAACCTAAGTTAGATTTTTTTGTAAACATTGGTTTGTATGTATTTAGTCCCGATATAATAAAATTAATACCAAAAAAAAGAGAATACGATATGCCGGATCTAATCAAGCTGGCAAAAAAAAAGGGAAAAAGAATCGGAGTTTATCCTATTGATGATAAGTCCTGGATAGATGTTGGTCAATGGTCGGAGTACCACAAGGCAATAAAAAAATTAATATGAATCAAAACGTATTAATATCGGGTTATGGATCTATAGGTCGTAAACACGCGAATATTTTGTCAGGATTAATAAAAAAAAAAAATATAACTATTTTAACAAATCAAAAACTATCTAATTTTCGTACTATAAAAAATTTACAATCTTTAAACAAAATCAATCCTCACTATATCGTGATATGCAATCCTACTAGCCATCATATAAATAAAATAAAGTATATTGAAAAAAATTTTAATAACAAATTAGTTTTAATAGAGAAGCCTCTATTTTCTAAACCAGACAGAATTAATGTAAAAAAAAATAAATATTTTGTTGGATATAATTTGAGGTTTAACCCAATAATAAATTTTTTAAAAACAAAAATAAGGTCTAAAAAAATTTGGAGTGTTAATATATTTTGTGGGTCTTATTTACCAAGCTGGAGAAATAATATTCATTATAGCAAATCATCAAGTGCAAAAAAAAAGCTCGGAGGTGGAGTATTATTAGATTTAAGCCATGAACTTGATTATATCCAATGGTTATTTGGAAAAATGGAAATTGAATATTGCAAATCAAAAAAACTTTCAAACTTAAATATCGAAACAGATGATTTTTTAAATTTGGCTGCCAAAACAAAAAAAGTTCCATCTATTCAAATAACCTTGAATTATTTTACACGTAAACGTACACGTCAAATATTCATAGATGGTAAAAATATAAGTTTACAAGCTGATTTAATTAGAAAAAATGTTGTTTATTATAATGGCAATAAAAAAAAGATTTATAACTTTAAAAATTCAGACAAAAATTCTGACTATAAAAAACAGCATTTAGCTATACTTAAAAAAAAATCTGCAGACAAACTTTGCACATTCAAGGAAGGCAAACAGCTTGCATATTTAGTTAATAAAATAAGATCTCAATCTAAAAAATAATGAATTCTATTTTGTGTACAATATGTATGAGAGGTGGCTCCCAGGAGACAAAAAATAAACATACAAAATTAATTAACGGTAAACCACTTATGTATTTTACAATCAAGCAAGCATTAAGATCAAAAATTTTTGATCATGTTGTAATATCAACTGATTCTAAAAAAATATTAAAAATTGCAAAATCTTATGGAGCTGAAGGCTGGTTTTTACGACCTAAGAAATTAGCTTTAACTACTAGCCCAAAAGTTCCAGCAATCAAGCACGCTCTTTTTCAAGCTGAAAAATTTTATAATAAAAAATTTGATATAATTTTTGAATTAGACGCAACCTCTCCTTTGAGGGAAGTTAAAGATATTATAAATGCGTATAAATTTTTTATAAAAAATAAAGCCAACATGCTGATTACAGGCTGCAAATCAAGAAAAAATCCATATTATAATATGGTTGAAATTGTGAATAATAAATTAAAAAAAACTAAAAAATCAAAAAAAAATATTTATAGGAGACAAGATGCTCCCAAAACTTATGATTGCAACGCATCAATTTATATTTGGAATAGAAAATCTCTAATTAATTTTAAATCATTTATTACCAAAAAAACTACTTTTTATGAAATGCCCCAAAATAGGTCTATTGATATAGATACTGAACTTGACTTTAGATTTGTTGAATTTTTATTAAGGAAAAAAAATGTTTAAAAACTATTTAAATAGTATCAAGCTAACAAATAAAAAAGTATATATTTTAGGCGGTTGTGGATTAATAGGCTCCAAGGTAGTAAAAAATATCTTATCGGTTGGTGGCCAAGTTATTATTCTCGATATTAAAAAAAAAGAAATATCAAAAAATGTCAAATATGAAAAGTTTGATTGTTCAAAACTAAAAACTTTAGATAAAAATTTTAATAAAATTCTCAAAAAGTTTGGATGTCCAGATATTTTTATTAATTGCTCTTATCCAAAAACAAGCGACTGGAATCAATGTTCATTTAATAAAATCACCTTACAAAGAATGACAAAAAATGTAGAAATTCATATGAATAGCTATGCTTGGCTTGCTAAAATGGTTGCTGACAAAATGGTAAAAAATAAAATAAAAGGAAGCATTATAAGTTTAAATTCAATTTATGGCTTATTAGGTCAAGATTTGAACATTTATGAAAAAACTTCAATGACAGAAAATATGCCTTACACAATGATAAAAGGTGGACTAATAAATTTAACAAGACAGATGGCATCTTATTATGGAAGGTTTGGTGTAAGAGTTAATAACATTTGTTCCGGAGGATTAACCGGGCATATAGCTGGACAATCCAACAAGCAAGAAAAACAATTCATTAGGCATTATGAAAAAAAAGTTCCTCTTAAGAGATTAGGAAATTCTGAAGAAGTTGCAAATGTAGTTACATTTGTAGCTTCAGATGCAGCTTCGTATATAACAGGATCAAACATCTTAGTTGATGGTGGTTGGACAATTATTTAAACAAATAATTTTTTAAATGAAAACAATTATTCTTTGTGGTGGTTACGGTACAAGATTATCTGAGGAGACAATAATTAAACCTAAACCCATGGTTAAAATTGGCAACAAACCAATATTAGAACATATAATGAATATTTATAAATACTATGGTTATAATAGATTTGTTTTAGCCTTAGGTTATAAGAGCGAATATATTAAAAAATTTTATAAAAATAAAAAAAATATTGAGCTAGTTTATACAGGAAAAGATACTAAAACTGGTGGTCGCTTATTAAGATTAAAAAAATATTTAAAAAATGAGAAAACTTTTATGCTAACCTATGGCGATGGAGTCTCTAACATCAACATAAAGAAAGCAGTTAGATTTCACAAAAAACATGGCAAAATTGCTACTATTACTGCAGTTAGGCCGCCACTTAGATTTGGTGAGCTAAAGATTAGCAGAAAAAAAGTTAAATCATTTAAAGAAAAACCACAAGTTGGACAAAGTTGGATAAATGGAGGTTTTTTTGTTTTCAATAGCAAAGTATTAAATTTTATTAAAGGCGATCAAACCATGTTAGAAAAAGAGCCTTTAGAAAAATTGACTAGAAAAGGTCAGCTCATGGCTTTTGAGCACAAAGGATTTTGGAAATGTATGGATACTATGAGAGATAAGATTTTCCTCAACAAACTTTGGAAAGAAGGTAATGCTTTATGGAAAAAATGAAATCATTTTATAAAAATAAAAAAGTTTTAGTTACTGGCGCTACTGGATTTAAAGGGGCCTGGTTGTGTGCATGGTTATTAAAACTTGGAGCAAAGGTTTATGGAACGGGATATAATCCAAATCAGAATAAAAGTCTTTTTTATAAATTGTCTTTACAAAAAAAAATTAATTTAAAAATTTTTGATATTAGAGATTATAAAAAACTTAGTAATTT
>MDSW01199801.1_pt1 | contig 30917 bp, 38 predicted proteins | sample 811171 | NCBI WGS metagenome assembly MDSW01 (sample SAMN05326641, study PRJNA326480) | marine metagenome | isolation source: seawater | place: Atlantic Ocean: North West | collected 2012 | reverse complement strand
TAACTCAAAAAATTAATGGATTTATCTTTTACAGGTAAAAAAAATATTAGAAAAAATTTTGGTAAGCTAAAAGAAAGCTTATCTATTCCTAATCTTATTGAAGTTCAAAAAAATTCATACAAACAACTAACTGAATTTAAATCAGAGGTCGAAGCACATTTAGTTAAAGGTTTTGATAGGGTTTTTAAAGGTATTTTTCCAATAGAGGATATAAATGATAAAGCAACATTAGAATATGTATCATATAGATTTGACAAGCCTAAATTTGATGTTGATGAATGTATTTCAAGAGGTTTAACTTTCTCTGCAGCATTAAAATGTACTTTAAGATTAGTAGTATATGAAATTAATGTTGAAAATAATACTAAGGAAATAATGTCTGCTAAAGAGCAAGAAGTTTATATGGGAGAAATTCCCATGATGACTGATAGCGGTACATTTATAATTAATGGTGTTCAAAGAGTAGTAGTAAATCAAATGCATAGAAGCCCAGGAGTATTTTTTGATCATGATAAAGGTAAATCACATGCGAGTGGTAAACTTCTATTTAATTGTAGGGTAATTCCAAATCGCGGTTCATGGTTAGATTTTGAGTACGATGTTAAAGATTTATTATATTTTAGAATAGATAGAAAGAAAAAAATTCTTGTAAGTACTTTACTTCAAGCGATAGGTTATTCTAAAAATGATATAGTCAATGAGTTTTACGAAAAAGAAAATTATTCCTACGATACAAATAATAAAAAATGGAAAACAAAATTTGATCCTGAAAATTATAAATCGAAGAATTTTTCAGAAGAGGTTATTGATGCGAAAACTAATAAAACTGTAATCAAGGCAGGTGAAAAAGTAAATTTTTTAAATGCTAAAAAATTACAAAATGATGGTTTAAAAGATATATTTGTATCAAAAGAATCTTTAATTGGAAAATTTTTACATAAAAAAATTGTCTTAGAAAATTCTGAGGAAAAGTTTGATATTGGAACAGAATTAAATGAAACAATATTAGATAAATTAATTGAGAACAAAATAAATAATTTTGAAATTACAAAAACCAATCCAATTAATAAAGGTCCTTACCTTCTTTTAACACTTTTGAATGACAAAAATGAAAATAAAAACGACTCAATAAATGACATATACAAAGTGCTCAGACCTGGCGAACCTCCAACTATAGAGATTGCTACTCAAATATTTAATAATTTATTTTTTAGTTCTGAGAGATATGATTTATCAGATGTAGGAAGAGTTAAAATGAACTCAAGATTGAACCTTGATTGCTCAGACAAAATCACAATTTTAAGAAATGAAGATATAATTTCTATAATAAAAAAAATGCTAGAACTTAGAGATGGCAAGGATGAAATAGATGATATAGACCACTTAGGTAATAGAAGAATAAGATCAGTTGGCGAACTTGTTGAGAACCAAGCTCGTATGGGTGTCTATAGAATGGAAAGAGCTATAAAAGAGAAGATGACTACAATAGATGTTGAGTCTGCAATGCCTCAAGATTTAATAAATGCTAAACCATTAACTGTTTCATTGAAAGATTTTTTTGCAACATCTCAACTCTCTCAATTTATGGATCAAACAAACCCACTTTCTGAAATCACACATAAACGAAGAGTATCTGCGTTGGGACCAGGAGGTTTGACAAGAGAAAGAGCCGGTTTTGAAGTAAGAGACGTGCATCCAACACACTATGGAAGGATATGTCCAATAGAAACACCCGAAGGACCAAACATCGGGTTGATAAACAGTTTATCAACTTATTCAAAAATAAATAAATATGGTTTTATAGAAAGCCCATACAAAAAAGTTCAAAATGGTAAAGTAGTTGAATCAATCGAATATCTCTCAGCAATGGAGGAAACAAAATATACAATAGCACAAGCAAATTCAAAATTAGATAAAAATGGTAAATTTACCGAAGAGCTTGTTTCATGCAGACAAAATTTAAATTTTATTTTAGCCAAACCTGATAATGTTGACTATATTGATGTGTCACCTAAACAATTAGTTTCTGTTGCTGCATCTTTAATACCATTTTTAGAAAATGATGATGCTAATAGAGCACTTATGGGTTCAAACATGATGCGACAGGCAGTTCCATTAATGAAACCTGAGGCTCCTTTAGTAGGTACGGGAATTGAAAGTGATGTTGCGCTTGACTCTGGTGTTACAATCGTAGCAAGAAGAGATGGTATTGTTGATAAAATTGATGGTAAAAGAATTGTAATAAAGGCTTCAGAAGAAAAAGACTTTTCTAAATCTGGAGTAGATATTTATAATTTGCAAAAATTTAAAAGATCCAATCAGAACACATGTATTAATCAAAAACCACTTGTAAGAGTTGGAGACAAAGTGAAATCTGGAGATATCATTGCTGATGGGCCCTCAACTAAGGTTGGTGAGCTTGCTCTTGGTAAAAATGTTACAGTGGCCTTCATGCCTTGGCAGGGTTATAATTTTGAAGACTCAATTCTAATTTCAGAAAGATGTGTAACAGATGATGTATTTACATCTATTCACATAGAGGAGCATGAGGTTATGGCTAGAGACACGAAGTTAGGTGAAGAGGATATTACTCGTGATATACCAAATGTGAATGAAGAAGCGCTCAAAAATCTTGATGAGTCAGGCATAGTATATATTGGAGCCGAGGTTAAACCAGGAGATATATTAGTTGGAAAAGTAACGCCAAAAGGCGACTCAGCTTCTGGCCCTGAGGAAAAATTATTAAGATCTATATTTGGTGAAAAAGCCATAGATGTAACAGACACTTCGCTAAGAATGCCAAGTGGTAGCAGTGGGACTGTAGTTGATGTTAGAGTATTTAATAGACATGGTATTGAAAAAGATGAGAGATCTATAATTATAGAAAGATCTGAGATTGAAAGTGTCCAACAAGATAAATTAGTTGAGGAAGAAATACTACAAAGAAGCATCAAACAACGTGCTGCTCTCATTCTTTCAGGATTAAAAAATGAAAAGAAAATTAAAAATTTAGAGAGCGGTGAAGTTTTAGATGAAAATAAAATAAACAACTTGACTATAAATGAATTATTCAAAATTACTGTTACTGATACTAAAGGAACAGAAGCAATGGACAAACTTAAAGATCAATATAATAGTGCAAATCTTGATATACAAAATAGATTTGAAGATAAAGTTCTAAAAATTCAGCAAGGTGATGATTTGCTTCCAAGTGTAATGAAAATGGTAAAAGTTTTTGTTGCAATGAAGAGGAGATTGAGACCGGGTGATAAAATGTCAGGAAGACATGGTAACAAAGGAGTTGTAAGTAAAATTGTGCCAGTTGAAGATATGCCTTATATGGAAAGTGGTCAACCTGTTGATATAGTTTTAAATCCATTAGGTGTGCCAAGTAGAATGAATGTAGGACAGATTTTAGAAACACATTTAGGATGGGCCTGTTCAGAGATGGGTAATAAAATTAAATTATTAATAAACAAATTTAATAAGAAAGATGAAATTATTAACGATGTGAAGAAAGTATTAAGTTCAGTTTATGGTGATGAATTTTATAAGAACACAATCCAAAATTTATCAAAATCTGAATTTTCTGATTATATAGATAATATGAAAAATGGAATACCAATTGCAACCCCAGTTTTCGATGGTGCAAAAGAGTTAGATGTTACTGGTATGCTTGAAAAAGCTGGTCTACCAGAATCTGGACAAACATACCTTTGGGATGGAAGAACTGGCGAAAAATTTGATAGGCCTGTAACTGTTGGAACAATATACATGTTAAAGTTACATCACTTAGTAGAGGATAAAATTCATGCTAGATCAACAGGTCCTTATAGTTTAGTTACACAACAGCCACTTGGAGGTAAAGCTCAAAATGGTGGTCAAAGATTCGGAGAGATGGAAGTTTGGGCCCTTGAGGCATATGGAGCATCCTATACACTGCAAGAAATTTTAACGGTTAAATCAGACGATGTTGCCGGTAGAGTTAAAGTTTACGAAACTATTGTAAAAGGTGAGGAAAATTTTGAATCTGGAATACCAGAGTCATTCAATGTTTTAGTAAAAGAAATTAAATCTTTAGCCTTAAATGTGGAGTTAAATTAAATGAGTAGAGAATTATCAGATTTATTTAAGGAAAAATCAGTTTCAGAATCTCAAAATTTTAACAGTATAAAGATTACACTAGCAAGTCCGGAAAAAATAAAGTCATGGACGTATGGTGAGATAAAAAAACCGGAAACAATCAATTACAGAACTTTTAGACCTGAGAAAGACGGTTTATTTTGTGCTAGGATTTTTGGTCCAATCAAAGATTATGAATGTTTATGTGGTAAATACAAAAGAATGAAGTTCAGAGGTATAATTTGCGAAAAATGCGGTGTAGAGGTAACAAAATCCAATGTTCGAAGAGAAAGAATGGGACACATAAACTTAGCGACACCTGTGGCACATATCTGGTTTTTAAAGTCGTTACCAAGTCGAATATCGCTAGTAATTGATATGAAGCTAAAAGAAGTTGAGAAAGTATTATATTTTGAAAATTTCATTGTTATAGAACCAGGTTTAACAGGACTGAAGAAAAATCAACTGTTATCTGAAGAGGAATTAATTAAGTACCAAGACCAATATGGAGAAGAGTCATTTACAGCTGGTATTGGTGCAGAGGCAATTTTAGAGATTTTGAAATCAATAGACCTTAAAAATGAAAGAGAAAAATTATCAAAATCTATTAAGGAAACAAAATCAAAAGTTACAGAAGAGAGAAACGTCAAAAGATTAAAATTAATAGATTCATTTATTGAAACTGGAAATAAACCTGAATGGATGATTTTAACTACTATTCCAGTTATTCCGCCAGAATTAAGGCCATTAGTTCCTCTTGATGGTGGAAGATTTGCTACATCTGATTTGAATGATTTGTACCGAAGGGTAATTAATAGAAATAATAGATTAAAAAGACTTATTGATCTAAAAGCTCCAGATATAATTATTAGAAACGAAAAAAGAATGCTGCAAGAGTCGGTTGATGCCTTATTTGATAATGGGCGAAGAGGAAGAGTTATAACTGGAACAGGCAAAAGACCTCTCAAATCTCTAGCTGAAATGTTAAAAGGAAAACAAGGACGTTTCAGACAAAACTTATTAGGTAAAAGAGTAGATTATTCTGGAAGATCAGTAATTGTAGTAGGACCAGACTTGAAATTACATGAGTGTGGGCTCCCAAAGAAAATGGCATTAGAATTATTCAAACCTTTTCTTTATGCAAGATTAAATAAATTAGGATTGGCTTCAACAATTAAACAAGCCAAGAAATTAGTCGAAAAAGAGAGAGATGAAGTATGGGATGCATTAGAAATAATAGTAAGAGAACATCCAGTGTTATTAAATAGAGCTCCAACATTGCATAGATTAGGTGTTCAAGCGTTTGAGCCCAAACTTATCGAGGGAGATGCAATTCAGCTCCATCCATTAACATGTGCAGCTTTTAACGCGGATTTTGATGGAGACCAAATGGCAGTTCATGTCCCTTTAAGTTTAGAAGCACAATTAGAAGCAAGAGTATTAATGATGTCTACAAATAATATTTTAAGTCCATCAAATGGTAAACCAATTATTGTTCCAAGTCAGGATATGATCTTAGGTATATATTATTTATCTCAACCACCATATCAAACAGAAAAGACCGAGGGTTATTTTGTAAATACTGACGAAATTCTACAAGCACTTGAAAATGGTAGCATCAAAATTCATTCAAGAATAATTTCAAGGTTCGAAACAGTTGATGAAAAAGGTAATAAAAAATTAGAAAAATATACTAGCACTGCAGGAAGGTTCTTATTAGCAAACATTATTCCAAAAAATATAAATAATAAATTTTCATTAATTGATAGACTGCTTCCAAAAAGAATAGTTTCTGAGGTTATTGATCATATTTTTAGATTTTCGGGCCAAAAAAGTACCGTAATATTTTGTGATAAACTTAAAGATCTAGGTTTTAAATATGCATTTAAAGCTGGAATTTCATTCGGCAAAGACGATTTAGTTATTCCTGATAATAAAGAACAACTTATTAATGAAACCAAAAAATTAATTTCTGAATATGAAAGTCAATACTCCGAAGGTCTGATTACTAGAGGTGAGAAATATAATAAAGTCGTAGATGCGTGGTCTAAATGTACGGACAAAGTTGCTTCAGAGATGATGAAAAGAATTTCAGCAACAGAGGTTACAAAAGATGGTTTAAAAATTAATTCAGTATTTATGATGGCTGATAGTGGTGCAAGAGGATCAGCAGCTCAAATGAAACAATTAGCTGGTATGAGAGGGCTAATAGCAAAGCCTTCAGGAGAAATTATAGAAAGTCCAATTACTTCCAATTTTAAAGAAGGTTTAACAGCTTTAGAATATTTTAATTCTACACATGGAGCTAGAAAGGGTTTAGCGGATACTGCATTAAAAACAGCTAACTCTGGCTATCTTACAAGAAGACTTTGTGATGTTGCTCAAGATTTAACCATAACTCAAAAAAAATGTGAAAAACCAGGATTTATTCAACTAAGTGAAATTATCGAGGGTGGAAACGTAATAGTAAGTTTAGCTGAAAGAGCATTAGGAAGAGTAGTGGCTAAAGATGTTAAAAATCCAATTACGGGAGAAGTAATTATAAAAAAAGAACAAATGATTACTGAAGAGGCATGTGAGAATTTAGATGCAGCAGGTGTTAAGAATTTAGATGTTTACTCTGTTATAACGTGTAGTCTTTCAGAGGGAGTATGCTCAACATGTTATGGTAGAGATCTTTCAAGAGGAATTCTAGTTAATGTAGGTGAAGCAATCGGAATGATATCAGCACAATCGATTGGTGAACCAGGAACACAGTTAACCATGAGAACTTTTCACGTTGGTGGCACAGCTTCAATTAAACAAGACAGTCAAATTGTAACAAAGTCTAAAGGAACTCTAAAGATTATTAATACAAACCTTATCGAAGATTCTAAAAAAAATTTAATCGTGATGGGCAGAAATACCCAGTTGTCTTTAGAGGATGATAAAGGAATGCAAATAGCTGTTTATAAAGTTCCTTATGGATCTAAGCTATATTTTCAAAATGGAGATACTATCACTCAAAATACTAAAATTTGTGAATGGGACCCATATACAACTCCAGTGATCGCAGAAAAAAGTGGTATAGCTAATTTTGTAGATTTAATCGATGGTGTTTCTATTGCTGAAACTACAGACGATGCAACCGGGATATCAACGAAAACTGTTATCGATTGGAAAACGCAATCGAAAAATACTGATCTAAAACCCAGGATTACATTAAGAGATGATAAAGGAAATGTAATTAAAAAAGCAGATGATAATGAAGCAAGATATTATTTAGTCCCTGACTCGATTTTGTCTGTATCAGATGGTCAAAAAATACATGCTGGAGATGTTATAGCAAGATTACCAAAAGAAACTTCAAAAACAAAAGATATTACTGGTGGTTTACCAAGAGTTGCTGAATTATTTGAGGCTAGAAAAGCAAAAGATAGTGCAATTATTGCTGAAAATGATGGAAAAGTAATTTTTGGTAAAGAGGTTAGAGGTAAGCAAAGAATTACAATTGAAGCTGACAATGGAGATAGCTCATCATATTTAATTCCAAAAGGTAAACACATTAATTTTAATCAAGGAGAAAAAATAAAGAAAGGCGAATATTTATTAGATGGACAACCACTGCCTCACGATATCTTAAGAATCCTAGGAATTAAAGATTTAACAGAATATTTTGTTAACCAAGTTCAAGAGGTTTATAGACTTCAGGGAGTGATTATTAATGATAAACATATTGAAGTTATTTTAAGACAAATGCTTAAAAAAATTGAAGTGAAAATACCGGGTGACTCCAATTTGCTGCCTGGAGAGATTTTAGAAAAAACTAATTTTGACGCAATCAACTCAAAACTAAAAGAAGAAGGAAAAAATTTAATAGTAGGTGATAGAATACTTATGGGTATAACTAAGGCATCTCTTCAAACTGAGTCATTTATATCTGCCGCATCATTCCAAGAAACTACAAGAGTTTTAACAGACGCGGCTATTAAAGGTAAAACTGACAAATTACGTGGATTAAAGGAAAATGTAATAGTTGGAAGATTGGTTCCTGCAGGAACTGGTTCAGTAAAAGTAGGGTGGAACTCTAAAGCAAGCAAAGATGATAAAACATATTTGGCTGAGAAAGAGAAACAGGAAACGCTCGAAAACCAAGCATAAAGCTAATAAAAAGCCGTATTTTTAGCCCATTTTAATTTGACAAATCTCAATTTTTAAGTATTTTGGCGATATTTTTTTGGTTGGAATGTAGTACTTTGTACTAAACGCTGCCAAACTAGCCGCTAATTATTTCATTCCAAAAAAATTATTATTATTATGCCAACTGTAAACCAGTTATTAAGAAAAAAACGAAGTAGACCTAAAGCTAGGAATAAAGTTCCAGCATTAGAACAGTCTCCACAAAAAAGAGGAGTATGTTTAAAAGTTTACACAACTACACCAAAAAAACCTAATTCCGCACTTCGTAAAGTTGCAAGAGTAAGATTATCAAATGGTCATGAGGTAATTTCTTATATACCTGGTGAAGGACATAATCTTCAAGAACACTCTGTTGTTCTAATAAGAGGTGGTAGAGTAAAAGATTTACCTGGAGTGAGATATCATATTTTAAGAGGTAACTTAGATACACAAGGTGTCTCTGCGAGAAAGCAACAAAGATCAAAGTATGGAGCAAAAAAAGGTAAATAAAAATGTCTAGAAAACGTAAAGCTCCTAAAAAAATTCCAATAGTTGATCCAAAATTTAAATCTGCAATCATACCAAAATTAATTAATTCAATAATGTTTGATGGAAAAAAAACAACTGCTGAAAAGATTGTTTACGACGCGCTAGACAAAATAAAATCAAAATCAAAAGATGAGCCAATAAACATCTTTAATGAGGCTATTAATAATATAAGACCAACTGTTGAGGTAAGATCTAGAAGAGTAGGTGGTGCTACTTATCAAGTTCCTGTAGAAGTAAGACCTAAAAGATCTCAAGCATTGGCACTTAGATGGTTGATTGATGCATCTAGAAAAAGAAAAGATAAAACAATGTCGGATAAATTGTTTAACGAGATATTTGATGCCTACAATAATAAAGGCTCATCAATAAAAAAAAAAGAAGATACACACAAAATGGCAGAGTCTAACAAAGCTTTTGCTCATTATAGATGGTAAAAAATTATGTCAAGAAGTCATGATATAGATAAATATAGAAATATTGGCATCATGGCTCATATTGATGCTGGCAAAACGACTACTACTGAAAGAGTATTATATTATACAGGCAAGAGTCATAAAATTGGTGAAGTTCATGATGGTGCCGCAACAATGGACTGGATGGAACAAGAGCAAGAAAGAGGCATAACAATAACTTCAGCTGCAACGACTTGTTTCTGGAAAGACCATAGAATTAATATTATCGATACGCCAGGTCATGTTGACTTTACTATTGAAGTAGAAAGATCTTTAAAAGTATTGGATGGTGCAGTAGCTGTTTTCGACGGAGTGGCAGGAGTTGAACCACAATCTGAAACGGTGTGGAGACAAGCTGATAAATACAAAGTTCCAAGAATATGCTTTGTAAATAAATTAGATAGGACAGGTGCTGATTTTTTTAGATGTGTAGACATGATTAAAGAGAGACTTGGCGCTAAACCACTAGTATTACAAGTTCCAGTTGGAATCGAGTCTTCCTTAAAAGGTGTTGTAGATTTAATTAAAATGAAAGCTGTAATATGGAAAGATGAAAGCCTAGGAGCAGAATTCGAATATCAAGAAATTCCTGAGGATCTAAAAGATATAACTGCAAAATACAGACAAGAACTTGTTGAAAGTGCTGTTGAACAAGATGAAAAACTAATGGAAAGTTATCTTAATGGTGATGAAATTAAAGATGAGGATTTAATTAAATGTATACGTAAAGGTTGTTTGAGCTTTAGTTTCGTACCAGTTATTACAGGTTCCGCATTTAAAAACAAAGGTGTTCAACCTCTTTTAGATGCAGTTGTAAATTTTTTACCAAGCCCTAAAGACCTTGGATCTATCACTGGAACAATACCAAATACTGAAGATGAAATAGAGATGAAATTTGAGGATAGTGCACCTTTTTCTGCCTTAGCATTTAAGGTAGCAAACGATCCTTTTGTTGGAAGTTTAACTTTTATAAGGATCTATTCAGGCACAGTTAAATCTGGAACTGGAATTTATAATACATCAAAAGATAAAGAGGAAAGAGTTGGCCGTATGCTTTTAATGCATGCAAACTCTAGAGAGGATATTAAGGAGGCAAATGCAGGTGATATAGTTGCATTAGCAGGATTAAAAAATACAATCACAGGTCACACACTTGCAAACAAAGATAATCCAGTTTTACTCGAACCAATGGAATTCCCAGATCCAGTAATTGAAATTGCTGTGGAACCTAAGAGCAAAGCCGACCAAGAAAAAATGGGTGAAGCTTTAGGAAGATTGGCAAAAGAAGATCCTTCATTCAGAGTTACTTCCGATGAAGAGTCAGGTCAAACTATAATTAAAGGTATGGGAGAGCTTCATTTAGATATTATTGTTGATAGAATGAAAAGAGAATTTAAAGTAGAGGCTAACGTTGGAGCACCTCAAGTTGCTTACAGAGAAACTATTTTGTCAACTGCAGAAGCAGATTATACACATAAAAAACAAAGTGGTGGTGCTGGACAATTTGCTAGAGTAAAATTACAGCTTGAACCCTTAGATCCAGGTAAAGGCAGAGAGGTAGAAAACAAAATCAAAGGTGGAGCAATTCCTAAAGAATTTATTCCAGGTGTTGAAAAAGGAATTGAGAGTGTTTCAGATAATGGTATACTAGCAGGATTTCCCATAATTGATTACAAAGTAACAATACTAGACGGCCTCCATCATGATGTTGACTCTAGTGTTTTAGCTTTTGAATTGGCTTCAAGACAATGTTTTAAAGACGCATGTCAGAAAGCTACGCTCAAACTTTTAGAGCCAATAATGAGAGTTGAGGTAGTTACACCTGAGGATTATATGGGTGATGTAATTGGAGATTTAAATAGCAGGAGAGGTCAAATTAATACGCAAGAGCAAAGAGGAAATGCAACAGTGATTACAGCCATGGTACCTTTAGCTAATATGTTTGGTTATATAAACGCGCTTAGATCTATGTCGCAAGGTAGAGCACAATATTCAATGTTCTTTGATCATTATGACAAGGTTCCTCAAAATGTACAAGATGAGGTTACAAAGAAGACAGGAACGTAAAGATATGGAAAAGCAAAATATAAGAATTAAATTAAGAGCATACGACAATAAAATCCTTGATCAATCTACAGAGGAAATTGTTAATACAGTTAAAAGAACAGGCGCCAATATTAAAGGGCCTATACCATTACCGACCAAAATAGAGAGATATACTGTACTAAGATCACCTCATATCGACAAAAAAAGTAGAGAACAATTTGAAACTAGAACACATAAAAGATTAATAGACATTATAGAACCAACACCACAAACTGTCGAAGCATTAATGAAACTTGATTTGGCATCTGGTGTGGATGTGGAAATTAAAATATGAGCAATTTAGAATTAATTGGTAAAAAGTTAGGAATGACTAGAGAGTTCTACTCATCTGGCCTATCGGTTCCTGTTACAGTTCTTAAAATGGAAAAAGCAAGAGTTATAAATCTGATAGAAAAAGATAAAAGAGGTTATACAGCTATACAAGTAGGATTTGGGAGCATAAAAAGTAATAAATTGTCAAAACAAATGAAAGGTTTCTTTGCAAAAAAAAACACAGAACCTAGAAAAACATTGAGAGAGATAAGAATGGATAACATAACTGATTTTAAAGAAGGAAATGAGTTTGGTATTGAAATTTTTGAGGGTGTTAAATTTGTTGATATTAAATCAAAAACAATAGGTAAAGGTTTTGCAGGATCGATGAAAAGACATAATTTTAGTGGTTTAAGAGCATCACATGGTGTTTCGATCTCTCATAGATCACATGGATCTACTGGTCAAAGACAAGACCCTGGAAAAGTTTTTAAAAATAAAAAAATGGCAGGTCACATGGGTGATAAATATAGAACAATACAAAATTTAGAGATAATTAAAAAAGATATAAATAATCAACTATTGTTTATTAAAGGATCTATACCAGGTTCAAAAAATAGCCAAGTAACAGTAACAAAGTCAATAAAAAATATTAATAGACTTACAATAATTGAAAAACTTGAGGCAGCAAAAAAAGCAAAAAACATAGCTGATAAAAAAAAGAAATAAATTATGAAAATAGACAAAATAACAATAGATGGAAATAAAAACAGTTTTGAAGTTAATGATAAGATTTTTACAAATAAAATTAATAATAAATTAATAAGTGAAATTCTCTATAAAAACATTGCTAACCATAAGGGGAGAAAAGCAAAAACAAAGCAAAAAAATGAGATTATTGGCTCAACTTCAAAAATATATGCCCAAAAAGGTACAGGTAATGCTAGACATGCAAGCAGAAAAGCTCCGATATTTGTTGGAGGAGGTGTTGCACATGGACCAAAGGGTGAAAATGCCTATAAAACTAGAAAATTAAATAAAAAAGAAAAAAAAAATTGGTTTATCGACATTGATAACGCAAAAAAATAATCAAAAGAATTTAATAGTATTTAATGATTTTCAAAAAGATATCAATAAAACAAAAGAAATTTTTAACGTACTTAAAAAATTTGAAGCAACTAATTCATTAATTGTATTAGATAAAAACTCTAATGAAAAAATTGGCAAATCACTTAAAAATTTACCACATGTAAAAGTAACTGATATAACAAATATATCTATTTATGATTTAGTAAAATACAATAAATTAATTTTTACAGAAACATCAATAAAGGATTTAGAAAAAAGATTTTTATGATAAATAAATTTAACATTTATGACAATATAATTAGCCCAGTGGTAACAGAAAAATCTACTAATCTATCTGAGCAAAATAAAATAGTTTTCAAAGTAAATAAAAATTATAACAAAAATTTAATAAAAAAAAATATTGAAAAAATTTTCAAAGTCGAAGTTATAAAAGTAAATATAATTAATAAAAAGAGTAAAATTAAATCCACTAGAGGACGTAAAGTTAAAGTATCGGGATTTAAAAAAGCAGTTGTTACACTTAAAAAAGGTCAAAACATTGATCTAACTACAGGAATTTAATAAAATATGGCTTTAAAACAATTTAAACCCTACACAAAATCAACAAGATCTACAATCCTAATTGACAGATCAGGATTATGGAAAGGTAAACCTTACAAACCATTAACTTCAGTTAATAAATCCGTTAAAGGTAGAAATAACATGGGAAGAATAACAGCCAGAAACCATGGAGGCGGTCACAAGCAGAAATATAGAATAATCGATTTTTACAGAAAGAAATTTGACATAAGTGGTTTAGTAGAAAGGATTGAGTATGATCCGAATAGATCTTGTCACATTATGCTAATAAAATTTGATGATGGAGATAGAGCCTATTATTTAGCTCCACAAAAAATTAAAGTAGGCGACAAAGTTCACAACGGACCTAACTCAGAAATTAAAATTGGTAATGCTTTACCTCTAAAAGACATACCAGTAGGTATAGATATTCATAATGTTGAGATACAACCTGGGGCTGGTGGAAAAATAGCAAGAGCAGCGGGTGCTCATGTTACTATATCAGGTTCAGATGGTAATTACTCAATAATAAAAATGACGTCAGGAGAAATAAGAAAAATTGACTCAAGATGCTTGGCAACAATTGGAGTTTTGTCAAATCCAGACCAAAAAAATATAAGTATTGGTAAAGCTGGTCGATCAAGATGGCTTGGCAGAAGACCACATACTAGAGGTGTTGCAATGAACCCAGTAGATCATCCTCATGGAGGTGGTGAAGGTAAAACTGCTGGAGGTAGACATCCAGTATCAAGATCAGGTATCTCAGCAAAAGGTTTGAAAACAAGAGATAACAAAAGAACTGACAAATTTATTATCAGAAGAAAGGGCAAAAAATAACCATGGCAAGATCTATTTGGAAAGGTCCATTTGTTGAGGAGAGCCTTATAAAAAAGGTTGAAAAGGAAAAGAACAATCCCAACAGAAAACCAATTAAAACTTGGTCAAGAAAATCAACAATACTTCCAGATTTTGTTGGAATTAGCTTTTTAATTTATAATGGTAAAAAGTTCATACCAATAACAATTTCTGAGGATATGGTAGGCCATAAATTTGGTGAATTCGCTCCAACAAGACAATTTTTTGGTCATACTCCAGCAGATAAAAAAGCAAAAGAAACAGCACCAGCAGCAGAAAAAAAATAATGAAAAAAGATAATATTAAAAACAAAGAAATAAAAACTGTCAAAGCAATAAATAAAAATGTTAGGTCAAGTACAAGAAAACTTTCGCCAATACTTAGATCAATAGTTGGCAAGAAGGCAGACGAAGCATTAAGAGATTTATCATTTTCCGAAAAAAGGATTTCTAAAGATATTAAGAAAACAATTTCATCAGCTGTTGCAAACGCTGAAAACAACTATCAATATGACATTGATAAATTAATTGTTAAAGAAGCTTTTTGCGGAAAACAAATTGTGATGAAAAGATTTAGGCCACGAGCAAAGGGAAGAGCATCACCGATATTAAAGCCTTATTCAAATGTAACAATAATTTTAACTGAAAAAGCACAGGAGATAAAACAAGATGGGTCAAAAAGTTAATCCAATAGGTTTAAGACTTGGTATAAATAAAGGGTGGGATTCCGTATGGTATGCAAATAAAAAAAATTTTGGCACTTACCTAATTGAAGACTTCAAGATTAGAGAACATATAAGAAAAACAGTTGTAAATTCTGGTGTTTCAAAAGTTATGATTGAGAGAACAACTAAAAAATGTTTTGTAACAATTTACACATCTAGACCAGGTTTTGTTATTGGAAAAAAAGGAAGTGATATTGAAAAGATTAAAAATAAGTTATCAGAAATTACATCTAATGAAGTTGTTTTAAATATTAAAGAGGTCAAAAAACCTGAGACTAATAGTTATCTTGTTGCAGAAAATATTGCTCAGCAACTTGTTAAAAGAGTTTCATATAGAAAAGCAATGAAGAGATCAATGCAATCTGCGCTTAGATTAGGTGCTAAAGGTATTAAAGTTGCTTTAAGTGGAAGGTTAGGTGGAAATGAAATTGCTAGAACAGAATGGTTAAGAGAAGGTGCTATTCCATCTCATACATTAAGAGCAGATATTGATTATGCAGAAGCAGAGGCCTTAACAACATATGGTATTATTGGTGTTAAAGTTTGGATTTATAAAGGAGAAATCTTCACAAAGGAATTTAGTCAAGAGACTAACAAAAATTAATTATGTTACAGCCAACTAGAACAAAATTTAGAAAAGCTCATAAAGGAAGAATCCATGGAGTAGCATCTAGGTGTAATTTCATGAATTATGGGGCATATGGCTTAAAGGCAATTCAACCAGATAGAGTTATATCTAAACAGATTGAAGCTGCAAGAGTTGCTCTTACAAGACATATGAAAAGACAAGGGAGAGTATGGACGAGAGTTTTTCCCAACATACCTGTATCAAAAAAACCAACAGAGGTAAGAATGGGTAAAGGAAAAGGATCTCCTGAATTTTGGGCGTGTAGAGTTAAACCTGGAAGAATATTATTTGAAGTTGATGGCGTTTCAGAACAAGTTGCAAGAGAGGCATTATATAAAGCTTCGGCTAAATTACCAATTAAATGTAAATTTATAAAGAGAATATAATGAAAAAAAAAGATATAAAAAAAATGACAAAATCAGAGATTATTAAAAATTTAGAAAGCTCTAAAAAAGATCTTTTTAATCTTAGATTTCAAAAAAACAATGGACAGCTTAAAAGCCCATCAAAGTTTAGAGAAATTAAAAAGAACATTGCTAGATTTAAAACTTTAATGAAGGGGAAAGATGCCTAAAAAAATATTAGATGGAGTAGTAGTTAGTGATAAAGGTGATAAATCTATTACTGTATTAGTAGAAAGAAAATATCAACATCCAGTTTTGCAAAAAGTTATCAAAAGTAAAAAAAAATATCGTGTACATGATGAAAAAAATATATTTAAATCTGGAGATAAAGTTTCAATAATTGAAACTAGACCTATTTCTAAAACAAAAAGATATAAAGTGTTAGAGGAAAAAAGATGATTCAAGTGCAAACAGAATTAACAGTTGCAGACAACACTGGTGCTAAAAGAGTTGAATGTATCAAAGTTTTAGGTGGATCTAAGAGACGATATGCGAGTATTGGTGATATTATTAAAGTTTCTGTAAAAGAGGCTATACCAAAAGGAAAAGTTAAAAAGGGATCAGTTCATAACGCTGTTGTAGTAAGAGTGAAGAAGGGAATTCATAGAAATGATGGATCTAAAGTAAAATTTGATAACAACGCAGCGGTATTGACAGATGACAAAGGAGAGCCAATAGGTACAAGAATTTTTGGTCCTGTGACTAGGGAACTCAGATTAAGAGGTCAGATGAAAATAATTTCATTAGCACCTGAGGTATTATAAATGATTAAAAAAGGTTCTAAAGTTAAGGTCTTAGTTGGTAAAGATAGAAAGAAAGAGGGTGAAATTATTGAAATAGATAGACCAAATAATAGAGCAAAAGTTAAAGGTTTAAATATGATTAAAAAACACATGAAAACTACTAAAGAAAAGAAAGGTGGAATATTAACTAAAGAAAATTTTATAAATATTTCAAATTTAATGGTCGTTGAAAAAATTAAAGAAACAAAAAAAGAAAAGAAAGCTAAAGCATGAACCCAAGATTAAAAGAATTATATCAGAGAGATATTATACCAAATTTAAAGACAAAATTTGGTTATAAAAATATTAATATGGGCCCAAAAATTGAAAAAATAGTAATAAATATGGGTTTAGGACTTGATGGAAACGATAGTAAAATAATAAAAGCATGCGAAAACGATTTATCTCTTTTAACTGGTCAAAAACCTGTAGTTACAAAGTTTAAAAAGTCAATTTCAAATTTTAAAACCAGAAAGGGAACAAATTCTGGTTTGAAAGTTTCACTTAGAAAAGACAGAATGTATGAGTTTTTAGACAGACTAGTAAATATTGCTTTGCCAAGAATTAAAGATTTTAGAGGTTTATCTCCAAAAGGTTTTGATAAAAATGGTAATTATACTTTTGGTATCAAGGAGCATATTATATTTCCTGAGGTAAATTTTGACAAAGTAGATAAAATAAGAGGTCTTGACATTACAATTGTTATAAAATCTCAGAATAGAGACCATAGTTATGAATTATTAAAACAATTTAATTTTCCATTTATAGTAAAGGAGAGCAATTAATGGCAAAGCTTAGTTCAGTAAATAAAAATAATAGAAGAATTAAACTAACAAAAAAATTTATGAATAAAAGAAATAGACTTAAGAAAATTATAATGGATAAAAAAATTTCTTTAGAAGAAAGGTTCAAAGCACAACAGAAATTGTCAAAATTACCTAGAAATTCATCTAAAACGAGGGTTGTCAATAGATGTCAAATTACTGGTAGACCTCACGGCGTATATAGAAAATTAAAAATATCTAGAATCGCTCTAAGAAAGTTGACATTAGAGGGAAAAATACCAGGTATGGTTAAATCAAGTTGGTAAAGGAGAATATATGAGTTTAAGCGATCCAATTGGAGATATGATAGCAAGAATTAAAAATGCAAGCTTGCGTAATTATAAAAAAGTTCAAATACCATCATCAAAATTTAAAATCAAGATTGCTGAAGTACTTAAAAATGAAGGTTTTATTATTGATTATAAAATTGACGGGGCAGAGGGTAAAGATAATCTTTTTATTGATTTAAAATACAATTCAGGAAATCCAGTGATAAATTCAATACAGAGAGTTTCAAAGCCTGGAAGAAGAATCTTTTCAAGCGCAGAGAGCCTACCAAAAGTAAGTAATGGTCTTGGAATTGCAATAATATCAACCCCAAAAGGAGTAATGACTGATCAAGACGCAAGAAAAAAACAAGTTGGTGGTGAAATAATTTGTAAGGTATTTTAATGTCAAAAATAGGTAAAATAAATATACAAGTACCGGAAAAAGTAAAGGTTTCTGTTGATGGAAGTCTTTTAAAAATGGAGGGCCCATTAGGAAAAAACAACTTAAATTTTGATGAAAAAATGTTTGATTTAAATGTTAAAGATGGAAAAGAAGTTTCAATTAAACCAAAAAACATATCACAAGAAACAAAAAGAATATGGGGATTGAACAGAAGTTTGATAAACAACGCAATTAAAGGAATTAATGAGGGTTACACAAAAACCCTAGAACTTACAGGAGTTGGTTTCAGAGCTGCAGTTAAAGGAAATTTGTTAAATTTGCAAATTGGATTTAGTCATGATGTCAATTATCAAATACCAGATGGTATTAAAATTTTAGTTGAAAAACAAACTACGATAAAAATTTCAGGTATTAATAAACAATTAGTTGGATCTGTAGCTGCTAAAATTAAATCTTTTAAAAAAACAGAGCCTTACAAAGGTAAGGGCATTAAAGAGCAGGGAGAATATGTGCTTAAAAAAGAAGGGAAAAAGAAATAATGAAACTTAGTACTGTAATTAGAAAAAAGTTCAGAATTAGAAAAAAATTAAAAGAAAATAACCCAAACAATAGAATGAGATTATGTGTGTCAAGATCAAGTAAAAATATTTCAGCTCAAATAATTGATGATATTACAAATAAGACACTTGCATCAGCGACGTCAAATATGAAGTCTCTAAAAGATACGAAAAAGAAAAAGACTGAATTATCAGAGATAGTAGCAATAAAATTAGCAGAAAAAGCTAAGGAGAAAAAAATTACAAAAGTGTATTTCGATAGAGGAATTTATAAATATCATGGAAGAATTAAAGTATTTGCAGAAACACTTAGAAAAAATGGAATGGAATTTTAATAATGGAAAAAAACAATAGTGAATTTATAGATAAGCTTGTACATATAAATAGAATTACCAAAGTAGTAAAAGGTGGAAGAAGATTTGGTTTCTCTGCTTTAGTTGTTGTAGGTAATCAAAACGGACAAATTGGAGTTGCCCATGCTAAAGCTAAACAAGTTCCAGATGCTATTAAAAAAGCAAATGAATTAGCAAGAAGGAAATTAATCAAAATACCACTTAGGGATGGAAGGACTATTCATCACGACGTTTACAGTAAAGATGGAGCTGGTAAAGTAATTTTAAGATCAGCGCCAAAAGGAACTGGAATAATTGCAGGTGGTCCAATTAGATCAATCTGTGAAGTATTAGGTATAAAAGATATTGTTGCAAAATCTTTAGGAACAGGAAATCCGCACAATGTAATTAGAGCTTGTATAAAGGCGTTAAAACAACAACATTCACCCAAAACACTTTCATTTTCTAGAAATAAGAAAATTTCAGAAATAGTTGAAAAAAGAGGATAAGATGAAGCTTAATTCTATATTAAAAACAAAAGAAATTAAAAAAAGAGTAGGCAGAGGTATAGGTAGTGGCAAAGGAAAGACTTCTGGAAGAGGCGTCAAGGGACAGAAATCTAGAAGTGGTGTTGCAATTAAAAGTTTTGAAGGTGGTCAGATGCCTCTATATAGAAGATTACCTAAAAGAGGTTTTAATCCAATAACAAATAAAGATAAATATGCTGCAATTAATCTTGCAAAATTGCAGTCACTGATCGAAAAAAATAAGATACCATCTGATGTTAAAATCGATTTGAAATTCCTTAAAACACACAAATTAATAAAAAAAAATGTTAGCAAATTCAAAATATTAGGTGGTGGAGAATTAAAAAATAAATTGAACCTAGAAACAGATTTATTATCTAAAAGTGCAAAGTCAAAATTAACAAAATCAGGTTCAACTTTTATTTCAAAAAATAATTCCTAATGAGTGCAAGTAATCAAAATGATTTAAGAAATAGGATTTTATTTACTATATTTATACTCGCTATTTACAGATTAGGAACATTTGTTCCTTTGCCAGGAATAGATCCAAGCCAACTTCAAGTTTTAATGGAAGGAAATCAAAAGGGACTATTGGGGATGTTTAATGTTTTTGCTGGTGGTGCTATTAGCAGAATGGCTATCTTTGCATTAGGTATTATGCCTTATATTTCATCGTCAATTATCGTTCAATTACTAACTGGTGTATCTGACTATTTTAAAAACCTTAAAGCACAAGGCGAAAAAGGTAGACAAAAAATTACTCAAATCACAAGATATGGAACAGTATTATTAGCAACAGTCCAAGGTTACGGATTGTCTGTTGGTCTCGAGTCATCTGCAAATTTAGTTATAAATCCTGGTATATTTTTCAAAATTTCAACTGTAACAACTATTGTTGCTGGTACTATGTTTTTAATGTGGTTAGGCGAACAAATTACTCAAAGGGGTATTGGTAATGGAATATCTTTGATTATATTTTCCGGAATAGTTGCTGAAATTCCAAGAGCTTTAGCAACTACCTTTGAATTAGGAAGAACAGGAGCATTATCTACAATTGTAATAATTGCAATATTTGTAATTTTAATTGTCACAATAATGTTTATTGTATTTATGGAAAGAGCATTACGTAAAATTCCAATTAATTATCCTAAAAGACAAGTAGGAAACAAGATTTACGGAGGAGACTCATCACATTTACCACTTAAAATTAACTCAGCAGGGGTTATACCTGCAATTTTTGCATCGGCACTTTTATTGTTACCAATAACTTTTTCAAATTTTAATATATCACAAAATGAAACTTTTATTAATATTGCATCATTTTTTTCGCAAGGACAACCTTTGTACATGTTGCTTTATGCATCTGGAATAATTTTTTTCACATTTTTTTACACATCAATAACTTTTAATCCAAATGAGACAGCTGAGAACTTAAGAAAATATGGAGGCTTTATCCCAGGCATTAGACCAGGTGAAAGTACTGCATTATATATTGAAAATATTTTAACTAAGTTAACAACCATAGGTGCTTTATATTTAACACTTGTATGCCTCATGCCAGAATTTTTAATAGCAAATTACCCAATACCTTTTTATTTGGGCGGGACATCAATATTAATTGTAGTTGTAGTAGCCATAGATACAGTCACTCAAATTCAAACTAGACTAATGAGTTCTCAGTATGAGCAATTGATAAAAAAAACTCAATTTGGTAAGTAAGTGAATATAATTTTATTTGGACCACCTGGTGCTGGCAAAGGTACACAGTCTAAATATCTTGTTAATAAAATCAATGGTTTTCAAATTTCTACTGGTGATATATTGAGGGAAGAAATAAAAAAAGAAACTGAAATTGGGAAAACCATAATTAATGATATGAACGAGGGTAAGTTTATAAACGACGAAATTGTGAATAAGCTTATAAAGAATATTATATTCGATCCCAAGAAAAAAAATAAGCTAATATTTGATGGTTACCCAAGGACTTTAAGTCAGGCAAAAAATCTTAATAGTTTAATCATTCAATCCGATCAAAATATTGATTTAATTTTTTTTCTAAATGTAAATAAAGAAACAATTATTAAAAGAATTGAAAAAAGAAAATCTATTGAAAATAGACGAGATGATGAGTTAAATACAATTTTAAGAAGATATGATACATATTTGGAAACTACTAAGCCTGTATTGGACTTCTATTCTAAAAAACCGAACTTTCACGAGATTGATGGATCGCTCGATATAGATGAAATAACAAGTAAAATAGACACTTTTATCAATGTTTAAGCCGTTGACTTTGATAAAACTTATTATATAAAAGGCACAATTTATCACAAAAACTATGGCTCGTATTGCAGGTGTAAATATCCCACAAAATAAACTAGTTCACATAGGACTTACTTATATTTATGGGATTGGTAATAAATTTTCATCAAAAATATGTTCAGCTTTAAATATTCCGAACTCTAAAAGAGTTAATGAATTGACAGATGATGAAATTTTAAAAATTAGAGAATATATTGATAGTAATTTTGTTGTAGAGGGTGATTTAAGAAGAGATAACTCTTTAAGTATAAAAAGATTAGTTGATCTAGCGTGTTATAGAGGCACTAGACATAAAAAAAAATTACCAGTTAGAGGCCAAAGAACAAGATGTAATGCTAGAACAAGAAAAGGTAAAGCAATAGCAATCGCTGGTAAAAAACTAACTCCACTAAAAAAATAAAATATGGCTAAAGAGGAAAATAATAAACAAACATCAGAAAAGGAAGTAGTTACTAAAAAAACTTATTCCAAAAAAAAGAAATTAAAAAAAAATATATTAAATGGTATTGCTTATGTTCAATCAACATTTAATAATACAATTGTTTCGATAGCTGACACAAAGGGAAATGTCATTTCATGGGCATCAGCGGGACAAAAAGGTTTTAAGGGATCTAGAAAATCAACACCCTATGCTGCTCAAGTTGCAGCTGATGCTGCAGCTGTTAAAGCTCTAGAATGTGGAATGAAAACTTTATCTGTAGAAGTAAAAGGACCTGGCTCTGGAAGAGAAACTGCATTGAGAGCTTTACAAGCAAGAGGATTTAAAATTACATCAATTAAAGATACAACACCAATGCCACATAATGGTACAAGACCACCAAAAAAAAGGAGAGTTTAATATGGAAAGTAGCGATGTAAATCTAAAAAATTGGAAATCACTAATTAAACCATCTAAAATTGATATTGATCAAAATGATGAAAAAACATTTGCAAAGGTAACTGCAGAGCCTTTAGAAAAAGGTTACGGATTGACGATTGGAAATTCTCTAAGAAGAATTTTATTATCATCTATAAGAGGCACAGCAGTAACTGCTATTCAAATAGACGGTGTACAACATGAATATAGTTCTATAAAAGGTGTGAGAGAAGACGTAACTGATATTGTTCTTAATATCAAATCTCTTGCTTTAAAAAGCAATTCTGAGGTAAACAAAAAATTAATTTTAGATGCCAAAGGCCCGGGTGAGATTAAAGCTTCTCAAATTGTACCTGTTCCTGATATAGAAATATTAAATCCGGATCTAGTAATTTGCAATCTAGATGAAAATACAAATTTTCATATGGAACTATTTGTTGGGAATGGAAAGGGTTATGTTTCAGCAGACTTTAATAAACCAGAAGAACCACCGCTAGGACTTATCCCTATTGACTCTTTATTTAGTCCTGTCAAAAAAGTTTCTTATTCGGTGAGTACAGCCAGAGAAGGTAAAGCTCTAGATTATGATAAACTAACAATGGAAATTGAAACAAATGGATCTATTAGTGCAGAAGACGCTTTAGCGTATTCTGCTAGAATTTTTCAAGATCAGCTCGGAATGTTTGTAAATTTTGACGAACCACAAGAAATTAAAATACAAGATCAACCGAAAGAACCGGAATTTAACCAAAATCTTTTAAGAAAAGTTGATGAACTAGAGCTATCTGTGAGATCTATGAATTGTCTGAAAAATGATAATATAATTTATATCGGAGATCTTGTTCAAAAATCTGAAGGCGAAATGTTAAGAACTCCTAACTTTGGAAGAAAATCTTTGAACGAAATTAAAGAAGTTTTAAGTGGAATGTCTTTATATCTAGGTATGGAGATTCCTAATTGGCCACCAGATAATATAGCAGAGCTGTCAAAAAAATTAGAGGACGCAATTTAAGTATATGAGACATAAATTAGGGCATAAAAAACTTAATAGAACATCTGAGCATAGGAAAGCACTTATTAAAAATATGTTAAATTCACTTGTTAAATACGAACAATTAACAACAACACTACCTAAAGCTAAAGTATTAAGACCTGAAGCAGAAAAATTGATAACAATTGGAAAAAATGACTCATTGGCTAACACAAAAAGACTTGTTTCAAAATTACAAAACACTCAAACCGTAAATAAAATAAGAAAAACACTTTCAAAAAGGTATGAAACAAGAAAAGGGGGTTACACAAGAATTATAAAAGCAGGTTATAGATACGGTGATAACGCACCAATGGCAGTTATTGAATTTGTCGATAGAGATGTAGAGGCAAAAAGAGTAGATAGAAAAAAAAAGTTACCAGAAGACAAAAATAAAACAGAAACTAGTACAGCAAAAAAAACAGCTTAATAATAAATCAAAAATCAAATGGTAGAGGTAATCAAAATTGATGTTTCCTCTGTAGGTCAAAGGATTGACAAATGGATAAAAAATAATTTATCAAAAATACCTCAAAGCCTAATAGAAAAAGATTTACGTAACGGAAAAATAAAAATAAATAATAAAAAGGTTAAAAGTTCATATAAATTAAAAAAACCTGATCAAATATATTTGTACAATATTTCATATAGAAATTTGTCTAAAAACAAGAAGATATTTATTCCAAAGGATAAAATTATTCAAGAAACTGAAAACGATATAATTGAGAATAACTCCGATTTTATAGTAATAAATAAAAAATCTGGATTACCAGTACAGGGTGGATCAAAAATTAAAGAAAATATTATTAATATTTTTTCTAATAGTATTTATTTTGAAAATACAAAACCATATATTGTTCACAGAATTGATAAAGATACTTCAGGAGTACTTGTTATAGCAAAAAATAGATCTACTGCACAACAATTAACTTCATTATTTAGAATTAGAAAAATTCAAAAGTTATATCTTGCATTAACATTTGGAAATACTAATAAAAAAAAAGATATAATAGATAATAATTTAATTAGATATGAAGGTAATAAAAAAATTTTAGAAAGAGCAATTACTAAATACCAATTAATCGATTGTAATAAAAACTTTTCCTTTTTTAAGTTGAAACCTACAACTGGTAGAAAACATCAAATAAGAAAACATCTTGTTGATCTTGGTTGCCCAGTTATAGGTGATAAAAAATATTTTTTAAATAAACCTACAAAAAATAATTACTTAATGCTGCATGCATATGAAATTAAATTTATTTTGAATAATAAAAAATATAAATTTCAAGCTGATTTACCAAATTATTTTAAAAATTTTTTAGTTAAGAATAATTTGAAGGAGAAAGATTTCTAATTAAATTTGCTTCTAATTTATTTAAAAAATCAAAATATTTAATATTTGAAACTTCATTTAATTTTATAATTCTTTTATCTTTTAAACCACATGGAATAATTTTTTCAAAATCGCTTTTATCGTTATTTATGTTTATTGAAAATCCATGATACGCAATCCACTTCCGGACTCTAATACCAATAGCAGCAATTTTTTTTGTTTCATTATTGTGGTCAATCCATATACCAATATTTTTTCTATCACTATTTGCAGTTATTTTAAAATGTCTTAATGTTTCTATGATAGAATTTTCAAGTGATATTATAAATTTTCTTATATCTCTTTTTCTTCTATTCAAATTAATTACCATGTAACAAACTAACTGCCCAGGATTGTGGCATGTAATTTTGCCACCTCTTGATGTTTTGATTATTTTTATATTTTTATCAAGAATGTCGGTTCTATTAAAACTTGTACCTGCGGTGTAAACTTTTTCATGTTGTAAAAACCAAATTAACTCTTTAGCATTGTTATTAATTACCTTTTCCATCCTTTCTTCAAGTAAATTAATTGCGTAAGAATAATTCACTGGTTTTATTGACCTTTTTATCTCTATACTCATATTTAAATTGTAATATAAGGATATCGCTCAAAAAAACTAGGAAATTCAGTTATGAGTTTAATTAAAAAAAGCAAAGATAAAATTGTAAATTTTGAATTTAATAAAGAATATATAAAAGTAATTACTGAAAAAATTTCCAGTAACGATGCAGCTTTTATAAACAATTCTTTTAAAGATATGCATCCAGCCGATGCTGCTGACATTATCGAACATTTGTCTCAAGATGATCGAGAAAATTTAATTAAGTTAAGCAATTTTAAAATTGATCCCTCCGTATTTATTGAATTAAATGAAGCTATTCAATCAGAAATCACTAAATATCTTTCAAATGAAAGTATAGTATTTATTTTAAAAAATCTTGACTCTGATGATGCGATTAAAATTTTAGAAAATTTAGATGAAAAAAATAAAAATAACATTCTTAGCTCTTTACCACCTAAAGATAGATTTGTTTTATTAGAAAGTTTAAGTTATCCAGAAGATAGTGCAGCCAGAATAATGCAAAGACAGTTTACTGCAATTCCAAGTAACTGGTCAGTTGGTCAAACAATTGATTATTTAAGAGAAAATAGAGATTTACCTGAAGAATTTTTAGAAATATTTATAGTAGATAATGAATTTAAGCCAATCGGAACTGTACCATCATCAAAAGTATTAAGAACTCCTCGTGAAACTAAAATGATTTCAATTACAAATGAATCACAATTTTTAGTTCCTGTAGATATGGATAGAGAAGAAGTTGGTAGAATGTTTGAAAACTACAATCTTAATTCGGCCTGTGTTATAGATAAAAATAATAAGCTTGTTGGAATGATTACTAACGATGACATATTAACAGTTCTTGCTGAAGAAGCAGAAGAAGATGCATTAAGACTAGCTGGGGTTGGTGATGAAGAAATCACAGATGGAATAGTAACAAAAACTAAAAGAAGATTTAATTGGTTACTATTAAATTTATTTACTGCTTTTCTTGCAACATGGGTTATTAGTTTATTTGGAGCTACTATTGAACAAATGGTAGCTCTAGCTTTTCTAATGCCAATAGTTGCTTCAATGGGCGGTAATGCAGGTATGCAAACCTTAGCAGTAACTGTTAGAGCAATAGCTACAAATGATTTGACTGAAAATAATTTTTCCCAAAATATATTAAAAGAGTTTTCGATAGGAATACTAAATGGTATTATTTTTGCTTTAATTAGCGCAGTAATAGTTCAACTGTGGTTTAAAGATCATACTTTATCATTAATTATTTCTATTTCTATGGTTTTAAACATGATTGTAGCAGGTTTATTTGGAATCCTTATTCCCATTAGCTTAAAAAAATTTAAAGTTGATCCAGCAATTGCATCGAGTGTATTTGTAACGACAATTACTGATGTTATAGGATTTTTATCATTTTTAGGTATTGGAGCATATTTTTTTTATTAATTAAATATTGTCAATTAGCCTTATGTTATTTTGTCTATAGGCTATAAAAATCCTAAAATTTTTTTTTGATATTTTTTTTGATAAATTTTTTGGATTTCTTATTTCAAAATATTCTAAATTATCGCATAAAAATTTTATCTTGGTTCTATATTTATTTATTAAACTGATTTTACGAAATTCTTTAAATATAACATTCCGAAAATTAAAAATTAATTGTGAAATTTTTTCAGAATTTTTTAAATTTATCTTTGATAAATTTATATTTCGTGAGGAAAGAGGCAATCTATTTTTATTTCGTATTGTTTTGCATGAAATTATTTTACAACTATATTTTTTGTGTAAATATTTTTTTATCAAAAAAAACTGTTGATAATCCTTTTCACCAAGAAATACATATTTTGCAGGGATATTTTCTAGATATCTATCCATAACTGCCAATACTCCTTGAAAATGACCTTTGCGATATTTTGCACAAAGAATTTCGTCCTTTTTTTGAATATTAATTTTTCTTTTAATTCCTCTTTGATATATTTCATTATTGTTAGGCAAAAATACGTAATCAACTTTTAACTTTTCTAATTTTGAAATATCATTTTTAATATTTCTAGGATATTTAATAAAATCTTTTCTCTCGTTAAATTGTGATGGATTAACAAAAATACTAACCAAAACTTTTTGGGATTTTTTTTTAGCTTTTTTTATTAAGGATAAATGACCATTATGCAAAGATCCCATTGTCGGAACAAAACCAATCTTTTTAATATGATTAATTCTATATTTTAAAGTTTTAAAGCTTTTAATAATTTTCATATATGATAATTGGTTAAATATTACATTATGATCAAACAAGCAATAATACCACTTGCAGGCTTAGGTACAAGATTATTACCTTTAACAAGTGTTTTTCCAAAAGAGCTTCTTCCTATAAATGGTAAGCCTGGTATTGAATATATTCTAGATGAGTGCGTGAATGCAGGTATCGATGAAATTATATTTATAATATCTAATAAAAAAAGGTTGATTAAAAGGTATTTCTATAATGATAAATTTTATAAAAAAATAATAAAAAAGAAAAAAGATCCAAGAATTAAAAAAGAGTATAAAAAAATTTTATCGTATAAAAAAAAAATTAAATTTGTTTATCAAAATGAACCATCTGGCACTGGTGACGCAGTTTTAAAAGCGAAAAAATTTATCACTGGCTCTCATTTTCTTTTATTATTTCCCGATGATTTAATTCTTAAAAAAAATTGTTCCAAGGATATGATTAGAATTAGCAAAAAATTACGTTGCTCTGTAATGGCATCCTTAAAAGTACAAAAAAAAAATATAAGTAGGTGGGGCATATATTCTATTAAAAAAAAAATAAGTAATAGAAATTTTATCATTAATGATGTTATTGAAAAACCCAAATTAAAAAATGCTCCATCAAATAATGCAATTATAGGAAGATACATTTTACCCAGACAAATCTTTCCAATATTACAAAAACAGAAAAAAGGTATAGGTGGAGAAATACACATTACTGATTCAATCAAAAAATTAATAAAAAATGATTTTAAGTTTGTTGGCCATAATTTTGCCGGTAAATATTTAGATTGTGGCACTATGAGTGGATATATAAATTCATCAATAGAAATTTCAAAATTATGAAGTTGTGCATGATAGGAACAGGCTACGTTGGTCTTGTAAGCGGTGTATGTTTTGCGGATTTAGGTAATGATGTTATATGTGTGGATAAAGATATTTCTAAAATTGATAAGTTAAAAAATTCAATAATTCCTATTTATGAGCCTGGCTTAGAGGAGTTGGTTAAAAAAAACTTTAATGCAGGCAGATTAAAATTTTCTACCAATTTAGGTGAGTCTGTAAAAAAATCAGATTTAATTTTTATATGTGTTGGTACTCCAACTAAAAAAAATAGTTACGAAGCTGACTTATCTCAAGTTTTTTCTGCAGCTAAAGAAATTAGTCAAAATATTAAATCATTTAAAATAATTATAAATAAATCTACAGTTCCAGTTTTGACAGGTGATAAAGTCAAAAAAATAATCTCAAAAAAAGTAAAAAAAAAATTGTTTAGTGTAGTATCGAATCCTGAATTTTTAAGGGAGGGAGAAGCGATTAGGGACTTTATTTATCCTGATAGAATAGTTGTTGGTACTTTAGATAAAAGGTCTAATAAAAAATTAAAAAGTTTATACTCACCTCTAATTTCTAAAGGAGCCAAATATATAAATACATCAAGAAGAGCTGCAGAATTAATAAAATATGCATCTAATGCATTTTTAGCCACTAAAATAACTTTTATTAATGAATTAGCTAATTTATGTGAAAAAATGGATATTAATATTGAAGATGTCTCGATAGGAATTGGAACTGATAAAAGAATTGGTGGAAGATTTTTAAGAGCTGGACCTTCTTATGGTGGGTCCTGTTTTCCAAAAGATACAAGAGCTTTGATAGACACAGCAAAAAAATCTAGAACATCATTATCAGTTGTTAATTCAGTAATAAACTCCAATGAAAAAAGATCTGAAATACTCCTAAAAAGAATAAAGAAAATATTGAAAAATAAAATTAAAAATAAAAAAATTACATTTCTTGGAGTAACATTTAAAGCGAATACAGATGATATGCGAGAGTCAGCATGTTTAAAAATGATACCTTATTTAAATAATAATGGAGCTTTTATTAGATATTATGATCCTACAGGACAAAAACGTGAATTCAACAAACTCAAAAATGTAGAATATAAAAATAATATTAAGAATGCATGTGAATTATCTGATTTAATTATAATTCATACCGAATGGAACGAATTCAAACTAATCGACTTAAAAAGAATTGTTAAAAAGCGAAATTTTGCGGTTTATGATATGAGAAATATTTATTCTCCAGAAAAAATGAAAAAATTAAATATAAAATATTTTGGAATTGGAAGATAAATTAATTTAATTCAAATATAGCATCAATTTCAACAGCCACACCTAAAGGTAAACTATTTGTGCTAACTGCAGCTCTCGTATGCATTCCTGCATTCTCAAATATTTTAACAATTGTATCTGATGCTCCATTTATCACCTTTGGTTGATCAACAAAGTCATCTGTAGAGTTTACAAATCCAGTTAATTTTACACATGACTTGATTTTTTCAAGATCGTTATTTAAATATTTTTTTGCTTGAGCTACTATGCTTAAAGCACATCGAATAGCTGCCTCATAACCCTCTTCAATAGTGTAATCTTTTCCTAATTTGCCTTTTATTAAATTTCCATCTTTATCAATTGATATTTGACCTGATATATAAAGAAGATTTCCTACTTTCTTTGAGGCAACATAAGAGCCAACAGGATCTGGGGCAACAGGAAGGTGCAAATTATTTTTTTTAATATTATCTTCAAAACTCATTTCTTTTTTTTAAACCAATCTGAAAGATATTTTTTTTCTTTAATATTTGAGGTATCTAATCCTAAATTTGATGTTTTTTCTTTAGATCTTTTTGCAAGGCATGTTATATATTCTTTTGACAATTTTTTAATTTCTGAACAATCAGTATCACTAAAAGCATTATTATTTAGTAATACTATAAAACATATTATAAATAAAAATTTCTTCATCTCTTACCTTTTTTTTTATTTTTGTCGTATTCTTTTCTCTTTTCTATCAAAATTAATGCCTCTTCCATAGTTAATTCTGTTGGATCTTTTTCTTCAGGTATTGTTGCATTTAATG
>MDSW01073911.1_pt1 | contig 30933 bp, 24 predicted proteins | sample 811171 | NCBI WGS metagenome assembly MDSW01 (sample SAMN05326641, study PRJNA326480) | marine metagenome | isolation source: seawater | place: Atlantic Ocean: North West | collected 2012 | reverse complement strand
GCCGACTTCACTTACAAAGTTGTTGGTATGGATGATGTTGACCCCCTCAACCCACCGCCACCCGCTCGAAACCACCCTCCCCGCCCCTCTGCGCGCCGTCCGCGCACGCGCCTCAGATGGGGAAAATGGTCAGTTCGGGATGATAGCGTGCCCAATAGAATTTTATACTTGCCATCCTTGTGTGACAAGAAGATAGGAAGATTTGGTAGTACCTCCGGTCTTTGCCCTTGATACACCTGCTGCACCGTCCGAACAAGCCTCATCAGGACGTTGCTGGCGAGCGCGCGGCGCCAGCTCACGACTGTGAGTTCTTGCGGTAGAGCTACGTCGCGAGGGGGGGGCACTGATCAACATGGCCCAGAACTGCAGACCCACGGTGCTGAAAACCACGCCTACCCCCCACGCGCGCCGGTTCTGTGGAGCACCTCATCAATTGTGTGCGGCGCGCTATGGCGTGTCCCATGGGCCGCGCGGCGGAGTGGTGGAGGTCATCCGCGCATCTACGGCCGATTTGGCTTGCGCGGTGGTTGCCTGTGGTGCCACGCAGCCCCCCGCGTCGCCCAAACACGCGTGCGATAGCCTACGACCGCGCGGCGCGCCATACCGCGCACCCGCCTACCCTGGCGAAGGAGGGGAGGGGGGAAAACACAGGGAGAGCACAGGTGTTTTCAAGTCGCCACGCTTGTCTGAAAGAACACAGGGGCTTGCATGTTGACTTTGGGTGTTCAACCCTGTTACAACGGAAGCAACGTCCCTCGCGGACCCACGCAGAGCGGCGCCTGCTGTGCAGCGGGGAGCGCGAAACTCGCCGAGAGGCGGGTGGACATACCTACACATCGACAGCGGGGGGCTTGAGCCCGCCGCGCGCCGCTCGACACCGATGCATGGCCGGCGCGCGGGTGCGTTCCAGGCCGGGGGACTATTGTAGTTTCTATGTTCTGGATGACCGAAAATCGCCGTGACCATCCTGTATGTTCAAAAAGTACATTCTTATATACCACGCTTCCTAGCTCCTAGCTAGCTAGCTAGCTAGCTAGCTACTAGCTAGGGCTACTACACGTAGTAGATAGCTACGAAGATAGAATAGCTACTAGCTAGGGGCTAGCTAGCTACACGTGTAGCCTTCGTAGGGCTAGCTAGCTGCTAGCGCTACACGTACACGTACGTGTACACGTAGCCTGGCCACAGGTAATAAATTCTTTAGACTTGCTTGCAGCTAGATAGTCTTCTATTTCTGTTGCCGGTGCCACGTGCACGATTTCAATGATTTTAAGGTTAAATATTAATGGTCCTGTTCTTTCTGGGAGCGACATCAAGCATTCAAGGCAACGAGCGGCGGCTACACTGTCGACTTCATACATTTGCAAGGGCAGTCACAAGAAGGCGGCCGCCAGAGATGATATTTACCTGACCACTGTCTTTGCTGGTCTTGAAGATGACTTGACTCCGGCATTCAACTCACCAAATGATGAATGCGCAAGGAAGGCCGCACGACCGGCATCCATTCCGTTATCTGAAGATATGATAGAGGAGGGTTTTTTCGTAAGGAATCAGCGCCATAGTGCAGGTTGCGGTTGCAGTGTATGCGCGAGACTCCGCGACATGCTGGATCTTACGAAACATTCGGCAGACCTATCGATCAGACACGCTCATTTTTCATGTCCGATATTCGTGTGCGTCGATGACGGTTTCGTCGTTGGGAAGAGGCAACAGAGGCATCATATTCCTGGTTGTCGGTGCCCTAACTGCAACCACTTGCGCTTTAAGAGGGATGCGGGAATTGTAAAGTGTGTCACTCTCTCCACGAGTTTGCTCCATGATCTAGTCGGTATCGATATGTGCCACCAAGTTGTTCTAGATGCCGAGTGCGAAGCTCTTCGCCGTGCTAAGATAAGTGCTGCTAATAAAGGTAATGCTGCATGGAATAAGGGAAGGCAACATTCTCCGGAGACGATTGCTCGAATAAAGAAAGCCACCGCTAAAGCAATGCGAAATCCCGCTGTGCGGCGTAAAATGAGAGAAGCAGCAGTGCGAAATTCTCACAGCGACACTACCAAATTGAAGATTCGTCGCACAGTTCTTGATAACGCATGCCGGAAGCAAAGAGCTATGAATATGGCAAAATCAAAAAATGACGGTTTGCGAAGAGGTAAGGTGGGTGTTTGCACTACGGGTACATTTGCTAGACGTGTGAGTGGTGTGCAGTCAGCAAGCTTCGGCATTTGGACTAAGTTTGGCTTGGAACAACGTGAGGTACACAAGAAGAACGCAATGAGTGCTTTCAGGAAGGTGGCGAGACAGAGCAATATTCAGATGGTAAAAGATATCGAGCACAGGCCGATGAATGCTGGAGCGAAGCGCTTACGGTCTAATCGAGGTGTTCCCAAGACTGCAGAACACAGGGCTGCTATTTCAGCTGCGCTCAAGGCAAAGTGGGAAGATCCTGCTTACATTCTGAGTCAAAAGAAGGCCAGTAGTATACGCAAGCACCAGTCCACCGCCTCAGGAAATCATCGGGCAAGACAAAAAGAAGAATTGAATCAAGCGTGGCGACGTCGTGCGGAGCTCGTCAACGAGGTGCAGGATTTTTTTTCTCAAGCAACAGCAGCAGTCAAAGCACTTGAGAAGCAAAAAACGGCAGGAATAGATGTTGACGAGTTGATGCTGATGAAGGCTCTCGCTGCTGTAGCTGAAACGCGCAAGGTGCTCGAGTCTGTTGAAACTATCTCGCAGGTAGATAAAACCCCTGGTGAAGTCAGAGACGCAAAGTGAGGAGGTCCGGTTCGTGAACACTTATGTAATTGTATATAGGTATATGTTCTTGAAGTATCTGAGAGATGCTTTCTGAAGTCCCAGGATCCCTCACATCATAATAATTTTTTTTTGGAATCCATGAAGTATTTAGTCCTGCTTAGGTGCTTCCTTTGAGGCGTTGACTTGCTCTTCGCCCATCGATTTCAGCACTGTGAGGATGAGCTCCTTGCCCTCGTCAAATTGTGACTGTATCTGTCTTGCAAGTGCTTCCGCTTCATCATGCCCACTTGGAAGCTTCAGATCCTCACGAACATTACCGGAGTCATCCATGAGCCCAAGCTGGTAGAGAAAAGTATACGTGAGAAAATAGGGGTCGGCAAAGTCAAGGAGAAAGTGTACCAAAGTGACAAGAAAAAGTTGAGTGACTTACAAAACCCTCGTCATTAAGATCGACAAGAGTATAATCGTCGCGGTTCACGAGGGGAACCTGTGGGATTGGTTCGGACACGGGTCAATATTCATAAGAAGCCCACGAGCTACGCCCGCACATTTTTCTCGAAGTGTTTCTACCAACACACACGAACAGTGGAAAACAGCAGTTTTACGTGAGAGAACAGCGAGATAGTTGGAGGTCACCTCGAGGTTGTGAGAAGAGGGCACAAGCTCTTCAACCTTTTTCCCGGTGAAGATATCCGTGGCAGTAAAATGACACTTCGCGTGGCCGTGTTTCCCGGTCTTCGATGTTGTGACATCAATAACCTGGTTGGGCAAAAAGTGTGGTGCGGTGGGACTCAGAGCACGAAATACCGTTCATAAGCTTTTTTCTTCAGGGTTATACCGGAAAAATACAACGATATCGTTAGCGCTCAAAAAATGAGATATTCGTACAACAAAAACAAGAAGAAGAACGAAGATGAATGTTCAAACGCCAGAGTCTTTCCGTGCTACTTGTGGCAGAAACGCGTTCGAACCTTGGTGGGGCGTCCCTTGATCACCATAAAACCTCCTTTGCGAACATTACCGGCCTGCATAGGGTAGGTAGTGGAGGCGCCCGAATCAGCAGTCTCAAATTGTTCAACATCATCGTCGGACATGTTTCGCGGGTTATGAGATGATCTCCAGCGTGATCCAACTTGGTCGCGAAAGTCAGAGCGGGAACTCGACGAACTTCCGCCTTCTCTTCCCCACTTTCTTTAACACGGCATTTATTTCCAGTATGATAGTGTACACGTACACAGGGCAACGTATAACGTGTAGTGTACACTGTTTATTCTCTCAGCACTCCACGAACGTGTACACGTACGTGTACACGAATGTATTGTACACACACCGGTATTATTTTATTTGTCAATCTAGCTAGCCATATCTTCGTAGCCCTAGAGATCGATAGTCTACACGTACGTTGTACACATAGTGCACTTTTCATTCGAGTTATACAGTACCTCTGTTGATATGCGAGTTCAAAACTCAGGCTTTTCATGTTACGATCACCATATATTTCTAGGTATGTATATTGAGAACCTCGGCAGTGACAGCGCCCGAGAGCACAAAAATAAAACATCAAGTGTTTAAAAAATTCTTGTATTTGCGTTCGAGTCCACCCCCTTGACCTCTCGGGCACGTCACCTTTATTCTGTTGAATATTTCGGTGACGACAGGACTCGAACCTGCGCAGGCATTGCCTAGTGGATAACACGTGCGAGAATCACTCACGCGCTAGTTTATTAATAGGTGAATGCTAGGAATATATAGCCATATGTAACATATAAATACTGAGCACTGAAATACTATGATAGCTACGAAGGTACGTTGTTATTGTACAGTACTGTACAGTATGAAAGTACGAAAGTACTTTCGAAAGTACGAAAGTACTTTCGTACGAAAGTAGTTATTTATCTACTGTACCTTCGTACAACTACAACTACTGTACAAGCTACGAAGATAGATACGAAAGTACTTTCGTACTTCGAAGGTACTTTCGTACAACGTTGTACTGTACACGTACAGTACGGAAGTGCGGAAGTACTTTCGTAAAACTTCGAAGGTACGAAAGTACTTTCGTAGCTAGCTACTAGCTAGCTACCTTCGTGGCTACGAAGGTAGCTAGCTTGCTAGCTGCTAGTCTAGCTAAAAACCGCCTCCTACTCACCTACGTGCACCGTCGAAGGTACGGAAGTAGGCCCTACCTTCTAAGGTTCTTCCGGATGTACTTCCGCATTTCCATACATGGCTGCATACTGTAGTTCGAAGGTGCCTTCGGGATTCCGGAAGTTTTTCCGTACGAAAGTATTTCCGTACGCAAGTTCCGTACGAAAAATCCGTATGGAAGTACAGATGCACTTCCGGTACTGAAGTATGATAATAAAAGTACAACGTAGGGCTACAGTACGTGTACGGAAGTATCTTCGAAGTTACACCGCGTTACATCCGGAAGAACTGTACGAAAGTACGAAAGTACTTTCGAAAGTACTTGTACTTTCGTACGAAAGTACTACGTACACGTAATATTGGCCCTAGCCTACAACAGTCCTACAACTACACGTGTACAGCTGTACACGTAGGGCCTACTGATCGCATTTGAAGTCATCAATGATTATTTCGTTGATTTTACAATACGTGTAGCTCCACATGCAGGTAGTTTATTGTTAACTGCGATCATAATACCCACAAGTACGACACTTTGGCCGAGCGGTCTAAGGCGCTGGCTTCAGGCTTCGTATCTTAAAACAGAGCTTGCCAGTTCGTAAGAGCGTGGGTTCAAATCCCACAGGTGTCAATATTTTTCTGATGAACTCGATTTTAAATATTCTAATGTATGATACGGAAATACCACTACGTGTACATTTGTAATGTACAAATTTGTACTTTCGTACCTTCGTATACAGTATGTACGTGGACTTTCGGAAATAGATACGGACGGAAGAACGTTGTACTTCCGGAAAAACTACGTACCTTCGAAGGTACGAAAGTACCTTCGAAGGTAGTACGTTAGCACTACGTACGTACCTTCGTACTTTCGTACTTTCGTACTTCCGTACTTCGTTGTACGTGTACAACTACATACGTGTACTGTAGTCGTGTACTGTACGGAAGTAATTTTAGTTGTTATTCTATTTCCGGAAGTACAGTACGTGTACGTGTACTGTACCTTCGTATGTTGTTTATGTACGGAACGAAGTACACGTACTTCCGTCCGTACTTCCGGAAGTACTTCCATACTTCCGTAGTTGTACTTCCGTTCACGTAACGCGTTACACTACGTGTACACTACAGGGCGTGTTATACACGTACACGCACACGTACACGTACACGTACACGTTGTACACGATACTGTACGTGTAAACGTGCGATGGCGTCGCATACGAAGAGAAGTTCAAAAACCGAGCGTTGTTGAGTCCAAGCAAGTCAATCTGGAACCACCGAGACGTTCTCTTTCATTGAAATGCACGAAAATGCGCAGGTTATCAAGGTAAATCGGATAAGAGTCTTCACAAATTATGTTCATCCTAGTAGATATCGAAAAGTGCTCAGGAACTTTCCATTTGGTTCAGGAAGTCAAGGCGCTGACCGAAGAGCTCGCAAGCCTGCAGAAAAAAAACTCGGTCCTGCAATCGAATTTCAACAAAGTGAGCTCGAACGATGTTTTCTTTTCCTTCTTTTCTTTCCAATCTCTGAAACTCCGATATCATTTCCTCGCGTCATAGCTTAAGGTTCAAAGTAGCTTCATTCAAGCTTCGCGTGATAAGCTCATGGCACAGTGTCAACAACTACAACGAGACAAATTTACCTTGAAGTTCTATTTTAAAAGACGTGCCCAGGCCTGGAAACGTGAAATCGACTTCAAGTTACGTCAGCTCATGGAGACCCGCTCCCAGGTCTTGATGCCTTCAGATATTCACGAGCCCTGTTTGCATATCATGGAGGAAATCAAATCATCAAGTAAGAAAGGGAGCTGTGCCCTTGAATCAAGATGTCAGAAAATAAACAAATTGTACGCGCAGTTGAATCAGGAGCTTGAAAACCTTCGCACTCGGCACGCCATTGATGAAGCCCAAGTCCTTGTCGAGAAAGAGCGTACAAAAATGCGTCATCATCAAGAGCTGGATCATTTTCAGAAAGAGCTTCAAATTTCAAAGGAGTTGGTATCTTGTAGAGAGTCTGATTTCGCATCCCTTCAGACTGAAATTTATGAACTATTTCACAATTCTTCGGGTAACTTAATTAGTATCACCGACCACGATGAACTGCGGCGGCCGCTAACAGCAGCAGCGGTCTCGATCGAAGATCTTCAAATGGAGCTGAAGAAGCGTGCCTTGATCGCAGACAAACTTGAAAAACTGAACAACTACCTCAGAGAACGAGCTGTTTCAGCGCAAAAAGATTTCAGATGTTCAACAACAAAACTCCAGTCCGCTGAACGCGAGATTTTAAGCCTGAAAAAACGATTCGATGAGCAGCAGAAAGAACATAGTGCGGATGTTAAATGTGTTCGTGATGAGGCGGCTCGGAGGCGCGCAAATCTCGAAGCAGAAATACTTGTTGAGCGTGGTGAAATTGAGGCACAACTGAGTGGCTTTCGCAAGAGGCTTGAAAGTTATGACATTGTCCTGAAGAACGTGCAAGATGACTGCGAAACGAAGATCAGTGCTGCCTGTCAATATGCAGCGAGATTGCGCTGCTCTGTAGAGTCAAACAAATTGGAATCAGCGATAAAGCTAAATACTCTTTATACTGACGTGGAAGCCTGGAAGATGGACTTTTCAAGAGCTTCAAGTGAAGCAAGTGGTTTAAGAGAGTCTTTTGTATTGCTGGAGAACTTCTATAAACATGAAATTCCATCCCTACGGAACGCCATTGCACGCTATAAGACGGTTTGTTTATAGCCCCTTTTGTTGCGTTGCATTGCCTGTTACTTGTTTTACGTAGTCTAAATAACTCGTTCATGCAGGAACTTGTTTGTGAACGCTTACGCGTATCAGAACTTAGAAAACACCTGGAGCTTGAAAGAGCTGATAAGTTGCGGGTCGCGGCAGCATCTGCGAAAAATGCGATTAAGGTGCATGACCTTCTGGCAACGTTGGAGCAAAAGCGAAAGAGCAGAGTTCGGGAGACGAACGCTATCAAGAAAGCGTGGCAAAAAGAAGGTGACTACTTAGTTTTCTGCGCCAAAGAAGTAGCAGCCGCTGGCACGCAGAGCTACCGCAGCTCTTTAAGAAGAGCAAAGCGAAAGTTGAAGGGGAAACACAGAAAAAAGGAAGGAGTTTCTGTGGAAATGATGCCACTGCTCGAGGAAAGGAGCCAGCAAGTTACTAAATCTATGAAGTCTATGAAACAGACAGTCTATGCGACAAAAGGGCTGGCTTTACACTCATTCGATGATGAACTCAGTGCGCTAAAGAACAGGCAGAGGATTTTCAGTGATTTAGTTAGCAAAAATGAAATACTATGAATAGCGAGCGAAAGGATAAGGAAAGTTTACCACCAGTATATTAACAACACCAATTTTTACCAGCTCTCACCAGCTGATCGCAAGCCACAGTCAAGCAAGAGAAAGAAAAAAATAGTGTCTCTCACACTCACATAAAGCTACAGGCGTCAACTCACTCAACGACAGCACTTGCATTTGCATTTTTCTTGTTGAGCAAGCCCCTAGATTATTGCTGATTCCCCTTTTTGTGTTCCTTGATTGCTTTCAAAGGAGACTGGAGAAATCCACCAGGGGCGCTTGTGCGTAGGTAAATCGCGTCACTGGTGATGTATTCACTTAGTTGCCCTGACGCTGCGAGGACAAGACCCATGAAAGGCGGAGATGGGCGCCCTGGACGAGATTTGTATTCTGGATGATATTGTGTTGCAACAAAGAAAGGGTGCTCTTCAAGCTCAAGTATCTCCATACGCTGGTTAGTCTCGTCCTTGCCAACAAAAATACAACCAGCAGATTCCAGCCTCTCGACCATTTCGGGGTTAACTTCATACCTGTGCCGGTGCCGCTCATCAACGAAGGGCACTGCATTATATAGCTTTGCAGCTTTGCAATCCATAGTCTGAAATATAGTGCGACGGGAGCCAAGACGCATTGTTCCACCCATGTGTGTCGTTGAACCTTCTGGCATGAAAATGATCGCGGGTTCGGGACAGTTCGGCATCATCTCTGTAGAGTGTGCATGTTTTATTCCTAAAACGTTGCGAGCAAAATCTATCACAGCAGCCTGCATTCCAAGACAAATACCAAGAAACGGCACACTATTTTCGCGAGCATACTTAGCTGTGAGTATTTTGCCCTCTGTTCCACGCTCGCCAAAACCCCCAGGAACAAGTATACCGTCGGCGCCATGGACCTTGTCCCACGCGTCAGCATACCCAGCGGGATCTTCTGAAATGTTTGTCTCCTCAAGCAACCCGGCCTCAACCCATATGATATTGAGCTTTCTCTCCGCAGCTATAGCTGAGTGCATCAAAGCCTTGGTCACAGATAGATAACTATCACCCAGACCAGTGTACTTGCCAACAATCGCGATATTTACGGGCTCCGTCACGATATCCCATTTATGTGCACGATGCGCCCAGCTCTCTAGATCAAGTTTGCGGAAATCAAGCTTTAGCTGGCGCATTATAGCAAGGTGACCACCCTGTTCCTGCATCACGAGGGGCACGTGCCAAATGTTACTGACATCACACAGATTGAGAATACAATCTGAAGTCACATGGCAAAACAGTGCCAGTTTGTCCATTACTAACTGTTCAAGAGGGGCATGGCTGCGACAAGCCAGCATGTGTGGTGAGAGTCCTGCTGAACGCAACGCCTGAACAGAGTGTTGGGTAGGCTTCGTTTTCTGCTCCCCAACAGCACCAACAACTGGAACAAGGCTAACATGAACAAGACAAAAGTTATCAGATCCAACGCGGAACTGGAACTGACGAAGTGCTTCGATGAACGGCATGGACTCAATATCCCCGACAGTGCCACCAAGTTCAATGATACAAACGTCAGGCTCGCCAAACATGCCATCAACTGGAATCTTCGACACTCGCTCGATCCACTCCTGTATCTCGTCAGTGACGTGCGGTATCACCTGTTGCGCACGATAAAAGCAATCAATACAAGTATATTTGGCATATTTAAAAGAATTGATAAAAATATATGGGATTTTAGACCCGAATAGATAGTTATTCGCTTCTCTTAGGAAAAAATGAATTAAACTTGCCTGTACTGTCTTTCCGAGGTATTCACCTTTGCGCTCTTTTGCGATCACAGCCTGATATATCTTTCCGGTAGTAATATTGTGATCGCGTGTAAGGGTCGAATCAACGAAGCGTTCGTAATTTCCAAGGTCGAGATCGGCCTCACCGCCGTCGTCCAGTACAAACACTTCACCATGCTCAAAAGGAGACATAGTGCCAGCATCGATGTTGATGTACGGATCAATTTTCACACTAGTGACGCGCCAGCCACCTGCCTTGAGGAGCACTCCAATACTACTCGCAGTAACACCCTTGCCGAGACCGCTGACAACACCATAGATGACAGTCCAACCAGCAAGTATCAGTATAAAGCTGTGGTTGAAAGGTTCGCGTCGAACACGAATCTGTTGGAAAATTGAAACCGAGTGGTGCCCTGCCTCCAGTCACTACAACGTATTTCATCGGAGAGACTTCTTCAGTCAATTCAAGATCAATCAGATAAAATATTCTAGCCTAATGAGTTGTTATTAGACCTTTAAGGAAGTCTCGTTGATTTTGAGTGGTGAGCGATCACCCCGCAGCGAGAACAATTATTTTTAAAAAAATAGGGTTGTCGTACGTGTACACGTACACGTGTAGCCCTACTGTACGTGTACACGTACAACTACACGTACAACACGTTTATTGTACGAAAATATCTACTTTCGTATTTTCGTAGGAAATAAAGTACGAAAGTACATACTGTACCTTGGTACTTTCGAAAGTATTCTATGTTAATATCGTTTATGAAGGTACGAAGTACGAAAGTACTTTCGTACCTTCGTAGCTAGCTAGCTAGATATGCCCTACGGAATAGATACGTTTCAGGTCAAGCAGTTGTCAAGCTATGTGTACACGTACGTGTACCTGCCCTAGTAGTCGAGGAAGAACACATATCGAACGGACTCTCTGCTGTAGCTGTCGATCAGTCGACGCAGCGCCCGTGAAGAATTAGAACGATTGAAAGCATCACGAGTTAGCCTAGTTTTAGTTTTCGATGGTGCGTTCCTTCCTCAAAAAAATGTACGCAATATCTGAACATGTTGAGGACGCATTTCACTTTTCCAGGCGAAGCATCACCCTGATCTAATCATGTGCCGTAAATTGCCAGGCATTTCCATCGGGCGCTTGTGTGAAAAATGTAAGTGGTGATCTCATGGTTTTATGAAATATGTAATTGTTTATGGTCGTCTAAATATTTGATGCGTGATCCCAAAATGTTTTTGTCTAACTTTTGTGCAGGCGATGGACGTTGCGTTGTGTGTGATAGTTTCGTGCGTCCAGCTACACTTGTTCGGGTTTGCGACGAGTGCGACTATGGAACACAACACGGCCGATGTGTTATCTGTGGCAACCCCGGGGTAGCAGATGCGTACTATTGCAAAGAGTGCACGATTTTAGAGAAAGACAGGGACGGTTGTCCAAAGATCGTCAATATAGGAAGTGCAAAGACAGACCTCTTTTATGAGCGCAAAAAGTACGGGTTTAAGAAACGGTAGTGGTTCCGAAGCAGAAGCGTCATTTTGGAAATTTGAACATTGTTGCGTACTCGTGCTGCTCTACGTTATCTCCTTTGTATGCACTCAACACACGCGTGTTGGCGACATGGGAAGCGGCGACACAAGGGAAGTTTTTTTGAAAACATTTGTGTGCGTGACAAAGGGGACTAGCTAGTCTTCATATTTCCTCAAGTACTTCGTTTCCGCCTTTTATTTCGAAGAAGCGCAGTGAGGCGAGTTTGTAGCGTGCTGCTACGAAGAAATAGTCTTGTGATTACACCGCTTAGTGATGACAAAGTCGCGAGTTTCTCTGTATAGTAGACATAGTGTAGTTGTAGACATAGTTGGTGGAAAAAATTTTTAAGAAAAAAAATATCGGGGACTTGGCGGAATCGAACCGCCGACCACCTCCAAGTCACAATGAAATTTCCCTAAGAAGGTATCATACCACTAGACCAAAGTCCCGCTCGGATGATACCGAAGACCCGATGGTTAGGTCCATCCCCTGACAGTATAAATATATATCGTAAAATATATCAAGAGATCGCTTCTACGCTGCTGATCCATACCTTAGTTCCTTCGTAGTCTATTCACTACGTGTACTGTAATACTATTGTATCATCGGAACTATCACCGCCGTCCACATCGCATAGTACACGACCAGAAAACGGATACTGTACTGTAGAGCTACTGTACACGTACACGTACACTAGGGCTACTGTGCATCATTTTGCGTGATAAAAAAGTCTACGCAAACTCAACACTTTTCCTCGTTCTAATAAAAGTCACTAACAACTTAGCTACGGCGCGGCACATTATTATTTAGTCTGAAAAGTACGCCGTTAAAGGCGAAAAGTGGTTTTCATCGGCAGAGTCCGATTTCATCGGCGGAGTCCGTTCGTCAGGTCCTGTGGCGCGGTTTTGGCCAAACGCATTTGATAAGTTGAAAAAGAGCCGCCTAGAGCTCTAGTTCCGGAAAAAAACCTAAATGGAAGAAGGAACACTTCTCCCAAATTACGAAAGTACTTTCGTACATCACTACCTTCTACGGAAGTACTTTCGAAAGTACTTTCGTACGAAATTACTTCCGGAAGTACGATGATAGAATACCTTCGAAGGTACGAAAGTACTTTCGTACCTTCGTACAGCAGTACTTTCGTACAACGTTGTACTCGTATAAAGTGTACTTGGGTCCCGTGCGGCTGTACCCGATCTAATTGCTCAAGTCTAATTTTGACCCTTGGCATGATGAAACGTTTTCCCGTCAAATCGCGGTCGGGAGAAGTGTGCATGTGGGGCTGGGCAGAATAAATGAGTGTCATACGGAAGTACGGATGTACACTAGTTTAGTATTCTACGGAAGTACGAAAGTACTTTCAAAGTACGAAAGCACGAAAGTACGAAAGTACCTTCGAAGGTAGGCAAGCAAGTAAGGTACCTTCGAAGGTACGCACTACTAGCTAGGGCCTACGAACACGCACTACTATTATAGCTAGGGCCTACGACGCAAGGGTTTTAATTTTTAATTTTAATAAAATAACAACAGTACGTGTACTGTACGTGTACACGTACAGTACACGTATACTTATTGTACATAAAAGTTTATCCCCGAAGGTAATACAGTACCTTCGTAGTTGTTTTATGTATGTACACGACTTCACGTACACGTACACGTACACGTGTACACGTACACGTAGGGCTACTGTAGTAAATAATTTTTGTTATTATTTCCGGAAATAATAAGTTGTTTTTACTTCATTCCGGAAGTACACGTGTACGTGTACCTTCGAAGGTACAACGTACGTGTACAAAGTACATTAGAATACGGAAGTACGAAAGTACGAAGGTACCTTCGTACAACGTACAAACGTAATTATTTTCGTACTTCCGGAAGTAGGAAGTACAACGTTGTACTTTCGTACAACGTACAGTTCGTACACGTACATCGCGGTACGGGAGTACTTTCGTACGAAAGTACGAAAGTACTTTCGTACGAAAGTACGAAAGTACTTCCGTACCTTCGAACTGAGTACGTGTAGGGCCCTCTAGCTAGCGCCCTACTACCAGAAATAATTTATACTTCCGGAAGTCATCTCACTGCGGGCTACATTAGGACCAGGAATTCAAATACCTCACTGAACGATTCACGTGAAAGTGTATCCTCATTGAATTTATCCACTTTGTAGACAGGAAGGAAGCTATTGAAACATGACATGCCTCCTTCCGACAAAGTCAGGCAAGGCAGCTTTCCTAGGGGACGGTTTGCGAAGACAGATAAGGAGGATCTCCGCTCGCTTGACAGTGAGGCAATCTCGGTGTTTGACGTGCGCCAGTATTCGGCAGCATGAGTCGGCCGCTAGAGGTGAACAAATTTTTCATTTCAGCATGATCGCGCTTCTCGCGCTCCAGCTTCAGAACTCTTGAACAACACCCAATAAAAATCCTGCGGTTCTGCCTGCTTTTTTTTTGTGCCTTGATGCTTTTCTGACTGTTTGTTCCTAACTCTTCCTCTCATTCGTTAATATGGTACAGTCTACCGCAAATCCGTTGAATCGAGGAGCTCAATTCGCATGGGTATTCCGAGCAAGGGTCGCATGGCCGAGGACACCATGCAGCTTCTTGATGACTGTCAACTGAAAGTGAGAAAAATAAACCCTCGCCAGTATGCCGCAGAGATTCCGAATGTTCCTGGTGTTGAGGTATGGTTCCAGCGCGCTACAGATGTTGTTCGCAAGCTTGTTTCCGGCGACATCGACATAGGGATCGTAGGATACGACATGCTCCGAGAGATCGGTAACCAGGATGAGGACCTTGTTGTAGTTCACGATGCACTGGGTTTTGGTGGTTGCCACCTGGCCATCGCTGTTCCTAGCAACTGGGAGGATGTCATCTCTCTCCGTGACCTTCTTTCAGATAAACGCTGGTCTAAGGAACGCCCTTTGAGAGTTATAACAGCTTACATGAATCTCGCAACACAGTTTTTCGCTGATCAAGGTTTCGATTACGTGGAGCTTTCTACTGCTGATGGTGCACTCGAAGCTGCTCCAGCAATGGGTGCTGCAGACTGCATCCTTGATCTCGTATCTTCTGGTACTACCCTTCGGGAGAACAATCTGAAGCAGATTGAGGGTGGTCGCGTTCTTGATTCGCAAGGTGTGCTTGTTGCTTCCCGAACTGCCCTGTTAAACCGCCCTGGCACACTTGCCGTAATACATGAAATGCTTGAAAGAATAGAGGCACATCTACGCGCAGAAGGTCTTTTTATGGTGACCGCAAATATTCGTGGATCTAGTGCAGTGGAGGTAGCAACTGTTTTATCTAGCAATGGAGGTCAATTACTTCGTGGACTTCAGGGTCCGACGGTATCCCCGATCTACACATACTCAACCGATGGGTCAAGTTCAAAGGAGGGATCTTATTATGCCGTATCCATCGGAGTTCCGAAGTCGCGCATTTACGAGACTGTGAAGCAACTACGAAAAGTGGGCGGAAGCGGAGTACTTGTTTTCCCGCTTACTTATGTTTTTGATGAAGAACCACCTCGCTGGAGTGCACTTATGAACAACCTTGGCTTGAATGTCCGGGACTTTGAGCACCTGAAAATTGGTGAAGAGTTTGCAAATGACGGACAGGCATGACATCTTCTTGAGCTGGAGCAAGTTTTGTACTGACCTATGTATTCCATTAATGCACTGTCTCTGCTATGACTACCTCTTCGGCTCTTGTCAGTTGCAGCTTTCATAGAACACGCGCGAGGAATTGGAGAAGGCGAAGTCGATTTTTACATTTCACTGCACGTGAGCAGACCATTCTTTATTATTTGAATAGCGAATCTTAAGCGTTTCTTGTCTTCGTGTTTACATCTAAACGATTAGCCATCTTACATGTACCCCAGTAACGTTGAAACACAACCACAGTCGCTCATCAGAAGAGTTTTCATGCTGTTATACACAAGATGTAGTATACGTTCTATAACTGCTCACACCGACAAGCACCACAGACTGGTGCTTAAGGTAAAGATAAAAGTGTGCTCTCGTGGTAGTTTCACCCGTCGTGATTGGGGTCATAAATTTTTCTTGAAATCGGACAAAGTGTGTGCGAAAATTGATATCAAGGTTGCGAAGAACCCAAAATCAAATACTTTCATTAGCATGCGAAATCCAATGGCGACTAAGCCAATGTCATGCCAAACAACGCGGCCGATCGGCCGGAAAAACTCGTCAGGAAGGGTATCAGGTCTAACTGCAAACTTCATGAAGAAAGCAAGTGAGTCCAGCTTATGAGAATTATTGTAAAAATTGCTTGCAACGGGAGAAGGATGAACCGCGCACACATCGATTCCACGTGAACGAACTTCGATAGAGATGTTAGCCGCAAACGAGCTGATATAAGCCTTCGTAGCACCATAAAGTGCACTGAATGGAGTTGGTTGGCAGGCCGCAGCAGAGGAAGTGAACACAACACATCCTTTGAGATTTTTTTGAAGCATTCGGGTAACGAAGACATGCGTGATTTGCATAGCTGCAGTTGCATTACATTCGTGATTAAGCATCAGCTTAGACAGAGGCCTAACAAGAAGGCAGAATTAGGTTAACAAAAGAAGAAATTTCGAAAGCAAGGGAAGACAATACAGAGCTGCGGGAGAAAGACTACATACTGTTGATCGAAAAAGCCCGTGAGCATAAAACCCGCATTGTTGAATACTATCTGCACATCTATATTCTTCGTCGCATTCGAAATATCGTGAATATAGCCCGGGGTTCCAAGATCGCAACCCACTTTGATAAACTTTCGAGCAGTGAATCGCGATCGAAGCTCAGCATAAGTTTCGTCGAGAGTCGTGTTTTGAATTGCAACAAGTACGACGTTGATGCCTTGTTCAGCGAGCCTGAACGCCAATGATTTACCTATGCCGCTAGATGACCCGGTAACAATTGCCCACTCGGCATCATACTTTTTCTTTAGGTCCTGAGTTGGTAAAACTGACACGATCATTTTTGGCAACCAGTAAGTACCAAATACTAATGCCAGTAGTACGCATATTCCTCTTAATAGAAGCATATTCGTGAACAGTAGATCGCCGTGAGTTTGTAACTAAATTTTGACCTAGTCGCAAGAACAGCGCGCGTCGTATAGGCCAGAACAAGATCTGTCTGTGTGTGTGTGTGTGTGTGTGTGTGTTGCGTGTACGTGTACTGTATGTAGATACGTACACGCACGTACCATCGTAGAACGTTTCCCGGATTTTAAAAAAATCGCTTACTGTAAATAGTCATAGTACCAGGCTAAACCGCGGTACGATGAAAAAAACCCCACTGTGAAGACCCGAACTCCGAGGTACCTACCCCGGGAAACCGAAAAAAACGATAGTGTAAAAAACCATAGGTATTTTGCGATAAATCGTGTACACGTACTGTACGCACGTGTATTTATTTTCGTACGAAAGTACGAAAGTACGAAAGTACATGACATTACCCCACTTCTTTCCTACCGAAGGTAGCTTGTAGATACAGTAGACTGCTTGTAGTATTGCAATAAAAGTTGTACGTGTACCTTCATTCGATACGTCGTTGTACCTCCGTTCGTAGGTATTCTATCTTCGTACGTAGTATACACGTACACGTACACGTACAATATGTGTACGAAGGTACCTTCGTACTTTCGTTGTGACACTCGGTGCGCACGTCGTGTGCCAACAGCACATAAGCGAGTCAAGAGAATGCGTTCTATCTTTGTTCTCCCGGGAAAAAGTCAACATTCCCACGTCGTTTCGCACATCGTGCGTAGAGCACGTGGCCGTCAAATTTCCGCCGCTGCTTGCCAGGTGCAGTCTTACGGTCCGCTCTGCCGCTCCTCGGTTGTTCTGTTAAAGAGGCGAACGAATTTAGACGTACAAAATGCGCTCTTGGCAAGATATCATCGGCATTATTTCAAATATGAGGACCGTCGCCAAATGATGTCTTTTCGATCGCATGCTTGCCACAAGCCGACATTTGATGCAGCAAACGGGCGTTATACGGAGTCTTTTCTGCTTGTCAGGTGGACGGTTTTTCTGAGGTAAGATTTGTCTTCGATCCAAACCTTCGATCTGTTTTGACTGCTTCGTGTCACAGCATTCTAGTGGGGTATTCCTGTTATTATCTAACACGCAATAGCCTCACGTTTACTGCCCCCGCGATGGTCGCATCGCCGTCATTGGGCCTGGATATCACTTCTATTGGGGTGATCACATCTATTTTTCCTCTCTGCTACGGTTGCAGCAAGTTTGTCAGTGGTGTTGTTGGTGATACTTTGTCGCCTGGTGTAATGCTCGGAGGAGGACTAATAGCAACAGGCATGGTACGTACTCACTCCGTTTCAGACTGGTTACGCGTTCACATTCTGATATTTTCAATGAAGGTGAATATTGCTTTTGGTGCCAGCTCAACCCTGCCCTTGTTCTGCATTTTGTGGGCGACGAACGGTATACTCTCGTTTCCTTTTTTTTGTTCTTTCTTGCCTAACATATTCTTTTTACGGCAGGCGTGCTTCAGGGCTTTGGTGCTCCAAGTTGCGCGAAGATACTTACTTCCTGGTTTGCGGCGAAAGAAAGAGGGACTTATTGGGTCTGTTTACCCTTTCAGACAGTTTTGTTCTCGACTTCAAAGTTTTCGGTCTATCTTGCAGGGTATGTGGAACATAGCGCACAACCTCGGAGGATTCGCAGCCCCACTACTTGCAGGCACTGCCGCTCGTACGCTTGGCTGGAATGTGAGAATAGTTTTCAGTCTCCAAGTTTTTTTGTTCAAATAACTCTTCTCCTCCTACACTGTACCCACCAGTGGGGTCTTTGGGCACCAGGCATAGTTGCTCTTCTTGTTGGTTCTGTTATTTTATCCAGCTTGAAAGACTCCCCTGAGGCTCGGGGTTACGAACCAGTTGAGGAATTGAGAGGTATAAGTTCCCAATCAAAACCGAAATTTTCTTTACCTGCTCTAATCCGTTTTTCGATGAACACCTATTCATACCGAGCAGTAGGCACCCTCAGCGAGACTGTTGACAAAGATTCGGTTGAGAAATTTTTCACCAGTAAAGTTAGTTTTGCTGCTTTAGCATTTCATTGGACACAGGGTGAAGAGAGTTTGCTCGACAACCTATTTCAAAATGTGCTCTCGAATCCTTTCATATGGTAAAACCTTAATGAAAAGTTCCTGAACAGTTTACCTGTCTTTCAGGTCACGTGTGCTGATCTTATTTCACTAATTCCCCTAGGGGCCTCGCTTTCACATATTTTTGTGTTTACGTCGTTCGTCAAGTACGTGGTGCACTTCTCAGGATTTCACCTGTTTGAAAGAAGCTTTCTCATTCTTGCAAAACTTCGCACCTTGAAGGGGATCACTTCGTGGTCGGTTTTTTATCTTATAAAAGAAAAAGGAGTTATTGATGCTGGTGCAGCAGCTGTATGTTTTGTTTTGCAAAATCGTTCTACTGTTTGTAGATATTGGCGAAACTTTCAAAAATGCAGGTACGAGTTTCAGGTCTAGAACTAGGCGGACTCCTCGGCAGCCTCATTGCAGGGAGGATCAGTGATTGGTACATTGCACAGTCCTCGGGTGGCGCAGTCGGCAAGCGTATCCAGATTGTAATGGCTTATCTAATTGGTGTGGCCACCATGCTCATTGCCTTTAAAGCTGTGCCAGCAGGTTCGCGTGCTCTCATTTTTTTTCCTGTGGGAATCCTAACCAGTGCACTACAGGCTACCCTGTTGCACAAGCCATAATTGTGTTTATGATAGGCTTCTTCCTCTATGGGCCACAGATGCTGATAGGTAATCGATCGCAGACGAGAAACCACGGATATTTTTAACAGTTTTTTTTTAGGTCTTTGTGGTGCAGAAATCGTCGGTAGACGCTCTGTTGGAGCTAGTGAGGGATTTCTGGGTTGGATTGCATACCTGGAAAGTGTTTATTTTCGTCTAGTGTTCACTCCTTCTGACTCAACTAAGTGGGTAACAGGGTGCAGCAAACGCAGGTGTCCCCCTCTCCTTACTCGTGCAGCAATATGGGTGGAATGCTTTCTTTGCTGCATTGCTGTGTGCGTGTACTGTTGGGACTTTACTCTTGGCCCCGGTTGTTGGTGCAGAGAGTTTCGTACAGAGAAGTCAAATCAACTAGACTACGCATTCTCTGTGCACTCTCATCATTCCAAGCTAACTCTAGACGGAATGTTTCTGGTGTGTGCGCCTTTAATACCTTAATCCTTTATCTGGAGTATTTATATCCATCTTGAACCACTACACGTACTAGAAATGTACTTCCGGAAGTATGATACCTTTGTAAGAAGTAACGTTGTTTTTCCCTAGTAGAAAATATAACTGAATGTACAGTGTGTATTATTTATATAAGTTCATGGGAAGCACATAAGCTTGCTGCTGAAGGATTATTCCCACTTTGCCTTTCTCTCCCTATAGCTCCCCAGCATACAACGGTATTCCAGACGATCTCACGGCAACATCAGTTGGGTGCTCTATGACTGTATCAATGAGACCGTACTCTTTGGCCTCCGTAGCGGACATGAAAAAATCTCGATCTGTATCTTCCATCACCTGAAGAGGTGCTCAAGATTTATAACTCAAGAAGTATATGACTTGGAGTGTGCTGAGAGGCGCACCATTTCAAGGGGTTTACCGGTGAACTCGGCAAGATATCCATTGAGGGTGGACTTATGATGCTGTGTCGTGTGACGAGAAACCCTGCTCAGTTTTCTGCACGAATAAAAGTTCACTGAGAAACTCACCATTATTTCGTTTGCCTGGATTTCAATATCTGCAGCTTGTCCTTGCGCTCCGCCCAAAGGCTGGTGAATCATGATGCGACTATTTGGAAGACTGTATCTTTTGCCCTACAAATCATCAAAGTCAAAAACGTATTCGAGTCTTCATTGATCTAAACAGTCTCGAAAGCAAACCTTGTGCCCAGAAGAAAGTAAGAAAGCGCCATATAGTAAGGACAGAGTTCGAAAGGAAAAAACAGTAGTGACAGGTGTGTCCAAGATTACTTTACGAAAATAAATATGGGGGTCTGAGGTGGATTTCATATGTGAACTTGCCCATGGATGCTGCAAGTCCTACACACACAGTGGAGACGTTCGGACGAACATGTCTCATAGTATCAAAGACCGCCATTCCAGCAGTAACAGATCCACCGGGAGAGTTCACATAGATAGTGATGTCCTGAAATTCGTTCACAGGTCGGGTTAATGGGCGAAATGATACTGTGTAGTTTCACTGAATTCACCTGATTAGGATCTGCCGCATCCAACCAAAGCAGTTGAGCGACTATGAGGTTACAACTGTCATCATCAACTGCTCCTCCAAGACGTATGATTCGCTGATTAAAACAACGATCTTAGTTTGATTCAAGACAGTCAAACACGACAACTCGCGGCACAATGCAGAAATATATGCAGATTACCTGATTCATGAGCTGGCTAGCCACGCTTTGAAATCGCTCCATTACCATCGGCGGGGGTCCCTTACTTTGCTGAGCATGGACATCCAACCTGCTCGAAAAGAGGGACTCAACTTCATACAGGGGAAGTTACACTTTTTTCAGAAACATGAGAGATAAAAATCGCGAGGGCACTCACCTTAAACAACGTGTCTTCGAGATTGCATGATTCGCTAGCGATTTTGACGCGTTGGTGGGTAAGAGGGTAGCGGTGCTCAACCTGTTAGGGTTTTGATTTTTACATCACGAGAAAAAGTCGACACGGATTCTCGGAATTCTCAAAAGGCACGGAAGAAGCGAGAAATCAACCTGCGAGCGATACTCTGGCCGTTTATCCTCTGTGAGACATCAAAAGGTGTAACAGCCCGCTGGGCTGATACAAAACGCGACATACACGCTCGAGAAAAATAAGTGATGCGAACTCACACGAAAAAGGTCAATAGGTTCAATTATGACAAAAGTACACGTACTACGTGTATAGCCGTACACATACGTAGACCATACAGCTGTACAACTGCTGTATGTACTCACGAACCTTCGTACGAAAGTACGAATGAACGAAGGTACGAAAGTACGAAAGTACAGCGTGCTTACTGCTTAGCGTGTATATTTATAAGTGAGCTACCCTATGTGAGAAGAACCCTGAGCTTGTCTATCTCTCGGTATTTATACTACTATTCAGTACACGTACTGTATAAACTTACCGAAGCTATGTAAGCTAGAGTGCTACAGTACATGTAGCCATAGTATCTGGCTATCATATGGATTGTAGCATTTGTACTTCCGGAAGTACATGCACACGTAAATACGGAAGTACTTTCGTACGAAAGTACCTTCGAAGATATTACTGTACGTGTACCTTCGTCCAACATACAAAGGAAGTACAAGGTATAGATACTTCCGTAATAGGCAACAGGGCTACATACACGTATGATACATGTACTTGAAGTACGGAAGTACGGAGGACCTTCGTACTGTACGTAGCTACGTACACGTACATTGTAGCACAACCTTACTTCGTACGAAACTACTTTCGAAAGTACCTTCGAAGGTACCTTCGTACGTATCTTATGAAGGTAGCTACGTACTGTACGTATAGTCTACATACACGTGCATGTTTGTGTACGAATGTACAAGCTGTGTACGAAGGTAGGTGTGTAGCTGTATGTGTAGTGTGTAGCTGTATGTGTACTGTGTACGATGTACTGTGTAACTGTGTACTGTCTCGCTGTGTACCTTCGTACGGAAGTATTTCCATAAAACGATATGTGTGTAGCTGTGTACTGTGTAGCCGTACGTGTACTGTGAAAGTTACTAAAGTACGCCGTTTAGCGTGCTTGTGTCACTTAAAGTGTGTTGAGCTATCTAGAATTCTGAGCCTTATCTATCTTGGAGTTATAGCTATTCAGTACACGTACTGTACACTTATGCGTACATTATGTGATATAACGATAGTGAACGCGTGTAGCAGTGTATCTTCCTGCGAAGGTAGTTTGTACGAAAGTACTTTGTAGCCCTGCCTAGCTAGCTAGCTAGCTAGCTAGCTACCTTCGAAGGTACGAAAGTACGAAAGTACTTTCGAAAGTAGTTGTACTTTCGTACTTTCGTACGAAAGTAAGTTGTTACTTTCGTAGATATTATGCCTTACTGTACAAGTACACGTACTGAACTACTGATATTATCTACGAAGGTATCTCTGTGTACGTGTGTAGCTGTGTAACTTCGTACGAAGGTACCTTCGTAGTGTACACGTATACGCGTGTACTTTCGAAAGTACTTTCGTACCTGTGTAGTGTAGTGTGTAGTGTAGTGTGTACCGCGTTGTGTACTGTGTACGCGTGTAACTGTATGTGTACGAAGGTACCGAAGGTATCTAGCTATCTATCTACTATAATCTACACGTACGTGTAGCTTTATTTGTACACGTGTACGGAAGAACGAGTTACGGAAATACTTTCGAAAGTACTTCAGTACAGTACCTTCGAAGGTAGATACTTTCGTACTTTGAGTACTTTCGAAATAAAGTACTCAAATAAAGTACGAAAGTACTTTCGTACAACATAGTTGTACACTTGTACACGTACCTTCGTACAACGCGGTACTGTACTTCCGGAAGTACTTCCGGAAGTACTTTCGTACCTTCGTCGTTTACACACCAACTAACCCCGACTTGAAAATTACTTCCTCTGAACATTGAAGTGAGAAGGTTGGACGCGATGACGCAATTTGCTATTTCGAAGCTGATCGTTCTTCTTGCAGTCTCTAGCTTTGCGGGTGCGCGTTTCGTATTTAAATTACCGGCTAGAGTCGCCGCGGCAAGTTTACGAGCTGAGCGGCTTCGTAATTAATTTCAACCTACACCTGTTCGTGTTGACGGAACCTTAGTTTCCCGCGTTTCAACGAGACAGTTGTTAATATATCCCGCACACCTGCGCCAACCTTTTATTTACAGTTGCGATCGAAGACGAAGTCGGCGCAACGACTCGTGGATACTTGCTGACCGATATCCCAGATTCAAACGATGACATCGACACAGTTTACGCATTCCCTGTTTCTAGTGAAGGTGGTTTAACCTCTGGCGAAAGGCACACGATACTTCTTGGGTTTCGGAACAGTGGCGTTTTGCCCGTGACCGTGTCTCAAATTGCGGGCTCTTTGAACTCACTCAACCAGTTTTCTTTTTATGTTCGAAACTTCACTGCAGTTGATTATATGAGCTCTGTGGAACCTGGCAAGGAAGCAACTTTTGAGTACAGTTTCATGCTTGAACCTGAACATGCTGGTCACGTATATGCTTTATGTTTCACGGTGTTCTTTCATGATGATGCAGACACGTATGCTACCACTTTCTTCAATACCACAGTAGTTGTGCTTGACCCCAACACTGTAGTTGACGCTAAATCTGTTTCCTTGTACACGTTCCTTGTGGTGCTTTTCTTGTACGGTGTCTACCTCAGTTTGAAGATCACTTGTGCACTACCTGTGATTGAAAGTTGTATGAAAAGGAGTTTCATCGGCGATGGCGTGCGACAAGTCTTCGACATAGGTACTGACCGTAGCCAACAGAACAACAATACTGAGTGGTTGAAAGGAACGTCCTGGACCGAATTCGGCAGCAATAATAAAAAACGGAAAGATAATTAATTGAGGTAATGCAATGGAAACGGTGCCTAGGTTCCTAGTTTTGAGATTGACGAGATGTATGTTTCTTCATTTTACCTCTCCATCGCTGTATTTCTTGCTTGGGTGAGGTCAAAGCTTCGAAAAAATAATACTGTTTTGTATATGCCCTCTATACAGTAAAGCAGGGGTGTGAAATTAGTCTTACACATCTATGAACACATACATCACTATAAGAAATACGAAGGTAAAATCAGGGTAAAATCAGGGTAAACTCACTGTATTCGAGTTTTCGAGGGTAAAACCCAAAAAAAAGGTACTTTACCCTGGGTAAAATCAGGGTAAAATTTTTTTGGCGAATCCTCTATACCTTCGTACTTTATTTCATATGAACACAGTCAGACGCGCGCTACTCGTACTCGACGTATGAAATTAGTCTAAGTATCTACGAAGGTACCTTCGTATCTATTTTGAGTACACTACTACTGGTCGGGAATACTATGCAGGGCTCTGGATCTCAAAACTATTTTTTTCTCTCGCAGCTCTTCTAGTTGAGTTGTATTACGCGGGCGGCTCCTGGTGAGCTCCACGCAAGGCCACACAGGTACACTCACACACATACACTTCGAACGTACGGAGGTACTTCCGGAAGTACTTCCGGAAGTACGTTGTTCCTCCGGAAATAGAGTACAGTAGAGTATAAATAGTCAACCACGTTCCTTCGTATACCTTCGAAGGTACATTTTTACGTACAGTACATGTACGTGTAGAGCGAATTCGACAAAAAACAGGGCCATATTACTGTACGTTGTAGTTGTAGCCCTGCCTACGAAGGTGCGGATCCACATATACTCAAGTATTTATGGCTTGTACTATTTTCGGTTCACATTATTCCGGTTGTGTGAAATAGCTAGAAATGACGTGTACAACGTTGTACTTTCGTACTATTTTCAGTTCACATTATTCCGGTTGTGTGAAATAGCTAGAAATGACGTGTACAACGTTGTACTGTATTCCGAAAGTAACAACTTACTAGAGCTAGCTAAAATATTGTACTGTACTTTCGTACTATCTAGCTAGCTAAAATAGAGTAAAAGCTAGCTAAAATGACGTGTACAGTACACATATTCCGAAAGACATAGGTGTAGTATGCTACTACTATCTTTCTTCCGGAAGTATTCTACGAAGGTACTAATACGTTAGTTGTATTATTATAAAAAGTACGTGTACATAATAGCTACCTTCGAAGGAACATAGGCAACATACACTACTACTATTACACATGCATGTACTTTCACTGTATATGGAAGTACTTCCGTACTACGGAAGTACTTCCGGAAATACCTTGGAAGGTACTTCCAGAAGTTCTATTTCCGGAAGTAACTAGCTAGACTAGTGCTAGCCCAACGAAGGTACTTCCATAAGTCTTCCATACGTAGACTAGACTATTAAACAAAAAAAAACACCTCCTGCGTGCCGCACATGTACGAATTGTGTGGAAGTACGTAGACTTAGTACGTTTTCAGAACATACATGTCTTACTCGATGATATGCGAGTTCGAAACTAAAGCTACCGTGCTATCGCCATATTTCTAGGGCTAGGTTAGATAAATGTGAGTATTGACACACCCCCTTGATCGGAACTTGAAAGGCGAAATATAATTTCTTATCTTTTTTTTCTACCTGCTGTAATCTAATGTATACGTACACGTACACGTTTGTTAAGGACACATGCAGGTCTGCCTTCTTTTTATTGGAAAAAATATGATACTGTATGATACGAAGGTATTCTATACGCAGAGTCCAACCGAAAAATCGGTTGAGTTTCCTGAGCGGCCCAGTATTAATGCTACGAAGATATCAATGATATCAGCTACCTTCGTATCTACGAAGGTACGTACCTTCGTGGGGCTAGTACTATCATTTTATTATTATTTCGTGTACATTTAGGGTATGTATCAGATATGTATCTCCCTTCGAAGATAGGGCCTACGGCCTAGTCATATCTGTTGGATATCCCTAAATAATATTTGAAGGGCCTACATGCACGTCAGTACCACTTCTACACTGTTATGCCGGAATGATGCAGTAGACACGATACACATGAGCGCACGTGTTCCATTTCAGTTCGGTAAGGTCTCCATGTGAACCTACTCGAAACTTCGTGGAGGTTGTCCCCTGTACGCACAAATTGCGGCCATGAAGTTTCGCATTGGTTCACGCGGCGACGGCGACGCTGTGAACGTGTGAAGTTCAGCCTCCTATGAAATTTATTTCATCAATTTGTATCCAATACAGTACAGTACTGTATACAGTACGGTACGTTTTAATCGATGAACAATCAACGTTGAAAGCAAAATCATTTGTACAGTACGTGTACACGTATGTAACGCGTTTATTATTAGTCCCTACGTGAACAGGCTGTACACGTACTGGTACCTAGCTACCTACTCGTACAAGATCCTACAAGTATCTATTCTCGAAAGTTAAGTACTTCAGGGTTCCGAAAACAGCATTCCCGTCTTTTCCCGCCGCGCAAATGCATGTATCTGTTGTCCAAAATCGTAAATGGCTGCTGTGCAAAGTTTCAGGTCAATCCGAGCTGCGGCGGCGCATGGGTAAGCGCGGACGTGAGGGGGCGCGTCTGTATGACGCTCATACGAATTTGGAATAAAAAATCGCAAATTAATTTGGCGTTACGAGTACACGTGTACACGTACTGTACGTGTACACGTGTACTCGTAATTTGGTGACTTAGCGCATCTCGTCTATTCCTGAAGAGAATTCACCCATAAACCACCGCCACGTTTCACACACACACACGTTTTCGACGTCCTGAAATTCCTTCGACTGAGCTTTAACTTCGCGCTATCGCAGCGAGAGACGCGAGCCAAACTAACGCTTTTCTTTTCATATACAATTCAGCTGTGTGCGTGGTAGGCGCGCCACAACTGAAAGCACATCATTCGTTGAGAACAACGGATGCTTAACAGGGATGAGGAACGTGAATTCAGCACAGTCACCGTGCGTCGATCTCCAGCGAAAAAAGGCGTGCCCTCGCCTCTAGTCGCAACGTGACGCTACTCGAAGAGGTCAACCATCCTCGGACTTTTTCTTGTTCTTCGTGCTGAAGGGATTTACACTGACCCTTGGAGAACCCCACTGCGCAGAGACTCCAGCACTCGCTGCATGCGCGTTTCAACACAGCTATTAACATTTTGCTTGGTGCTGCCAACGCACACGACCTTAGACGCTGGCTGACCCTTCTGGCGCTGTGTGTTTCTATCATATTGCAGTACGCAATTGTCCTCTTGCCCACATCCGCCTGCGGCTCGTGCTCTGGTGGAGCGTTCCTAGGTTCCTTGTTCGCTTCAGCGTATGTCACTGCTGCTGGTGCGTGCTTTTACATCCGCCCTGGCCCAATTGCAAAACACGTATTCCTTGGATCGCTCGTTTCTGTCATACCAGCGTCGTATACGGCTTCAACCCAGGTGGTCATCTCGCGTCTAGCAGCAGCAGTAAATGCATATGGAGTTGACGGTGCAGGGGTAGATCCTGGTCAAGGACTAGTTCACTCCACTGCAGATACATATGCACTGCGTGGATTGAAAGCCAGTAACTTCAGGTTTGATCTCATGGGTCAGTCTCACTCGAAGCGATCTCTAGATGGCCCAGGCATTCTTGGCACATTTTGTGCGGTGCCTATCGTCCCCGATGGCTGGACACCTGCAGAAGTTGTGCCCTTCTGGTACGTGTGTAATAATTATTGGGGAATGTTTATGGACTGTGATTTGGCGTATAAAGGCGTTTATAACGAGAATGACTCATACGGCTGGAATAGCTTAAGCGAATGTTTACGCAAACCAGAGGAGTTGATAATCAATGCGAATCTTACCGGAAGCGAGTTATTAAATCCTTTGATGTACTTTTACCAGCTTGACTTTGCACCAAACTTTGATGAGGTGTCAGCAACATTTTTTAGAAAAGCAATCACTGAAGCAAGTGTCTTCCATCGCATCATGATACGATACGATGCACCTCTATTACGCTTAGCACAAACGCAAGAGCCGTGTTGTCAAATATTGATAAAAACAACCAATGATGAAGCAATCATATTTTCAATCGTTTTGGTGTTGCCTTTTGTGTTAGCTTGTGCTTGGCTCAACGTCTACAGGTTTACTTTCCAACACAAGTTTATCGAAAAGGCGTCACTTCTGACACGACAACACCTCAAGTCCATCTATCTCGGTCACGGGAGATAATTTGAAGCAAACAAAAAAATGGTTCAATCTATTCACGCGAAAAGCTGACATATTTCTTTTGATATTTCTTGCAAGAAATGCGATTTGAAGGTCTATACTCTCTAGTACAAGTGTTTACCCAATACAAACACACCTTGAACTCCAAAGTCGAGGCTGAAATTAATTCTACCGAGATACTTTGGATCGCTTATCATATAGCCCTAGACCTACAGTATACTCTAGTATATAGTATTATAGATAGCTAAGTTTAGGTATTAGTCAGGTTTCATTTATTAAACTGTTGGCGTGTAATTTATAAAATATTTCGTCATTTATAATACATTAAATATCTCGTGTAAGAAGAAGAATGACGAGATCCCCCAAATCTGCGCGCACTAGCCGCGCAAATAGTGAAACCTCAGTCTAGCCATGCTCCCTTCGAAAACCACTTCACACTGTCAAATACATTTTGCAGACCTCGTTTGAAAACTAGCCTCCCGTAATACTACGAGGAGCTTCTCCTGACACATACTCATGAAAAGCCCACGACAAAACATCGTGGTTCTGGAAACTAACACCCGTGCTGGACGTAAAACCCGCCCATGCAGTGCCTTCATCCAAGTCCAGGAAGTCAGCAACGTTCACAGGAACAATGAGAACCGGGTTAATCATATCATCTACATATACACGTAGAGATCCAAGCCCCTGCATTTGCCCAGAGGCAGATGGGTACACAAGCTTAGCAAGGTGTGGCGCAGCCTGAAAACTTGAATGCCCTGTGGATTCAGAAGCTAAATATGGGACGTATTCAATGCGCGCATCATGTCGCTCTCCGTTCGCAAGATCAGGTATATCCAGACTGACACCGAGATGTGAGCCGTGCTCAGAACGAATCTGGTCTCTTCCACGAGTCAGCACAGCAATGTGATTCTCATACGGATCACGCAAATCGGCATCAAACCAAGTGTCAAATTCAACAGCAATACCATTCTGTATGCCACTGTATCCAACACCCCCACCTCCACCACCGAGTGCTCTGGAACAATGATTCTGGACAACAAATGCAAAACCATCTCCACCGCGCCGAGAACACGAAGTAGGTGCGTGATCAACCCATTTGCACGGTCCAGGAAAAGTTGGGTCAAGGTCAACAGTGATTCTGAATGTAAAATCAGTTCGAAAACCACCGACAATAGACTGCTTTGTGCTGTACCAAGCTGATCCGACAACACCAGGATTCGACGGAGTCAACCGAAGCCACGTCCGAGTTCGGTTTGACACCCCCTGCTCAGGATTCAAGTGAGCAGCTGCCTTCAATGAAATAAAAAAAAACTAGGACCTCGAAATGGCCGAAAGCGTGCCTGCAGAGAAACAGTGCGCGATGCACTGAAGTCCGGAAACGCGAAGTTGCCAGCACAACCAACCGGAAATTCGGCAACAATGAGAAGAAGAGCGCTAACTGCCGTGTAGCGCAACACCATGACACGAAACTATAACGTCACAAATAGTGCATTATGTACCGAATCATACTCATATTCGATGCTTCGAAGATGCGCATCTTACGTTCGGTGCAACTTTCAAGGCTGCTCGCTCTCATACCACTTCCTCTGAGTTCAACGTTGCCGTCTACGTACGTGTGTGTGTTATTTCAAGTCTCCGTGACGTGCAGCCCTAGAAATCTGCTCGCTAAAGCAAAAAACTACGTACTGTACCTTCGTTCGGTACTGTATGTACGTAGCCTACGTAGTACTTTCGTAGTACCTTCGTACGTACTACGTACGAAGGTACCTTCGAAGGTATTCTATTAGACCTTCGTAGCTACTAGCAACAGTATGTCACAATATCTTAAGGTACGTACGTGCGTATGTAGCTACGTACTATCGTACGAAAGTATTCATACTTCCGGAAGTACTTTGACCCACCTGTTTGACCTAAACTACTAAAATCAGCGTCGGTCGTATCCTGTCCCACGAGTCAACTGTACGAATGCGTTTGAATAGACTTAAATAGTTTTGGGAGTACGGAAATACACGTGCTGTACCTACGAAGGTACGGAAGTACCGTCGAAGTACTTTCGTACTTCCGGAACATGTAACAACTTTATCTAGACTAGCCCTACACGTACTCTAGCTACGTGTACAGCTGTATGTACTTTCGTACACTACACTACGTGTACTGTAGTAGTTGTATTTCCGGAAACAATAAACATTCATAAAACAGGTTCACTTCAATTGACTATCCTACAGTACAACGTAGTATGACCATACTTCCGTACTACGAAGGTATCCTACAAAGTTGTACAGTACTTTCGTACTTCCGTACCATAGTACACGTTGGGCTACTACAGCGTTTTTATGCGTAACTCGTAATAACAACAAATATGTCTGACAATGACGACGACACAAACTAATAATGTACGAAGGTACAATACTACACGTACAGTACACGACTACACGTACGTGTACGAGTAACTATCAACTACCTTCGTATGGCATACTGTACTACGCCCTTAAAGCCCTGAATTAGCGCGAATTGACGGAGCTTAAAGGGTTGAACCCGTCGGGTTCATTTCACCCTTAACTCTGTCGCATCAACGCTAATTCAGGGCTT
>MDSW01098015.1_pt1 | contig 30936 bp, 20 predicted proteins | sample 811171 | NCBI WGS metagenome assembly MDSW01 (sample SAMN05326641, study PRJNA326480) | marine metagenome | isolation source: seawater | place: Atlantic Ocean: North West | collected 2012 | reverse complement strand
TGAGTCTTCAAGAAACGACGAGCGCCATCGAAGAGATGACATTCAGCTCGAAAGAAGTTGCCAACAACATTGAAGAGCTAAGTACTGCAGCGGAAGACACGGCGGCATCTATGAATCAGATGGACGTCACCATTAACCAAGTTGAAACCAACGCCAACGAAACATCGAAACTATCTGAAACAGTTACCAGTGATGCTGAAATCGGTGTGAACGCCATTAAGCAAACCATTCAAGGTATCGACCGGATTAAGGAATCGAGCCGAGTGGCCGCTGATGTTATTGGCAACCTGGGTCAGAAAATTAACGAAATTGGTAACATCTTGAGCGTCATCGATGACGTTGCTGAACAGACCAACCTGCTTGCATTGAACGCTGCGATTATTGCGGCCCAGGCCGGAGAGCATGGTCGCGGTTTTGCGGTTGTTGCAGATGAAATTAAAGCACTGGCGGAACGTACCGGTGCTTCCACCAAAGAAATTGCCGATCTAATCAAATCTATTCAAAGCGAATCTCGAAACGCTATCAGCGTTATGAGCCGCGGTGTTGAAGATGTTGAAGATGGTGTTCGTCTGGGTCACAACGCGGAAGATGCGCTTCGCAACATTGTTGATAGTGCTAAGCGTTCAACCTTGATGATTCAGAACATCGCTCAAGCAACCGTCGAACAAGCTCGCGGTTCGAAGCAGGTTACCAATGCGATCAGTCGTATTGCGGAAACGGTTCAGCAAATTGCTCTGGCAACCCAAGAGCAAGCCAAAGGTGCTGAACACATCATGCAAAGTGCTGAGCGTATCAAGTCGATTACACAGCATGTCGAGCGAAGTGCGGAAGAACAAAAGCGTGGCGGGCACTCCGTTACTCAAGCCATTGAAACCATTCGTGAGCTCGTGGAGCGTGTGAATGAGTTCCAGCAACAGCAAGCCGACGGCTTTGACCGCTCCAATATGGCAGTTCGAAACGTACGCGACGCAAGCGGTAGACTCCTTGGTGTTAGCCAAGACCTCGGTCGCTACTTGGCAGATGCCACCAGCCATGTTACGCGCCTCACATCTGGCTTCAGGGAAGATTAACTCCCTGGCCACAGTGAGCCGAAAGTATGTTTGGACTTGGATTTGGTGAAATCATTCTTGTTCTCGTGGTGGCCCTCCTCGTTTTAGGCCCTGAGAAACTTCCTAAACTTGCAAAACAGCTCGGTCGCGGCATGCGCGAGTTCAGACGCGCAGCAAGTGAATTTCAAGCTACATTAAGCGACGCCGACCCAACCAAGGTTCAACCACGCCCTAAAACCCCTACAAAGCCTCCTGCGGGTACCATCGACTCTTCAAAGGCACTTACCGAGCCCCAAGCTCCCGAAGGCTCAGAGAAGAGCTCTGAGAGTTCTGAGAAAGCTTCCACCGAGCCTAAAGAGTAGCCGCGACCATGACCCACCCTCAATTTCAAGAGACAGATGATTCCGGCCGTATGAGCTTTATTTCCCATCTTGGGGAGCTGCGCCGCCGTCTGATGTATGTGGTGGCAATCTTGCTCATGGCTGCACTCGGTTGTTTTTCCTTTGCTCCCGAGCTCTTTGAGATTCTGCGTAAGCCACTCGAAAATATTGCGGACGCAAGCATGATCGTTTTGACGCCGCTGGAAATGTTCGTCACCTATCTAAAGTTGGCTGTGGTCGCCGGGATTTTTGTCACCACCCCTTGGATCTTAATTCAGCTTTGGCTCTTCATTGCCCCAGGTCTCTACAAAAATGAACGGCGCTGGTTGGCACCTTTTGTCATCTTAGGTTCTCTCTTCTTTTGCATGGGCGGTGCTTTTGCCTTCTACGTGGTTCTGCCCTTGGGTTTTGAATACCTCGTTAAAATGGTCCCCGACTCCGTGGCTGCAAGCTATTCCGTTGGCGCCTATTTCGCGTTGGTCATTCGGCTCTTGCTGGCCTTTGGGCTGGTGTTTGAACTGCCGCTTATCATGTGGATTCTCGCAGCCGCCGGTATAACCTCTCCCGACTTTTTCTCGACCAAACGCAAATACTGGATTGTGGTTGCCGTGGTTCTTGCCGCGTTCTTCACGCCACCGGATCCTTTTACACAGATGCTCATGGCTGTTCCTTTGGTCCTCTTTTTTGAGTTGGGAATTCTGGGCGCCAAAATTCTTTACCGAAAACGTCATGAAGAAGAGTCCTGATCTGGCCACGTTGACAAGCTGGGTCCCCGCCCATAGTCCTGTTTTATGAGCTTGCCGCCAAAATTTCTTAGAACCCCCGAATCACGCTTTCAAAATCTTGCTCAATGGGGCTACCCATTTAAGCCCAACTACACAACCATTCACGACTTGCGCGTTCACTATTTGGATGAAGGCCCTCCAGACGCCAGCGAAACAATCCTATGCTTGCACGGAGAGCCTTCGTGGTCTTTTCTCTATCGAAAGATGATCCCCACTTTCACGCAGGCTGGTTATCGGGTGGTTGCACCCGATTTCATCGGCTTTGGTCGCTCCGACAAACTCATCGAGTATCATGATTACTCGCATCACTTACACACCAGCACATTGATTGAGCTGGTGGAAAAGCTAGACCTTCAAAACATCACGATGGTGGTGCAAGACTGGGGAGCAACCACAGGTCTAAGCTGCGTCGAACACTTGGCAAACCGAATCAAGCGGCTTGTTATTATGAACGCCGGACTCCCTCCCCACGGGGAACGCAACGACTTAGCCGTCATGATGAAGAAAAAATTTGTCAGAAACGTTTCGGGTTTGGTCATGTGGAAGGCGCTCACCAAGGCCGCTGGACAAAGGCTACCTGTGGGAATGGTCTTCGCCGCCAGCTGTCCCAATATATCCAAAGAAGCCATCCGCGGTTACAATGCACCTTTTCCCGACAAGAGCTACAAAGCTGGCGTTGCTTGGTGGCCTCAAATGGTACCGCTTCGGGAGTCTGGAGAAGTTGCTGCAGCCACAAGGCGGGCAAAACAATACTTAAAGACCTGGAACAAACCTGCGTTTATTCTCTTCTCCGACAAGTGCCCTGTCAGCAGCTCTTTGTATGAATACTTTCAAGCACTGATTCCCGGCGCCTCACACTACCCGTCCGGTATCATTCGCGGCGCTGGCCATTTTCTTCAAGAAGATGCGGGCTACGAAATTTCTCACAAAATTACTGAATTTGTGCAAAAGACCTGAGCCTTAAGAATCCACAGTTGGCAGCTCAAATGAAAAATCACTGCCCCGGTCAATCTCAGATTCAAATTCGAGTTTTGACCCGTGCAATTCAATCAGACCCAAAGCCAGTGTCAGTCCCAATCCCAGACCGGCATGGTCTCGGGTATGACTTGAGTCCGCTTGTTGAAAACTTTCAAAAATAGCGTGCTGCGCATCGGTCGCAATGCCAAGGCCGGTATCTATTACCGAAAGTCTCACCTGGGATGCAGCCCCATCCTCCAGCCTGACCACCACTTCGTCGCCAGCCGATGAAAAGCGTAAAGCATTATCAACCAAGTGTGCCAGGACCTCACGTACCCGCTCAGGGTCACAATGCGCGCGCACTCGAGTGGTTTTTACCTCCATGCGCAGGACCCGCTCTCGGTACTGAGTCCGTTGTTTAAACATCATGACGACATCCTCTAAAAGCTCATCCAAACGCGCATCTACAGGATCAAGAACCAGCTCTTTGGCTTCCAGAAGACTTAAGTTCATAATGTTGTCGAAACAGTAGAGAAGATAGTGACCCGCTTGTTGCGATCGGTTGAGTAATTGAGACGGAGCAAAGGAAGTCACTGCTTGAGCCCGATAAGCTAAATCCATGGGCACTTTACAATCGGGGCACTCTTCTGCCTGAACATCCACACATGAATCCAAAAGGTCTGGATCGTTGAAGCTCGCTCCACAGGACTCACACAGCCAGCAGGGAGTCTCTCCTAAGTTCTCCTTTAAGATGTCTGGGACATTGATGATGGCATTTAGAGGCGTACGAAATTCGTGAGATAAGTTTGCGAGCAATTCACCTTTAACTTGGTTTGCTTTCTCAACTTTATCGAACGCCTTTCGAATGGCTGATTCAGAGCTTCTTTTAAGTTCTTCGTTGGCTTGGTCAGCGGCAAGTTTTGCTTGGTAGACTTCTTTACGCAGTTTACCGTTGTGACGTGCAACAGTACTGGCGTGAAGAGAAGAGATCACAAAAGCCATCAAGCAGATACCGTCGCGAGCCCAGTGGGCGTAAAACCCGTCAGTCATTTGAGCCTGAAAAGCGGGGCTCAAATAGAATATGGGAATCAAGCAAGACAGTCCCAAGCTCTGACGGAAATCACCACGGCCCACATAGAAGTTCAAAGTAAGAAATGAGCCCAATAGCAAAATGGGTCGAAGCTCAGATATAAAAAAGCAAATATAGGTAAAAGAAATAGCCCAATTGACCATCGCAATTTGAGTCACAGCAATGGTTCGCTTTTTGGATGCCAGTAAGCCCGCTAAACCAAAAGCTTGAACACTCAAATGAAAACCCAGAGTAATAAGCGCATAAATGGTTAAATTTTTCAGGGTTATGGGTTCTATCTGAAAGCCATAAACCACGCAGAGCATCAATACTGTTGCACCGTATCCTGCGAGACAGAATCGGTTTTCAGCTTCAAATCGAAATCGGTAATGTTCAGCAACACCTGACTGCGACACGCACTTCCTCACTTTGCTCTTACACTAAAGTGTTTCGCGATTTGCTGTGTCGATCCAGGGTTTTCAAATTAGAAAAGAAAAGCTCAAACGGAGTAGGTCTGTAAGCCGAGTTCTGTATTTGTGTAATCATTCATCTAGGTGACAAATTGCTCTGCCACTCAAGCTGCCTACCCGAACCCTGACCACCGGATCAGTAGCATTTCAATTGCTCGAAACACGGGTCCCTATTTGGCATTGCTTCAGGTGGGGTTTACCTTGCCAGTGAGCGTTGCCGTCACCGCGGTGCGCTCTTACCGCACCTTTTCACCATGACCACCTCATACCGATATGGCATTAAGGATGGACGTCTGTTTTCTGTGGCACTTTCCGTCGAGTCGCCTCGCCTGGCCGTTAGCCAGCACCCTATCCTGTGAAGCTCGGACTTTCCTCCCGCAGTTCAAAGAACCGCCGGCGACTACCCGACCTACTCCGATTAAGCTTGGTCCTCTTTAACAGAGACGATTGAAAAGAAAAGAGAAAATCAACCTAAGCCCGATTTTGAGCGTCGATTGCTTTGTTGGCCTCAAGATCTGCATCAGCATTGAACTCTCGGCGAACGTGTTTCGCCTCAAAGCTCTTAAACTTACGCGCCAAACCCATAAGCTGAGTATAAAGTTCTTTAATCCTTGGGTTTTTCACACGGTAGATACCATTGACTTGTTTGACCAAGAGCTCAGAATCGGCATGAAGTCGAAGGTTCTCAAATCCTTCTTTCAAGGCGTCCTCAAGCGCTAAGATCACGGCGACATATTCCGCTTCGTTATTGGTAGCACGCCCCAAAAAGGCTTTGCCTCGGCGAAAAATTTGTCCTCCAGGTTCACTGAAAACCCAACCGGCCCCACTCGGACCGGGATTACCACGGCACGCGCCATCTGTATGAACAAACACAAGCTCCCCTTTGGGCTCACTGGCCGCAGATAGGGAAGTCGGTTTTGAAGGGGGTTCGCTGGCCCCCAAGAGGCTTGAAAGAATCTTGGAGTCCACTGCGGGGAATTGGTCTTGGACGGCTGCCTGAACAGCCTTAGAACTGGCCAAAAAGTCTATCAGTTGCTGACGACTTGGCCGTTTGGGACTCATGCAGTTGCTTCTACAGTCGTTTCTACTTCTACCTGCTCTGACTCTTCCGCAGGGATGAGCCCTTCCCAAATCATTAAGCGCTGGCACTGTGGGCACTGCTCAATGCTGTCGGCACGCTGAAGCATATTGTAAAGCTGTGGTCGCAACTTCACGTGGCAGCCCTTGCAGGAACCATCTGCTACCATGGCGATACCAGTGCCGCGGCGCTTGGCCCGAACCATATCGTAAGTGCGAATGACGTTAGCTGGAATTGAGCCAACCAAGGTCTCACGGCGAGCTGCGTGACGAGCTGTCTCAGACTCGGCGTCAGCAATGGCTTGCTTAACTTTTTCGGCCTCATCTGCGGCTGCCACACCTAAATCGGTGTGCTTGTCGCGCAGTGTCTCAATTTCAAGCTCCATCTCTTCCTTTTGTTTCCAAATAGAGAGGGTCTCTTCTTCAGCCTTTTCTACAGAGCGCTTGGCACCTTCAACTTCGCGGCTCAAAGCGAGCGCTTCACGTTGGTTGCGAATCTCTTGAAGTCTGGCTTCCCACTTTTTAATCTTAACTTTTTCCGCCTGGACCGTATTTTCCTGGCCCCGAGCCTGCTTTTCCAAGCCGATAAGCTGTGATTCCAGCCCTTCAACTTTGCGCAGTGCCTCTTTACCTTGGTCTTCTAATTCCTGGAGACGGAGGGAGATGGTCTTGCGACGCTCTTGGATTTCGAAAACCAGTGAGTCGATTTTCTGAACTTCGTACAAATCAAGCAAACGCTGCCGCACGCTATGTGCCTCCCGCCCAACTCAATAGAGCTAAGCTTATAGGCGTGACCTTTAGCGTTCCTGTGGTGGGCCCACCAGGACTCGAACCTGGGACCAATCGGTTATGAGCCGACGGCTCTACCAGCTGAGCTATAGGCCCTTCGCAGAAGGTCATGCCCGGTTAACGCAACTCGAAATAAGTCGCGATTGTCGGCGTCTCTAGCATGCGTCCTAAGACTTGGCAACGCAATGCAGGGAATTAAAACCGCTAGGTAGATCATCAAATAGGGAACGGGCCTACAGCTCGCGGGTCGGAGCGATTCAGCAGTCTTGAGAAAATGCGAGAAAAACTTAATCTACAAACGATTTCAGGCGCTTAGCTCGTGATGGGTGACGCAATTTCCGCAGAGCTTTTGCTTCGATCTGCCGGATACGCTCGCGCGTAACTTCAAAATCCTGTCCCACTTCTTCCAAAGTATGGTCGCTCTTCTCACCAATCCCAAAGCGCATCCGCAAAACTTTTTCTTCTCGAGGCGTCAACGTCGATAAGACTTTTCGAGTTTGATCGGAGAGATTGCCCATAATGACAGCCTCAGACGGAGTCGAAACGTTTTTGTCTTCGATAAAATCTCCGAGCTGGGAATCTTCTTCTTGGCCAATGGGCGTTTCAAGACTGATGGGTTCCTTGGCAATTTTTAAGACCTTCTCAACCTTGTCGACCGGCAACTCCATCTTCTCAGCAATTTCTTCTGGAGTAGGCTCTCTTCCAAAGTCTTGGACAAGGTATCGACTGGTCCGCACCAGCTTGTTGATGCTCTCAATCATGTGCACCGGAATACGAATCGTTCGCGCTTGGTCGGCGATGGCTCGGGTAATGGCTTGGCGAATCCACCAAGTCGCGTAAGTCGAAAACTTATAGCCGCGGCGATACTCAAATTTATCTACCGCTTTCATCAAACCAATATTGCCCTCTTGAATAAGGTCCAAGAACTGCAATCCCCGATTTGTATATTTCTTGGCAATCGAGACCACCAAACGCAGGTTTGCTTCAACCAATTCAGCTTTCGCATCCTCGGCCTTGCGCTCTCCTTGAACCACAGCATGGTACGTTTCCCAAATTTGCTCGATCGAGACGCCTGCCTCCCGTTCAATGCGTACAAGCTTCAATCGGCAGCTCACAAGAACGCGAGTTAAATCATCAAGACCATCATCATCAAGAGCAAGCTCCTTTTTAACTCGCTCATGGCCCGCTTCACTGGCTTCGGCCTCGTCAACCAAGGCCGCAATCTTATCCCCTGAAATACCGAGATTACGTTCGAGCCTAGCTATTTCAATTTCAGCTTTGTTGATTCTCACAACAAAAGCTTTGATCTTGTTGACCATCTGATCGATTTGTTTGGGATGAAGCTCTAAACCGTCAAGCAACGCCGACATCTCAGTTTGCGTCTTGGCATGACTCTTCTCGACACGTGTACGCTTGTCTGCAGCCAAGGTGTCGTCACGAAGTTGCTCATGATATTTCTGGTGACTTTTCCACAGCTTGCTCAGGCTGGCGAGATCAACCAACAACGCTTCGACCAGCGCTTGCTTCTTAGCCGCTACAGCCGCCTTTGCCTCGTCTGAGACTTCTTCTTCTTCCTCTTCTTCTTCCTCAGCTTCCTCTTCTTCTTCTTCTTCTTCGGCTTCCTCACCCTCAGCGAGTTCTACATCTTCTTCGCTCTCGTCTTCTTCTTCTTCGGCGAGTTCTGCTTCGGGTTTGGTGCCAACGGCGTCATAACCCTTAAGAACATCACGAACCTTAATGCTGCCCGATTCAATCTTCGAGCTGAGCTTTAAAAGTTCTTGGATGGCAATCGGCGACCCATTGACCACCGATAAAATTTCTCTAAGACCCTCTTCAATTTTTTTCGCAATCTCGACTTCGCCTTCACGGCTTAGGAGCGGGACCGAACCCATCCGGCGTAAATAGGCTCGAACTGGATCACTCGAACGCGCGGCAGTCTCAGCTTGAACGACATTTCGGATACGTGCCTTGTTACCGCCCTGAACGCGCTTACCTTCTTTGTCGACAACTTCAACATCACTCTGGGAAAGAAGCTCCAGGAGTTCATCAATTTGTTTGGCACCGGCGTTGTTACTGGCCAAGGCTTCATTCACCTGATCAATACGAACTTGTCCCGAGTTCTTGCCTGACTTGAGCAGCTTTTTAACTTCTGGCGTATTGACGACAGAATTGGCCACCTTTTTCTTTCGTGTTCTCTTTGCGGGAGCTGTGATCTCGAAAAGACTGGAGGCGGACTCCAAGTCAGCGAGCATATCATCCACGGAAGGCGAGGTTTTGGTTCCATCACCGGAACCTGATTTGCCTGGAGACTTTTTCTTTGGCGCCATCTACAGCATCTCCTCTAAACACGATCGACTTAATTATTTATTCATCATTCGTATCTCCACCCGACGAGCTACTGAACTTCGCCTTCCTCAGGTGTCTTTGGCGTCTTAGCAAATCTTGCAACCGTCGAATTAAATCCTCGGAGGGTTCTTCTCCCCGAGCTTCCATCTCACCAATGGCCCGACTTAATTCCTGCATAGCTTGATCGAGGTGACGTACTTTCAGTTGCTTTAGAACATCGTTGAATGTTTTTTCAGCTCTTCGTTCTCTGTCACCTGCTTCACCAGCTACGGTCGATTGCACCTCCCCAAGTCGCTTAATCCATCGTACATCCGGTACGTAGTTCGCCACAACATCGGCCACCGGCGACTCGGATGAAGCAAGCTCTTCAAGCAGCTCCGCAAACGACTCTGTGAGCGCAAAATCCGCCACCTCTTCAAAGCGTAATCGAAGCTCGGGAAAGAGCAACAATTCCTGTAGGGCCTTGAGTTCAAAGCCCGTAGGTACCGGTTTTTGTTGGATCTGTTCCTCTTCGTAAGCTTCAGGAGGCGGCGCTTCAAAAGGAGGAGGAGGAGCATCTTCGAAACCATCTGGCTCATAATTTTCGGGGTTGGATGCAGTGCGGCGTGGCGCTTTTTTTACTTTGTTTTTTTTCTTCGCCAATACCTCGCCGACATGCTTTTGGAGCTTCTCAACTGAAACCCCTACTTTTTGAGACAGTTGATCCAAATAGAGATCGCGACTTAAGCCCTCACCATATGCATCAATAACGGGGGCAAGTTCGGCCGCTGCCTCAACTCTGTCTTCAATGGACATGGTGCTGTCCGAAAATGCGACTTCAATAAAATACTCGGCGGCAGGTCTCGCGCTATCTACAACTGCTTTCAGTGCATCCGGCCCATCTTTGGCCAGAAGACTGTCGGGGTCCTCTCCCATGGGCAGTGCTGCTACATTGGTTTTAAGTTTCGCCCGAATCAGTTTTTCAGCCGCGCCATAGCTGGCCCGAATACCCGCGGCATCTCCGTCGAGTAATACAACCGCCGTTTTCGCAAGTCGCGACACCTGCTTCGCATGGTCAGCGGTAAAGGCCGTTCCAAGAGCAGCCACCGCATCTTTTAAACCCGCTCGAACACAAGCCAACACATCGGTGTATCCTTCTACCACCAAGACCCGCTTGTTAACTCGAATAAACTCTTGAGCGGCGCCCCAACCGTAGAGCAAATTGCTTTTGTTAAAGAGTTTGCTGTCACGGGTATTGATGTATTTGAGGTGTTTTTCGCCGTCTAGACGCCGTGCCCCAAAACCAACCGTGCGCTTTTGCTCATTATCAATTGGGAACACCAGGCGGCTGTCGAACAAACAGCGCGTTTTATCTTCGTTTAAAAAGCCAGCCCGAGTTGCCAGATCGGGGCTTACGTTTTTTTGTTTAAGGTATTCAAAAAACTCGTGGCTCCGGCCACCGAAGCCCAACTTATAATCACGGGCAAGTTTTGCCGGAATACCGCGCGACTCAAGATATTCTCGAGCCTTTTGTCCCTCCGGTGCCCAAAGTGCATTCATGAAATATGCATGAGCAATCTCATTGGTTTTGATGAGATCATCTTGTTCTTTGATTCGCTTTTGTTGGGCCGGAGAGATTTTTTCTATTTTAACGCCGCACTCAGCTCCCAATGTTCGAACAGCCTCACCAAAACCCCACCCATGAAAGTCCATGGCGAATTTAAAAATATCGCCTTTGGCATGGCAGCCGAAACAATAGAAAAAGCCTTTGGGCGAGACAGTAAATGAGGGTGTTTTTTCGCCGTGAAAGGGGCAGAGCCCGGCCATATCGCGGCCTTGCTTGCTCAAGCTCACATACCGACCAATGTATTCGGCGAGATCAATGCGTTGCTTGATTTCTTCGATATTGCCTTCGTCGGCTTTAGCCACTTTTATCCCTTTGCTCCAAACAAATGTCGCAGCCCTCAAGAGCGCACGTCACAGACTGAGTCATCGCTACACCAAAGCCAGAAAATCATAAAGCAATTCGTACAAATATCCTGGCACTAAGTTTGCCTGAGACCTGAGACAACAAAACCCGTCCAACTCAGGAGATTCCATGGGAAAAGCAAAAGAAAAGATCCAACAACTCAAATCCACTTTAGCCACCATCGAAAAACAATTCGGTAAAGGCGCGATCATGCACCTTGGTGACGACGCTCCCAAACAAAAAATCGAGACCATCTCGTCCGGAAGTATCGGTGTGGACATCGCTTTGGGAACGGGAGGATTCCCAAGAGGCCGGATCACAGAGATCTTTGGGCCAGAGGCCAGCGGCAAGACAACCCTGGCCCTTCAAGCTATTGCTCAATGTCAGAAACAAGGTGGGGTCTGTGCATTCATCGACGCAGAGCATGCTCTCGACCTAAGTTATGCGCAAAAGCTTGGGGTTGTGCCTGAAAAGCTCCTACTCTCGCAGCCCGATTGCGGTGAGCAAGCCCTTGAGATTTGCGAGATCTTGGTGCGCTCGGGGAGCGTAGATTTAATTGTTCTTGATTCCGTGGCCGCATTGGTTCCCCGGGCAGAAATCGAGGGGCTCATGGGGGATTCGCACATGGGTCTGCAGGCCCGACTGATGAGTCAAGCCATGCGCAAACTGACGGGCATCGCAAACCGCACCGGCTCTTCTCTGATTTTCATCAACCAACTGCGACATAAAATTGGTGTGACCTTTGGGAACCCAGAAGTCACCACGGGCGGAAATGCCTTAAAATTCTACGCTTCGGTTCGTGTCGAGGTTCGGAGAATCGGGCCGATTAAAAAGGGGGAAGAAATTGTCGGTAACCGCACACGTATCAAAGTTGTAAAGAACAAGCTGGCACCGCCTTTTCGACAACTGGAAGTAGAAATTCACTATGGCAAAGGTATTTGGAAAACCGGAGACTTGGTCGAGCAAGGTCTAAAATACGATGTTCTAACGCGCAACGGCTCCTGGCTTTCTTGGGGAGAAGAACGACTTGGGCAAGGCCGCGAGAGGGTCGCTGAGAAACTGGAGACCGAACCCGAAAAAATAATCGCGCTTCAAGAGGCCGTCGAAAACGCCGCGAACGGCGCCAGAAAGGCAGCATGATTATTTAAAATAGGAGCCAGTCAGGATAAGGACAGTGATAAGGATTAACAAAACCATGAATGCAGCCGCCACATCTCAAAGCGACGAAGATATCGCAGAAATCAAAATGGCATGGCGCTTGGTGATCTTAATTCTTGTCACCCTTCTTCTCGTTAAGCCCCTGGGCGGCGTGGCTTATGTGGGAGCCATTGCCTTCACCATTGCGGCCGGACTGCAACTTTATTTGCCAATCTGGCGCATGGACTCCTTAAAAAGGCACTACGATTTTCTCGGACTGCATACGGACAATCTACGAAAAGATATTACCCTCACGCTCAAACTCTGCGCGATTACCTTTGGCCCCTACGCTTTGGGCTACCATCTCTTTGTGACTTCCGGTCACGGTTGGGTCCAAAGCTTCGGCTTCTCGGAAATTGCGAGTTACATCCCCCAGCGGGTCTGGTCGCCTAAACTACCGGCCGACATGGAGAGTTGGCTAAGCAGCTCTTGGTGGCTGCTCAGCCTCAGCGCCACCCATTTTCTTGGGGTCGCGCTGCCTGAGGAGACCTTCTACCGAGGTTATCTCCAGCCCCAGCTGGAGAAGCTCTGGCCACCTCAAGTAGCTGTTTTTGGGGTTTTTTTTGGAAAAGCGGCCATTGTTTGCTCGTTGTTATTCGCCCTGGGACATTTTCTTGGAGAGTGGAACCCCATGCGTTTGGGACCATTTTTCCCCTCTCTCATCTTCGCCTGGCAGCGCAACGCCACCGGTTCCATCTACGGGGCCATCGGTTATCATGCACTTTGCAATATTTTTGGCGCACTCCTTTTTACCTTTTATGGGCCGGCCTAAACCCGTCAAAAACGCCATTAGTTTGCCAGTTTCCAAGGGGCGATGTTATTTGAAGATAAAAGGCTGAAACTTCTAGGGATTTTATTAAGCGGGGCAATATACCATGCACTTACCCTGTCCGAGCTGTGGAACGACATACGACGTTGATCTCAACGTCTACACCCCAGGTACCTCCTTTCAGTGCGTAAGCTGTCAGGCCATCGTGACGGTTCCGGCCGCTCCCGAGCCACCAGCCCCTCCCACCGCTGAAGAAGACATTCCAATTCTTGAGGGACTGGAAGAAGAAATTTCACCCACCATCGATTTCAACGACAGCCTCGAATCCATCGACGGCAGCATGGAAGCCTTTGACGTCGAGGCCGATGAACAAGAAGCAGCGGAAAGCCTCGCGGTGCTGGATGATATTTTTCCGTCCTCTCCATCGGTAGAATTCAATACCCCCGAAGAACAAAGTGAGCCGCCCTCTCTAGAGCTGGACCCGTTTGAAGATGAAGGTCCGTCAACCATCGACTTCAGTGAGGAGCCACCAGACGAGCCCGCGGCGCCATCTACGTCCATAAGCGGGGCACTGGATGCATCGTTTCTCGACGAACTCATGCCCAGCTCTCCGAGTGAGCATAGCCTAGAGTCCATTGGACAAGAGTTGGGGAATCAAGATTCAGCCATCGATCTCACGAGTGATTTGCATGCCGCCAGCTTGCTCGACGATAGCCTTAGTCCCATGGGACCTGCAGGCGATGAGTCTATTCCCAATTTAATGGATGAACTCAGTGCTGAACTACCTGCGACCGACAGCCTAGGGGCATCGCTCAATGATTTCACTCCCGGTGTTCAACCGCCGGTATCCGATGATCTTGATTTTAATTTCGACGAGTTCAATGAACCACTGGGCGGAAGCAGTGCTCCCCAAGCCGATCAAATTGCCGGAGCAAGAGCCCACAGCATTACCGAAGATGCCAATTACAACCGAGGCGAGCCCGAAAAATCTTCGAGTTCCAAGCAAGTGGTTATGTTTATCATTTTAATTGGACTGGCCGGCGTTGCTGCGGCGGTTTCGCTTGATTTCGAATCTCTCATGGGCGGTGAGTCAGCTCCAACACTGACTCAAGAGCAAATCGCCGAAAAAGCCAAGCAAGATAAAATTCGCAAGGCACTGGAACAAAAGAAAGCTGCAGAGGCGCAACGCGCCGCGGAAGAAAAGAAACGCAAAGCCAATCGAGCTCTGGCTCGTAACAACGTTGATCAACTGCGCTCCATCGAACTGGATGCCGCCATGCAGGCCAATATTGAAGATAAACCGCTCAAAGCCTGGGCTGCGTACCGTCTTAAAAATACATTCGGTCGGGAGGTGGATGCGAAACAAGTTCCTCCGTCTAGCCTGGACCCGAAGGACTCACTCTCCATTGCAGTGGAAGGCCTAAGACTCTTAGAAAACCAAGAAGGTGAACCAGCTAGGCAGTTACTTGAAAAAACTTGGCGTCAACAAAAAGCCAAGGCGCCTGCGGTAGGACTTGTCCTCGCCAGACTTTATATGACTCGAGATATGAGCAAAAAAGCAGAAGCCGTTCTTGCCAGTGTGCTCAAGGTTCACCCCAAAATGCTCGATACACGACTTGAACTGGCCAATATAATCATGGCCGGCAACCGCCCAAGCAAAGGTGTAGCCCTACTTACCGAAAAGCTCAGCGAGCAAACAGCGCCAGAGAATAAGCTCCTGCGCTTAAAGTCTCTTTTAGCCAATAAGCGTTTCACCGCCGCATCCCAGATAAGTGAAAGCCTGAAGGTTACCGATCAAGATGCCATCGACGCATCTCTGAAACCGACCCAAGTAGCCGCCGAAGCTTACTTAGGCATACTGCGAGGAAAGCCTAACGACGCTCGTGCTCACATCAATGCTTCTGATGCATCAGACTTTGCAAAAGCCATCAGTCTATCTCAGCTCACCCATGCTGACGGCGGCAAGGCCATTGAAGAGCTACAGGCATTTGCTGCAAAGCTACCTGCCGATGCCACCGCTCAAAAAGCGCAACTTGCTTACATGCAGTCGCGTTTCTTTCTCGCAGCAAAAGATGAAGCTGGGGCCAAACAAAGCATTGAACAAGTGGCGTCTCTTCCCCCAAAGCTGACCAAAGGTTGGGTGCAATTGGCCCGTGCGGAAATGGCACAGGCAGCTGGTAAGCCGAAACAAGCGCGCTCGTCCTACAAAGCAGCCAGCAAGGTTCGTCCGGCGTTTCCAGAGGCCAATGTTGCTTTGCTCTTAAGCTCGGGGCGTAAATCAAAAGAAGTTCTCGCCATGCTGACCCGCATGAACCGGGATAACCCGCAACCGGCGATTAAGCTTGCGCTGGCAGAAAGCATGCTCAAAAAAGGCAATCACGCGGGTGCTATTTCTCTGTACGAAGAAATTCTCTGGACGGCTCCAACAGCGGATAATCCAAACGAGATCGTCGATAAATTCCTGAATGCATTAACCCATGCCAAGCAATTTGCCCGGGCCCTCGACGCTGGAAAGCATCGCTACAACAACACGGGAAAGAAAATCGAAGTTGCAGAGAAAATGGCTCAAATCGCAGATACCTTTGGCGAACCCAATGCTCGGCTCTTTTGGCACTCCGAGATCGATAAGGTGAAACCCTTTACCCACAAAACCGTTTTGGCTCGCAGCCGAGCTCTCCTAGACCTCGACCGCCGAGTCGAAGCCCGTATTGGTCTGGAAGACTTCCTAAAAGAGAAACCAGATTGGCGAACCGCCGAAGTAACCAAGCAGCTCGCCCGCACCTGGACCATTGAAGATGGCGTTAAAGCCAGAGCCTTTCTCAAAGAATCCATTCGCAGTAAGCCGGCGCCGGATACTTATATTTTACTCGGAAATCTTGAGGAACAGCGCAGCAACCGATCAAATGCCATCGACGCTTATTTGGCTGCTCTCCAATTGAATCCTCAACTTGTTGAAATCCGCGAAAAACTCGCTGGCCTACTTCTCAAGAATGGACAGCTCCAAGAAGCGGCAAACCAACTGAAGTTTGTAACGACCCACTCTCCGAAAAATGCTAATGCTCGCGAACAGTTAGGTGATATTTACGGAGATATCGGAAAGCCTAAACTGGCTCTCGAGGCCTATTTGAACAGCATTCGGTATGGACAAACATCGGAGACACTCCTGCTCAAAGCAGCGCGGTTGCAACTCTACGAGCTGGGGCAACTCTCTCCTGCAACCCGTACTTTGAACCGCGTCTTGCAAATCAATGCGGATAATCCGCAAGCTCACTACCTGATAGGGGTTGCGCTTAAGGACCAGGACCAACTACAAGCGGCCAAGGCGCACTTTAACCGCTACCTGGCACTGGCGCCCAAAGGTGAATTTGCCGAGGAAGTCCGCAGCGAGCTGGCAAACCTTGGCACCAGGTAATTTTTAGAACTTATTGATATTGAATAGAGCCACCCACCATGCTCGACCACCGTGCTTTTCATCAAGAAGCAGACGCCGTACTTGAGCGCTTAACCAGCCGGGGCGTTGCTGCTGAAATCATCGACCAACTCAAGACTCTCGTCAGCCAACGCAGTGAGGCCATTGGCCACCTGGAAGCTCTTCGGCACAAGCTCAACGAAGCCACCGGGGAAGTTCAGAAAAAAGCCAAAGCTGGCGATATGGATGCCGTTGCCGCAGCTCGCGCTGAACTCAAAGGTCTCAAGGGCCAAATCAAAGAAGCCGAAGAAACGACCAATCAAGCCCAAGAGCAAATGACTTCTCTTTTGCTAACGGTTCCCAACCTACCCCACGACTCTGTACCCGTGGGCGCAGACGAAAGCTTCAACCGCATTGAGCGCGAAGTGGGTGACAAGCGCGAATTTGATTTCGAGCCCAAGCCCCACTGGGACATTGGCGAGCAACTGGGTATCTTGGACTTTGAACGCGCCGCAAAAATCAGTGGCTCGCGCTTTGTGGTTTACCGCGGAGCCGGTGCGCGACTGGAACGGGCTTTAATCCAATTCATGCTCGATCGCGCATTTCACAATGGCTACGAAGAGATTGCTCCGCCCCTGCTTGTTCGACCTGAGTCTATGCAAGCTGCCGGACAATACCCCAAGTTTATCGGTGAGAGTTACGAGACACTCGATCGTGAATTTGCATTGATTCCAACGAGCGAAGTGCCGCTGGTCAACCTGCACCGCGAAGAGATTGTTGAAGAAGCTCAATTGCCACTTCGCTACTCAGCCTACACGCCTTGTTTTCGCCGAGAAGCAGGCGCAGCGGGACGCGATACACGCGGTATTTTACGCCAACACCAATTCAACAAAGTTGAGCTGGTGAGTTACACAACGCCCGAAAAGAGCATTGAGGAGCTTGAGCGATTAACCGGAAATGCCGAGCAGATTCTTCAAGAGCTGGGACTTCCATACCGAGTGGTTACATTAGCCACCGGCGATTTGGGTTTTGCTGCAACCAAAACCTACGACCTCGAAGTGTGGATTCCATCGCAAAATCACTACCGAGAAATCTCAAGCTGTTCCAATTGTGGAGATTTTCAAGCAAGGCGATCGCAAATTCGTTTCCGCCCTTCCGCCACTGAAGGACAGAAGAAAAAAGCCAAGCCTAAACTTGTTCACACATTGAATGGGTCTGGACTGGCGGTAGGCAGAACCCTTTTAGCCATCCTCGAGAACTATCAGGAAGCCGATGGGTCCATCACTGTTCCCGAAGCGCTGCGCCCATTTTTTGGCGCAGACCGCATTGAGGCACCCACAGCGTCCTAAGCTGTCTTCCAATTCCCTACATAAGCCGACATCGATTCACTGGATCCCAAAACGCGCAAACGCCCGGTTAGATTCGAAAATCCAACCGAGCGCCGCGTTTGGTGTGCCTGCACCCAGGGCTTTATTAGGCAAGGGGCCGAGGCCCCAATTCCTCAACCCCTTGCAAAAGCCCTAACTAGCCAGGCCAGGCATTCAAGACATCGCCGGGTTTGAAAACAACTTGAGCGAAAACTTTGACTCCCCTCGATCTATTTTAGACCAGGCGAACATTTAACCGCTCGGCGTAAGATACGGTTCTTACATCGCAAATGACGCGGTCCGGTTAATGAAGACAAGTGCACAAAGCTTGAGACACCCTCTAGAATGGCTTATAAATTTCGTACACAAAGGATGGGGGTTATCCATGAATAAAGTACTCGTACCACTGCTTGTTTTGGGCATGGTGGCGTGTTCGCCCGAAGTCGAACTTGAAGAAAATGAGCTGACAGTTGTTCCTGCTTCAGTGGCTGAATTTGATCCGGCAAACAGTATCATTCCGTTTCCGAATAATTTGTTGTTTGCGGAAACCGGACTCTTAAATATTCCTGCGAGTTGCAATGAAACAGAAGCAGCTGCAACGCTGCGTTCCGTTCTGCTAAACGGCATTGACGGCTTCGCGATGATGAACGCTCCAATATATGCGACATTTAATGAGCCAGTGGATGTTGCATCGGTTGCGGCCAACGTAAAGCTTTACGACATGACCGACGGCTCAACCGTTGACCTTTATCCAATGGCCGATACAACAACGCGTTGGGATGCAGATTGCACGATGGAAACCCCCGTCGACCGCCTTCTTATGATCCCGGCAACTCCCCTCAAAGCAGATACCTATTATGCGGTTATCGCTGATTATGGATTGAAGGCTGCATCCGGCACGCTCTTTAAGCCAAGTTACACCTGGGGATTTGTGCGGCAATCAACCAACCCGGTTGAAATTGTCGATGGTACAGATGCCGATGGCGTTGCCACCCGAACCGTCGTGAAAAATCAAACACCATTCAGTGCTGCCGATCCCGATGGTCTCGCGAGCATCGAAGGCATCGACCTCCTGTGGAAAACACATAAAGAAGTTATGAGCTTTGCCGTGGACGTCATGGGCCACGACCGCTCAAATATTATTTTAGCCTGGGGATTCAAAACTCAATCCGCTGACGTTGCTTTGGATGGCAGTGTTCCGGGAAGCCCAGCACATCAAGCCATTAGCCAAAGCGGCGCGCTCAACATCGTTGCAGAGATTAACGACCCAGCAGCCATCGAAACGCACTTGCTAGACGAACTCCAAAATTATTGGGGAACATGGTCACGTGACCAAAACAACTATGGAACTGAAGATCGCTGGATCGGTGAAGACGCCGCCACTCAGATGCCATGGACATGCGGCGACGACGATACCGATGACTTCACTTGGACAACACCATGTAGCTCCATCAGCGCTATCTTGCACGGTCATTTTCGAGCTCCAAAGTTCCAAAATCCTGAGCTCTTCGACCTCTGGATGCCAGCAATGACCCCGTCACTTATCGAATATCAAAGCATCGATATGGTCGCCTTCATTCCAGCGGGTGAAAGACCAGCTGACGGTTGGCCAACCGTTGTTTGGGCTCACGGGATCGGTGATGCGAAAGAGCAGGCATATCTTACAGCTTCCGTTTTCAACAAAGCAGGCATTGCGGTCGTATCCATGGACTGGGTTAAATCCGGTGTTCGTGCCGACCAAATCCTTGTCGACGAAAGCGCCGGTTGCCCTCCTGGTCTGACCCGCCCAGGTAATGGTCAAGACCAATGCTTTAACGGCCCCATTGACGGCAATCCAGGTACCTCACGCGATAACATGCGGCAGTCGGTCGTTGATGGACACGCTTTTATCAATTCACTGCGAACATCATGTAATGCGGCCAACGGTGGCTGCGGCAACTTAGCCATCGATGTGGATAACATGGGCTACTTTGGTCACTCTCTTGGTGGCTTTGTCGGTAGTCCTCTTCTTGGAACAACCACCACACCATTTAAAGCCGTCGTTCTCAACGTAACAGGTGTTGGCTGGAGAGATGTTGCGGAACGCATGACCAACAAGAAGTGGCCATGCTTTTTCGTCAACGCCTTGATTGGTCTTGGACTTATTGAAGGTCAAACCTGGGAAGGCCCTGAAGACATCACGGCTTTCTGTATCCAAGAAGACTGGAAAAATGCTCCCGGCTACGTTGGGCTTGCAACACCATTCTTCTGGTTGATGGACGCTGTAGAACCGGGCGTTTACACAGCTGCCATGGGTGAGAAACATGACACCATCCTCATCCAGGAAACAGTAGGTGATGCAACGGTTGACAACTACATCACAGACCGCATGGCCAGCATTCTAGGTATTGCTGCCACAGACGCCAATGCCGGTGGCAACGCGGATGTTTCGGCCGGGCTCGATCAAAATAAAGTCTTTCTGAAATACAACTCTGAAGCAGGGGTGAAGGATTTCACACACGCTTCAGCCAAGGCACCAGAGCCTTATGCAACATGTATTCGAGACAATGCAGCTAACGCTTGTACAGCCGAGGAGCTTGCAAACATTGCGGCCTCGAAACTTGGTGTTCGTCAAATGCAAGCAGATTACATTCAGTTCTTAGTTAACCACCTGACAAGCGCCGAATAAGGGGGATCATTCGATGCGATATTCAGCAGCAATCTTTGCAATTGCTACCATGGTAGCAGCGCCGGCCTTTGGCGGTGGATTTTCAGTCAGTGAACAATCGGGTAAGGCCACCGGCCAAGGTGGTGCTGTCACCGCTTCGGTCAGTGACAGTGCCGCGATGTATTACAACATTGCCGGTTTATCCAAAGTCACAGACCTTCATTTAACAATTGGTACCAATGCCATTTTGACCCGAGCCAGCTTCCAACAAGAAGTTTCTGGGGACTTGATCTCGGGAGAGTCCAACAATCCTGTGGGCATCGTGCCCTCGCTCTATGCGGCATACAAAGTGTCCGACCAATTTGCACTTGGTTTTGCATTCTTCAACACCTGGGGTTCGACGGTTTATATGCCGAAGAGTGTAACCAACAGTGCTGGAGAAAGCGTTCCTAACCCGCAAGCAGATGTCGCTCGAAAGACAGCGCTGAAAACTCCTACCGTGAGTTTGGGCGTTTCTTGGAGTGACGATGAATTCATTGAAGGTCTAGCTTTGGGTGCCAGCGTCGATGCGATGATGGGCACACTCTACAGCTACAGAAACCTGTACTTTGGTGAGGACCTTGCAAAGGTTGAAATCAATGCAAGTGCTCTGGCTGTGGGTGCTAGATTTGGATTTCAGTATGACTCACCAGATTCAGAAGGGCTATCTGCGGGTATGTCCGTGAAGCTTCCAATGACACTCAACTTCACCGGCGATGCTGATTTCGACATGATGGGAACCAGCCCAAGTGCTGCCGATTATCGCGCGGCTCTGCCACCAGATGGTGAAGCGAGTGGTTCTTTGACCCTACCCTTCGTTCTGAACGTTGCTATATCGGACGTTCTGATGGACGGTGATTTGAGAATCTCGGCCGAAGTAGCATTGACCCACTGGGAATCCTACGAAGAGCTTCGCTTTACGCTTCCGGACGGAACCGATGCAGCGACGGCCAAAAATTGGAACAACACTGCAACTTACCGCTTCGGAGCGGAATACAAAGCTGCGGAAAATATCATGGTTCGTGCCGGTTACGTCTTCGATATGACACCTGTTCCATCGGCAACGCTGGATACGAGCTTGGTTGATATGGACCGGCACTTTGTTACGGCTGGCCTGGGAGCAACCTTTGGCGATGTAACCATCGATTTTGCAGGGATGTACAAAGTCCCAACGGGCAAGCGCTGGTCCAGAACTCAATTGGGAGTTGACCTCGCGGAATACGACCTGGAAGCACTGGTTGTAGCACTGCATTTTGGTTACCAGTTCAACTTTGCTGACGGAGGCTCTGGCGACGGAGAAGCTGCGGCTGAAGCTGAATAAAACTTAAAGACACAAAATCTTAAAGCGGGTTCTTTGGTAACAAAGAGCCCGCTTTTTTTTTAAATGGATGAGGTCTTTATGCGAAGCACAAAGTTTTAAATTCGAGAACCGCGCTCTTCTAAAACAACCAATTGACCGCAGGCCGCATTTTCTTCTTGGCCACGCGGGGTGCGAATAAGTGTCCGTATTCCTGAAGCAGCCACCACACTGGCAAAAGCTTCAACTCGCTCGTCAGAACTCGGCATCAAACCTTCGCGGCCCGCGTTCAAGGGTAAAAGGTTGACCCGCACATCACCTGGACACGGCTTTAAAAAGTTCGCAAGATGGCGCGCACATTCGTCGCTGTCATTCACCCCATCCATCAATGTTACTTCCACAAAGACTGTCTGATTATTCTCGCGTAAAATTTCCGCAAAAACATCTCGCATATTCTCCATGGAGCCTTGAGTGGTTGGAACCAGTTGCTTGCGGAGGGAATCTTGTGCTGCGTGGACACTCCAAGCGATTTGAGCCGGTAACTTTCCAAGGCGTCTTAACTTAGGCGCCGAACCACCAACGGTTGAAACCGTTATATGGTTGGAACTGAGTCCCAGGGCGCGGTCATGGGTAAGAATCTCCAAAGCCTTCTCGACCGCATTTAAATTATCGAGCGGCTCACCCATGCCCATAAAAACAACGTTTCGGATCGGCGCTAAACCCGCGTTTTTCGCTTCGCGAATGGCAGCTACCACCTGGCCCACAATCTCATGAACCTTTAAATTTCGAATAATGCCCATGGTAGCGGTCATGCAAAACTGACAACCCCGGGCACAACCCACTTGAGAAGACACACAAACAGTGGTTCGGCTTGGATTTGGAATCACCACCGATTCAATCAAGTGACCGTCGGCCATGGGAAGCAATAACTTACGGGTGCCACAGCCCGCGACGCTGCGTTTGACCGGTTCCAAAAAATCGAGAGAAACCCTCCGCTCGAGACGCTCAAAAGCTCCCTGCGTGAGAATTTCACGTAAGTCATGACCATCCTGGAGAGCCTTCCAGGCATTTCTCGCCCGGCCTGGGCCGCCCAGAAGCTCTGAGAGAACCTCCGGGGTGCAACTCAGCAGTGAGGGTCGTTTTTGAGATTGCGGCGCCATAGATCGGTCCTACAAGACGCGCCGCCAAAGATGAAGTGCTTTTTCGGACGGAATGGAGTTTACGATCCCGAAAAGAGTTCGATACGGACTCTACCGGGAAAATCACCACTGATTTCCAAGCTGCCGCTCGCAGCGCCGGCCTTCAAGTCAACGGTTTGGTCCGTTCCGTCCAGCGAGAGGTAATAAGCATTGCCGTCCATACAACCAGATTGAACCGTATCCGAACATGGAGCTGCGCCCACAACTTCCATTGCTTCGGTACCCAAAGATGCTCCAGAAAAGGAATAAGAGATTTTTCCGAAACTGACATCGTCAAGCGATCCAGAATCATCACCGCCTGGCACAAGCCGCAAAACAACTTCATCCATCACTGCCGGAGCACCCTGGATCCCTTCATCGAGTGCGTTATCAAATTGCGCAGTCGTATCGTAATGCTCGCGCAGCATGGCAAGTACAGAACCACCTCGGACAAAAACAATGCAGTCCTCGATACCAACATTATCCACACTGATTGTCCCAGAGAGAGCGGTGCTCGACAGAGCATCTACACTTGGCCAGCGATGCCACGTTCCACTTGGCAAGGAAACCGATCGGCTTGTTTGTCCTTCGGTTACAATCGGCGCCACCAACAAGTTGTTCCCAACTAAAAAAGCGTCATCGACATCAAAAAGCGAAGTGGGGTCGGATTCATTCCACCAAACCGGACGAACCGCGGGTGCACCTTTGGTCACAGCTTCATCAACAACCTGCATCCAGTACGGCAGCAACCGCTGGTGCCACCGGCCGTAATCGCGGTAGTGGCGTAAAGTATCTTCGTTCGAGCTCCATTGTAGGTTTGGAGCTGGCGTCCCCGAGTGGTGCGTCCGCATAAATGGCGTAAATGTTTCCAAGGTGACCCATCGCGCCCACAACTCGTAAGTCCGGATAGAAGACCCAAAGCTTGTGTAGCCGCCAATGTCAGAATGCGTAAGCGCTATGCCCGAAAGGCCCGCAGAAAGATAAAGCCGCGGCACACTCCCCAAACCATCATTGCGGTCAAACGTAACCAGTTGATCCCCAAGCCACATGATATGCGTATGAGCACTGATCCCCGTGTAACCGGAACGGTTGAAAATTGCGAAATCACCATCGGGACGTTTCATTTCCCAAAATGCTCGCCCTGCTTCCGCCCACAGAAGAGGATATTCGTTATGTACTTCGAAGCCCGAGCGACCATCGCCCATGACTGCTTCCAGCGGTAAAGATTCGCCATAATCATGCATCCAGCCATCGATGCCCTTATCGACAGCCCGCCCCAGATAGCCCCAGAACCAATCTAAAGAACCTTCTACAGTCATGTCATAATAGGACGGCGGTTCACCAAAGGGGAATTCAAGCTCAATGGGGTGACCATCTTCATCACTGGCGAGAAAGCCAGACTCAACGCCTTCGACGAAAACCTGGGTATCACTTGCGACCATTGGATTGATGTAAGTTAAAAACTTAAAACCCATGCCATGCAGCTCTGAAGCCAACCCTTCGATATCGGGATAAAGCTCTGGGTCTTCTTCCCAATCATAGGTGAGGTGCTCGCCTCCAAGCGCCACTTCTTTTCCAATCCAGTCTTCAGCCCAAAGCGCACTTGCCGGAATGCCATTCTCGCGGGCAGTTTTAGCGGCATCAATCAATATCTCAGGGCTACCAAACGTGTCGATCCAGGGACCAAACGTCCATCGATTGACATGACGCGCCCGACCGGTTTGACCGGTAAATGTTTCCATGACGTCTCTAACGGAATTGCCGGGGTAAATACGCATCTTGAATGCATTGGCAAAAATCTCTACCCGAAAATGCCCATCGCTCTCGCACATTTCGTACTCACCACGCCAAGTGCTGTCGAGCTGCACGCCCAAAGGCCGGCTCATCATCACAAAAGGAACCGGAGCATAGCTCTGGTAGTGACTCCCGCTAAGGCCAAATACAACTGGCTCCTCACCACGATTGGCTTTTCCATTGCCCTGCTCTTGTACCCATACAGGAACGCGGTAGCCCCGATGTTCAAAACTTACCTGAGCCCCCAAACCGAAAAACTTATCGGCATCTTTGCAATCAAAAGTCATGGCCAACCGGTCATGTGCGGTGTCTTCCCAGCTTACAACCACGTGCCCATTTTCAATGGCAACGGTACCCGACGCTGAATCCCCCAGATCGAAACTTAAAACACCATCGTCAACGGAATGGTCTCTAACCGTCAAAGCCTGGTAATCCGTGATCAGGTCGTCAAACTCGTAGGTTCCATAAACCTCTTCAAGCCGAATACGTTCTGTAAGCGATGCCGCGAACGGTGCATAAGCTTCGCCAGGTCGATGTTTTGCTTCCAGCGAGGTCACGCCCGTGTTGGACGCCAACACTTCGATGCCGGCATGGCTAACAACCAAGCCGCGCTCAGCTGTGAGCTCCACACGTAAATCCCCGTTTTCAATGACCGGATCAGAAGAGGAGCAAGCGATGGTGAAAAGAAATAGGATGGGCAAGTAAATCTGGATCTTGTGCATGCGGAAATGTTACCGCCAGAGCGGGCACAAAACAAAACCTCAAAGCAAAAACCGCCCCATTATTGATTGCGAAATAGATCTCGAAGCATCAACCGCTTGGGTTCGGTGCCCGGCTTTTGATTTTCAACCTGTACTTGCTGCAAAGCTTCCTCAGCCGGACCGAGGGTCCAACAAGATTCTACCTCTAGCGTTTCCAGAAAGTTAGGTGCATCGTTATGGGGACAAATATCTCGGTACTCCCCCAGCTCACCTTGCTCGTCCTCATCTATCCAGCGAAGTGGCAGTCCCTGAGACCGGCATACATAGGGTCGGTGTTCATAAATGCGGCAACTTCCTTCTTTGTTTAAAAATGCGCACTTACCAGCTGGGTGAGGTTTACCGGTTTCTAAAAGTTCACCGTAATGGGCTTTAATTACAACCGCTTCAACTTCAAATACAGTCAGTTCATCTTGGCAACAATCGCTGCAGCCATCGCCGCATTTAAGTTGATTCTCATGCTCCCAATTCAAAGGATTGAGCGCGGTATCAACATCGCGATGGTATTGCTCGATGATGGGTAATAACGTCTTGTTCAAGTGTGAGCTCCTTGTAGACACAGGGATTTACACAATCCCGTTGCAAGATCCAGCCAAAGTAGGCATCCTGTGCCCACATCATGACCACGATGCCCAACCCGAGGTGGAACATGCGCGCTCTTAAGGTATTAATAACATTAGCTTTTCTTGTCTCTTGCGGCACAGAGTCAACGCCCGGCACCGATCCGACCCAAACCACAGATCCCAGCGAGACTGCTACCAGTGATGCAGCGGATGCGGCAGATGCGGCAGATGCGGCGGATGCAGCGGATGCGGCAGATGCGGCGGATACAGCGGATGCGGCGGATGCAGCGGATGCGGCGGATGCGGCAGATGCGGCGGATGCAGCAGATGCGACGGATGCAGCAGATGCGACGGATACCGAGCCAGTCGATGATGGCATTTTGCGCTTTGTGGTGCTGGGCGATGCTGGCGAGGGCAACCAGAATCAATACGACGTTGCCGACGCTGTCCAAGAACTGTGTGAGGCCCAAGGCGGCTGCGAGTTTGCACTCTACCTTGGTGACAACTTTTACGATGACGGAATCAACACAGACCTTTGTTTAGACGACCCACAATTTTTAGAAAAATTTGAGTACCCCTACGCAAATCTCGATTTCCCATTTTACGTTGTCGCCGGCAACCATGACTACGGTGTGCTTCCTATCGCTTTGGATAAAACAACCTGTGAAGTTGAATACCACCAAGTTTCAGAAAAATGGTATTTCCCAGATCGCTATTACACTCTTGAAGTCGACAACGTGGGGCTCTTTGCCGTGGACACCAATATTCTTATGGTCGACCAATTTATCATTGGTGACGTGGATGCCGACGATCAAAAGGCTTGGTTCAACCAAGCTGTAGCCGAGAACAATTCCATGTGGAAGTTTGCCTTTGGCCATCACCCCTACTTATCCAATGGCCCCCATGGTAACGCCGGCAACTACGAAGGCTTTCCCATCTCGTTAACGCCCATCGTCAATGGCAGTAAAATCCAAGATTTCATTGAAGAATCCGTATGTGGAAAAATTGATATCTATTTTGCTGGCCATGACCACAGCCGCCAATGGTTCGACGTAACCTGTGGTACCGAATTCGTCGTCTCTGGAGCGGGTTCCAAAACATCTTCAATCGAAGGCCGAGACAACAACCCAACGCTCTACGAAGATGCCGATCTGCCCGGATTTCTCTATGTTGAAATTGATTCGAACCTCCTTGTGGGACGATTTTTCGACGTGAACGGCGATATGAACTTCGAGCGTACGGTTCTTAAATAAGTCCAATTGCGCGGCAAATTGGACAAAGTCAGCACAGCCAGCAACCCTTAATAAAGGGGCATCAGGGGGAATATCCATTCGTCCTGGCGTATTGTTTGAGCAATGGCCTCAAGATGGGTTAAACAAGGCTCAGCATGGCTGAAGACACATCCACACAATCGCAACAAAAAGCGCGAAAAGGGCTTTTAAAAGCCGCCATGAGCATGAGTGTTATCACCATGGTCAGCCGCGTTCTCGGCCTGGTGCGTGAACAAGTAAGAGCCCATTACCTTGGAACATCCATGGGCTCCGATGCCTTTGGCATTGCTTTTCAGATTCCAAACCTCTTGCGCCGGCTCCTGGCCGAAGGTGCCATGAGTGCAGGTTTTATCCCGGTCCTCAGCGAATACCGCGCCAAAGAAGGCGACGAAAAAGCCCTAGGTTTTGCCCGCAACTTTTTGAACCTATCTTTGCTTCTTATGGTCGTGGTCAGCGCACTGGGGGCTCTTGGAGCGGGTGTCATCGTCAGTGTATTTGCTTGGCTTGGCGGCGAGCCCATTGCTCCCGAAGCCCTTGAACTCACCACCGATCTTACGCGCTGGATGTTTCCATACATTGCACTGGTCTCATGGGCAGCGGTAGCTCAAGGCATTTTAAATACCTTCAAAATCTTTTGGGTCAGCGCTACGACAGCCGTCTTACTGAATATCGCCATCATTGGCGCGGCGCTTATGCTTGCTTCGGGCATGGAGCAACCGGCGTTTGCCTTTGCCATTGGTGTTTTGGTGGGCGGGGTCTTTCAATTCGCCTTTCAGATCCCGTTTGTCTACCGCCTTGGGTTTCGTTGGAAACCCGATTTTCGTTTAAGTGCTGGAGTCAAACGGGTGCTGGTTTTGCTGGTACCGACCATTTTTGGGGCTGGAGTCTACCAGGTCAACGTCCTGGTCTCTCAGGCCATTGCCTGGGGTGTAGGAGATGGAGCCGTTTCGAGCTTGCAGTATTCCTCACGACTTCTCGAATTGACCCTGGGTGTTTTTGCGGTCGCTTTATCCACCGTGATTCTTCCAGCTCTGGCAACTCACGTTGCAAAAGAGGAAACTCAAGAAGTTAAAGACACCATTGGATTCTCCATTCGTCTGACTTGCTTTGTCTGTTTCCCAGTCACTGCGGGTCTCTGGCTCACGCGCAATGAAACCATCTCGCTTTTGTTTGAACGAGGAACCTTCGACACACAATCCACAAGCATGACCGCATTCGCCCTAAATTTTCATATTATAGGGCTTACATTTATTGCGCTCACTCGAGTCTTTGTACCTGTCTTCTACGCCTACAAGGACACTTGGCGCCCTCTTTGGGCAGCAGTGGTCAGCATGGTGGTCAACATTGCCGCCTGTTATCTGCTTACCCCTTACCTGGACCAAGGCGGCATTGCGCTGGCCAACACGCTATCCGCCGGGGCACATCTGGTGGTTTTGATGGCACTCATGGGCAGCCATATTCAAGTGGGCATCGACCGCAAAACCATTGGGAGCATCGTACGGTCTCTGGTTGCAACTGCCACCATGGCTGGCACAGTGGTCGCCCTTCAGAATTATTTTCAAACCGCCTCGCTGATTGGCTTTCAAAGCTTACTCTTGCCTTACAGTGTGATCCTGATCACATCCATCCTGGTGTTCGTCTTCACGTGTCTAGCGGTCAAACATCCGGAACTTACCGAAATCGCAAGTATTGCTCGTCGGCGACGAAAATAGTCTTAAATAAATCGTAACGATACCGTTTCTCATCTGTTAACCTCCTGTGGGACTCAAGTACCTTCAGTGGGAGAATGGGAATGAAGCGGGCTCAAACAATTTTACTAGCAGCATGGCTCGTGCTGGTAGGCAGCGGTTGCGGCGAGAAGCAAGACTTTGTGATTCGTCCCGCGAGTACCGAAACCTTATCGCTTTCTCAATCAACCTATGACCACGGATTAAGCCTCAGCCCTCATGCCGTTGCATCGTCCATCGCGCTGGGCACCATGTTAGCCAGCGAAACGGGGCTTTACCAACTGAACACGGCAGGCATCACCACCATCGAAGAGAACCCGGTTGTAGGCCTGGCTTCCTACGGCGAGGCATTCATCTACGCAACATCTTCGTCGATCTCAATTTGGGACGGAGTCATGGTGGACTCTGGGCTCAATGACTTTTTCGCCGACCCTCAATTCACAAGCCTTGCGGTATTTGGCGAAGATATCTGGATAGCTACGGCTCAAAGCGTATTCCTACATCAACCTGCAGGCATGATTGAGTTTCCTGATTTAAGCAATATCAGTCACTTCTCTAGCTTCTCCAGCTCCAACCAAATTGTTCTTTCCGGCAGTGATGGGTCCAGCTATCTCATCGAGTATTCAAATGGAGATTACTATGGACAGAGTCTTGCGGATGAGTTCGTTTCCAAAGCGCTTATTGGAACTCAAAACAGCATCTTGGCGCACGACAATGGGACGCTGATGCAGCGTCTACCCGGCATCACCGAAGATACCGTGAGCTGGCACCCCGTTGCTCTGACCACCAACGAGGAAGATCCCGGTGAGCAAGGCGTTCTGCAAATGCTAAGCGACCCACAAACAGGTGCAACTTGGCTAAGAACCGAAAGCGGGCTCAAACGGCTCCAGCAAGATAGAGTCTACACTATGGAGCTGCCATCCGCGGATGCCATGCTGATAGGGGTGGCCGACGACGCAAGTGTGTGGCTTTCCGACGACACCGCCATTTACAAGCTCGCAGGTGATAGCGAACCGGTCACGTTTGCTGGAAATATCAGTACATTCAATGCAACCAACTGTGCCGAATGCCATGCACCCGGCGGCCCGGCCCATGAAATCCATACCTATGAACAATGGGTAGCTGAAATCGACGAAATTATTGAAGCCATTGAAAGTGGGGCCATGCCAGCGGGAGGAAACAAACTCCAAGGCGCAACGGTCCAGCTTCTATACCAATGGATGGAGGATGGCCTACGGCCATAAGGAGAGAGTAATATGCGGCTCACATTATGTATTTTGATACTGAGCACAGCCCTCAGTAGCCCATGCTTGGCTCAAGTTTGCGAAGAAGATGCACTGCAATCTTCCCTGCAACATCTGCGTCGTCTTAGCATCGACTTGAAAGGCACTCTTCCGAACCTGAATCAGCTGGAAGAAGTCATCAATGCCACCATGGTTCCAGATGCCTTGGTGGACGACTTGATCAACTCCGACGCATTCATCCAAGAGATGCGCAACTACCATCTCCAACTTCTTTGGACGAACATCCTATCCCAGCGGTTTACACCCGGTGTCTGGATTTTACGTAAAGGACGCGCCGCCGATGGCACCGATGCTTATTGGCTAAGAGCCAATGGCCGTTCATCGCGTTATCGGGGTGGCCAGATTGCCTGTAAAAATGAGCCGGCTGAATTTGATGCAGAGGGAAATATTCTAACAACCCCCTACCCAGCCGACCCCACGATGCAGCAAGAAGGCTATGTTGAAGTGGAACCGTGGTGGGCCCCTGGAACCACCGTCAAAGTATGTGCCTTTGACGCCCAAACCAACCTAGAAGGTGCGAACCCGAGTAACAACAACCCAGATCGGATGGCCAATTGCTCAAGCCAGGTTGTTGCAGAATGCGGTTGTGGCGAAAACCTTCAGTGGTGCCACGCAAATGACCCCGCCACCGATAAAATTCTTGCCGCTTCTATGGCAGAACAGATGCTGCGTTACATCGACAACATCATTCGTACCAACCGGCCTTACACCGATATCCTTTTGGGAACGGATGCTGAAATCAACGG
>MDSW01114658.1_pt1 | contig 30953 bp, 28 predicted proteins | sample 811171 | NCBI WGS metagenome assembly MDSW01 (sample SAMN05326641, study PRJNA326480) | marine metagenome | isolation source: seawater | place: Atlantic Ocean: North West | collected 2012 | reverse complement strand
TAGATTTTAAAATATCTGCTGTATATTTTGATTTTTGATTCATTAATCGGTTATTTTTTTTCTTAATCTGGCTACAGGGAAATTCATTTGCTCTCTGTATTTTGCCACTGTTCTTCGAGCAATATTATAACCCTTTAACTTTAATTGCTCAGTTATTTTTTGATCATTAATCGGCTTACTTTGATTTTCATTATTAATTATTTCTTTTATTATGTGCTTTATTTCTTTAGCAGATATATTTTCTCCATCATTTTTAGTCATGGATTCGGAAAAAAAATGTTTTAATGAAAAAACTCCAAACAAGGTGTCAACATATTTACTATTAATAACTCTAGAAATAGTAGATATATCCATATTAATTTCTGTCGCTATATCCTTTAAAATCATAGGTTTTAAATCTTTTTCGTCACCTGAAACAAAATAATTTTTTTGTTTTTTTACAATAGCAGACATAGTTAAAATAAGTGTTTTTTGCCTTTGTTGAATGGCGCTTATAAACCACCTAGCAGAATCTAATTTTTGTTTTGCAAATAATAAAGCTTGTTGATTCTCTTTTCCTATATCACCTTTCTTTTCTTTATGCAAATCCATTAAATTTTGAAACTCTTTACTGATTTTTAACAATGGAGCATTCCTAGAATTTAAAGTAAACTCTACATTATCTTCTTCATCTACTTGAACAGAAAAATCAGGTATGATACTTTGAATGTGACTAGAGGAATTTATACCAACCGCCGGCTTAGGATTTAATTTTTCTATTTCTAAAATAGCCAATTTTAACTGTTCGATATTAGTCTCTAATTTTTGGCATAATTTTTCATAATGTTTATTAACAAAGTGATCAAAATATTCCTCCAAAATAGATATAGCTAAAGAAATTTGTGGTTTTAAAACTTTTCTTTTTAACTGAATAATTAAAGATTCTTTTAAATCTCTCCCAGCTATTCCAGGAGGATCAAAAGATTGTATCATACTCAATGATTCATTAACCTCTTCTTCAGAACAAACTAAGTTTTTTGAAAATATCAAGTCTTCACATATTGCCTGAATGCTTCGTTTTAAATAACCATCATCATTAATACATCCTATAATATAAGTACCTATTTCAAAACTTTTTTCACTGATTTTATGTTCTCTTAACTGATCCATTAATATCTCTAGTAAATTTTTACCTGCACTTAAAACTAACTCTTGTTCTTCTTCATTATATGAATTTTGAGAATATAATTTATAATTTGGTATTTCATCATCACTCATATACTGATCTAAATTGACATCTTTTTCTTCAAATTTTGAATCATCATTATAATCATCTTGCTTTTCCCAAGAATCACCTTCTTCTTCATTTGACATTTTATCATCTTCTAATGCTGGGTTTTCACTTAACTCTTCATCTATACGGTTTTCTAATTCAAGAGTAGATAGTTGAATTAATTTCATCAACTTTATTTGTTGAGGAGATAATTTTTGAAGTAACTTCTGATGTAAAGATTGTTTTGGCATTTTAAAATTCTATGTTTTTTGGGGTCCTTGGAAAAGGTATAACATCTCGAATATTATGCATTCCTGTTACAAATTGAACTAACCTTTCTAAACCTAAACCAAAACCTCCATGGGGGGTAGTTCCAAATTTTCTAGTTTCCAAATACCACCACAATTCTTTTCTAGAAATATTCATCTCTTTCATTCTTTTATGTAAAACATCTAATCGCTCTTCTCTCTGTGAGCCACCTATTACTTCGCCTATTCCTGGCATCAAAATATCCATAGCGGCAACTGTTCTATCATCTTCGTTTTGACGCATATAAAAAGCCTTTATTTGTTTAGGATAATTAATGATGACAACTGGTCTTTTAAATTTTTTTTCTACTAAAAATTTCTCGTGTTCAGATTGAAAATCCATTCCCCATTCAGATACTGGAAATTTGAATTTTCCTTTTTTATTTGGCTTTGAACTTTTTAATATTTCAAAAGCTGTTGTATAGTCTATAATTTCAAACTGCTCATTTTTAACAAAATCTAATTTTTCAATTAATGATTTTTCATCTCGTTCTTCTTTTTTAAACTGTGATTGTTCTTTTAATAGTCGATCATTTAAAAATTGTATATCATCCATATAATTCTGTAAAACAAAGTCTATCACATATTTTATCATCTCTATTCCTAATTGAACTACATCATCAAGATTTGCGAATGCTATTTCAGGTTCAATCATCCAAAATTCAGCAAGATGTCTTGATGTGTTTGAGTTTTCTGCTCTAAATGTAGGACCAAAAGTATAAACTTTACCTAAACCTAAAGCTCCTAATTCTGCTTCTAGCTGACCTGATACAGTTAAAAATGTTTCTTTTCCAAAAAAATCTTTCGAATAATCATCTTTATTTTTAGCTAAAGTTGTTACTCTAAACATTTCTCCCGCTCCTTCTGCATCGGATGTAGTTATAATTGGAGTGTTTATATAATAAAATCCTTTTTCATGAAAAAATTGATGAATTGAAAAACTAATTGCATGCCTTAATCTAAAAATAGAACTAAAAGTTTTTGTCCGAAACCTTAAATGTCCCTTTTCTCTTAAAAATTCAAATGAATGCGCTTTAGGTTGTATCGGATATTGATCTGGATCTGACTGACCTATTAATTCTATTTCCTCTGCAATAAAATCATATTTTTGATTTTTACCCTCAGATTCAATTAATTTACCTGAAATTTTGACACTAGAGCCTGTATTAACATCTTTTAAATCTGTATCTAATTCTGAAACAACTTGAATGCTTTCAAAACAAGACCCATCGTTAATAGCTAGAAATGTAATTTGTTTATTACCTCTTCTTGTTCGAACCCAACCATAAATAGTATAAGTTGTGTTCACTTTTCCATCATTAATTAACGTCTTAATTGAAACTCTCATGATCTTAATAATTTTATTTTAGATATAACAAATTTAATTTATTAAAAAGAAAGTATTGTCTTTTAATAATTCTATTTTTGCATTAATTTATTTAGTAAAAAATGGATAAAATCCTGTCTAAAATATCAAATCCGAAAGATTTAAGAAAATTAAATAAACGTGATTTAAAGAAGTTGTCAGAAGAACTGCGGCAATTTATTATAGACATGGTCTCAAAAAATGGTGGGCATTTTGGTGCAAGCTTAGGTGTTGTCGAATTAACTATTGCTATACATTTTGTGTTTAATACACCAAAAGATTTATTAATATGGGATGTTGGTCATCAAGCATATGGACACAAAATATTAACCGGTAGATTAAAAAAATTTCACACTAATAGAAAGTGGGAAGGTATTAGTGGTTTCCCCAAAAGAAAAGAAAGTGAATATGACACTTTTGGCGTTGGGCATTCATCTACTTCAATAAGCGCAGCTCTCGGAATGGCTGTTGCATCAAAAATATTGCGAAGAAAAAAAAATCACATTGCGGTAATTGGAGACGGCGCTATGACTGCTGGACTTGCTTTTGAAGGGCTTAATCATGCTGGTATAGAAAACTCTAATATTCTAGTAATTTTAAACGATAATTGCATGTCAATAGATCCAAATGTAGGAGCCTTAAAAGAATATCTACTGAAGATTAGCACATCTAAAATTTATAATGACACAAAAAAGGAAATTTGGTCTTTACTAAGTAAACTTAGCAGTTTTGGTTCTAGTGCTCAAGAAATAGTTAGCAGAACAGAAAAAGCTATAAAGTCAACTTTATTAAAAAATAGTAATTTTTTTGAATCATTAAATTTTAGATATTTTGGACCTATTGATGGCCACAATATTGAACATTTAATTAAAACTCTTGAGAAATTAAAAAAAATACCTGGTCCTAAAATTTTACACTGTATAACTACAAAAGGAAAAGGTTACACCATAGCAGAAAAAAATCAGACTACATGGCACGCTCCAGGGTTGTTTAATAAAGACACTGGAATTATCGCAAAATCAAATAATATACATGAACCTAAAAAATACCAAGATGTTTTTGGTAAAACAATTATTGAATTAGCGAGAAAAAATAAAAAAATTGTTGGCATAACTCCCGCTATGCCATCAGGTTCTTCTTTGAAATTTATGATGAGTGAAATTCCGTCTAGAGCTTTTGATGTCGGAATTGCAGAACAACATGCGGTTACATTTTCTGCAGGATTATCAACAGAAGGCATAATACCATTTTGTAATATTTACTCAACTTTTTTACAACGAGCATATGATCAAGTTATTCATGATGTAGCTATACAAAATCTGCATGTTATTTTCTGTATTGATAGAGGTGGGTTAGTTGGTGCTGATGGGGAAACACATCAAGGGGTATTTGATATTGCATTTTTAAGATGCATTCCTAATTTAATTATTTCATCACCAATTAATGAAGAAGAATTAAGAAATTTAATGTACACTGCTCAAAGTAAAAAATTTGGTCCATTTTGTATTAGATATCCTAGAGGAAAAGGTGTTATGAGAAATGGTAAGAAAAAGCCATTTAAAAACATTAAAATTGGAACAGGCAGGGAACTATTAAAAGGTAAAATTGTTGCGTGTATTACATTTGGCCCAATTGGAAATGATGTTTATAATGCCGCGTTAAGTTTACATAAAAAAAATATTAAAGTTGGAGTATATGACTTAAGATTTGTCAAACCATTGGATGAAAAATTATTACATGAAATTTTATCATCTTACGATTATATTATTACAGTTGAAGATGGTTGCATACAAGGTGGAATGGGTTCTGCTATTTTAGAGTTTTCGGCCAAACACTGTTATCAGAAAAAAATTGAACTTTTAGGTGTTCCTGATAAATTTATCCCACATGGAACTCAAAATGAACAAAAAACAGAATGTAATCTGGATAAAGAAAGTATATCTAAAAAAATTGAAAAGAATTACAAAAAGTTTAATACTTAAAATCTTCTAAGAATTTCGTAGTATAAACTCCCCTACAAAAATCCTTATCATTCATAAGTTTTAAATGAAATGGTATAGTTGTTTTTATGCCTTCTATTACAAACTCATTTAACGCTCTTCTCATTTTAAAAATGGCTTCTTCTCTACTTTGAGCTACAGTAATTAACTTAGCAATCATTGAGTCATAAAAAGGGGAAATTGTATATCCGCTGTACACATGTGTATCTGTTCTTACTCCATGACCTCCTGGTACATGAAAATTAGTGATTTTTCCAGGAGATGGCATGAAATCTTTAGTAGTATCTTCAGCATTAATACGGCATTCAATAGCATGTAGTTCTGGTTCATAATTTTTGCCCGAAACTCTAATTCCAGCGGCAACTTTAATTTGCTCTCTAATTAAATCATAATTTATTACTTCTTCTGTAACTGGGTGCTCAACTTGTATCCTCGTATTCATTTCCATAAAGTAAAAATTTCTGTTTTTATCAACTAAAAACTCTACTGTTCCAACACCCTCATAATTAACTGCTTTTGCAGCTAAAATAGCAGCTTCTCCCATTTTTTGTCTTAATGTTGGAGTCATAAAGGGTGATGGAGATTCTTCAACTAATTTTTGATGCCTTCTTTGAATAGAGCAATCTCTTTCTGATAAATGACACACCCTCCCTTTAGAATCTCCTATTATTTGTATTTCAATATGCCTAGGCTCAACTACTAATTTTTCCATATACATGCCATCATTTCCAAAAGAAGCTTTTGCTTCATTTTTTGCACTATCCCAGGCACTTAAAAGATCTGACTCTTTCTGAACAGCTCTCATTCCTTTTCCGCCACCACCAGCTGTAGCTTTTAACATAACAGGATAACCTATTTTTTTAGCTATTTTTTTAGCATCCTTAATATCATTTATTATACCATCTGAACCTGGTATAACAGGGACCCCTGCTCTTTGCATTGTTTCTCTTGCTTTTGCTTTATCTCCCATTTGGCCAATCATTTCAGGACCAGCACCAATAAATTTTATTTCATTTTCTGAACAAATTTTAGAGAACTGTGCATTTTCAGATAGAAACCCATACCCTGGGTGAATAGCATCTGAATTTGTGATTTCTGCAGCAGAAATAATATTAGGTATATTTAGGTAAGATTGCGCGCTGTTTGCGGGGCCTATACATACTGCTTCATCTGCAAAACGTACAGGTAGGCTTTCCATATCTGCTTTGGAATAAACAGCAACTGTTTTTATTCCCATTTCCTTACATGTTCTTATAACTCTAAGCGCTATTTCTCCCCTGTTCGCTATTAAAATTTTCTTAAACATTTTTATTGTTTTACGCTGGATCTATTAAAAATAATGGCTGGTCATATTCTACTGGTGACATATCTTCAACTAATACTTTAATAATGGTCCCTGATAATTCAGATTCAATTTCATTAAAAAGTTTCATAGCTTCAATTATGCACAATACTTGGCCTTCCTCAATTTTATCTCCAACATTGATGAATGGTTCTTTTTCCGGACTTGATCTTCTATAAAATGTACCTATTATTGGTGCTTTAATAGTAACATAATTTTTATGATCATCTAATGCGTTCTCTTTTTCTGAATCTGTAACTTCAGGCTTATCTTGTTTTACAACAGGTGGCGAAGTGACGGGCTGTTGTATAGGTTGTTGTATAGGTTGCTGTATAGGTTGCTGTATAGGTTGCTGTATAGGTTGCTGTGGAAGGGATGATATTTGCGGGGGCAATGAAATAGCTTCATTATTAGTTAATTTTCCTTTTGGTGGTGATTTTATAGATAGCTTAACATCACCTATTTCAATATCTACTTCTGTTGCTCCTGATTTTGCAACAAATTTTATTAATTCTTGTATCTGCCTTAAATTCATTTTTATTAATTTTTAGTCAAAAAAACCATTTTTTTTAAATAAAAGCAACTTATTTTAATTAAAAGTCTATTTTTTTTATAAAAATTAACTTTTTTTGAAAGAAAATTAAACTTTTATTTAAACAAAACGACATTTTTAAACAAAAAGTACCTTTTTTTAAACAAAAACTAACATTTTTTAAAAAATTATTTTCTTATTCAGAAGAATGAAGTTTTTAAAAAATTAAAGAAATTGCAATAAATCATCAAATATTTTAAAAATATATGTATATTTTCTTAAAAATAGGTGATTTTTGTTTAAAAAACCCCCCTTTTTTAACATTTAAGTATAATTTTATCTTAAAAATTGCTCTTTTTGATTATTTTTTTTAAAAAAAGTAGAATTATAGTATGTTTTTCTTAAATATTTAAGAGTCGTATGCCCACTTTAAATATATTGACCCCCAAGTAAAACCTCCGCCAAATGCAGCTAAAATAATATTGTCACCTTTTTTCATTCTTTTTTCCCACTCCCACAAACATAATGGAATAGTGGCAGCTGTTGTGTTGCCATATTTTTGAATATTAATCATGATCTTACTATTATCTAAGCCCATCCTCCTAGCTGTTGCATCTATTATTCTTAAATTAGCTTGATGAGGAACCAGCCAGGATATATCTTTTGCTTCTAATTTGTTTTTTTTCATGATTTCTTCTGCCACATCAGCCATTTTACTAACCGCAAACTTGAATACAGTTTTACCGTCTTGAAAAATATAGTGCTCTTTATTTTTTACAGTTTTTAATGACGCTGGGTTTAATGACCCTCCTGCTACTTGCTTTAAATAATCTTTTCCTGAACCATCTACTTTCAATATTGAGTCTATTATACCAATAGATTCGTATGTTGGCTCTAAAAGAACCGCCCCTGCACCATCTCCAAAAATCACACAAGTTTGACGATCCGAATAATCCACTATTGAAGACATCTTATCCGACCCAACCACTATAACTTTTTGACAAGCTCCACTTTCTATATAAGAACTCGCTGTTTTCAAAGCAAACAAAAAACCTGAACATGCAGCTGACAAATCAAACCCAAATGCATTTTTTGCACCAATCTCATTAATTACAATTGCTGCAGTCGAAGGAAAAAGCATGTCCGGAGTAACTGTTGCGCAAATTATCAAATCTATCTCATCTGCATTTACCTTTCTTTTAGTTAGCAGTTTTAAAATAGCATTAGCAGACATGTGGGCAGTTGCCTTGTTTGGATCCTTTAGTATTCTGCGCTCTTTGATCCCTGTTCTGGTCGTAATCCATTCATCAGAAGTCTCAACCATATTACTTAAATCCTGATTTGTTAACTTATCATTAGGAATCCAACCAGCAACACCTGTAATCGCGCAAGATAATTTTTTAGACATAAATAAGATTTAAAAATTTATGTCAATAAAGTTAAAATTAAAGTGTTATCAAAAAAATTATTCTGAAAATAATTTGCCTTTATAATAAACTTTTCCTTCGTGCGTATAAGCCCTATGATAAACATGAGCCTCCCCTGTTTCTTTACAAATAGAAACAACCTCACTCTTTGACTTATAATGAGTTCTTCTTTTATTTTTACGAGTTTTTGAAACTCGTCTTTTAGGATGTGCCATATTTCTTTATTTTAATTTTGTCTTCAAATAATCTGATAAAAAAAATGTATTCTCTTTTTTTTGATAAACTTCTAAGTTTTTCAAAGTTTCTAAATTACATTTTTTTTTATTATGAATTCGCTTCTTTGGAAATAGAAAAAAAATTGTCTCTTTTAAAACCTGTTCTACATTCAAAGGTTGATCTGAATGTGTAATGTGAATTATATTATGCGATTTGTGATTTGCTTGTTCTTTTTTTAAAAAATAAACATCTTTTCCTTTTAAATTTAACACCAAAGGATCTCCACATCTATCACAATAAGTATTTGCAAAGCCATTTACTTTAATATCTAATTGCCAAAATGTATTTTTTTTCTCTATTACAAGATGGGCATTAAAATCACACTTGTCTATCAATAAATAATCAGAAAATTCAAAGAGCTTCTCATCCAAATTAAAATCACCTATTGTTTTTTTTTCAAAAAAAGTAGGAAGGTTCATTTCAAACTTTGAGCTTCCCATAAGAATAATTTTAAAATTGGAAGGCAAATATAATACTTTTATATTCTTTTTACACTAATCTAGAGTGATAAATTTGCTCTGCAAAAAATATGGCATTAAAAAAAGATTTACAATTAACCTTTTCACTTCCTACAATATCATATGCCGGCCCATGATCAGGTGAAGTTCTAATAAAGTTCATTCCTGCAGTATAATTTAGACCTTGATTAAATGACTTCATTTTAAAAGGAATAAGACCTTGGTCATGATACATTGCAAGAACTGCATCATAATCATTATATGAGGATTTTCCGAAAAAAGCATCTGAAGAAAAAGGACCCGAAACATTAAAGCCTTTATCCGAAAAGCGTTTAATGACTGGTCTTATTATTTTTATTTCCTCCATTCCAATTAACCCACTATCACCCATGTGTGGATTAAGAGCAAGAACTGCTATTTTTGGCGATTTAATTAAAAAGTCATTTTTTAAACTATTTAATAAAATATTAATTTTAGAAGTTATTAGTTTTTTGTTGATTTTTTTTGAAATCAATGAAATCGGTATATGATTTGTAATTATGGCTACTTTCAACTCTTGGCTCAAAAGAATCATTAGAGTCTCTTTTGCTTGTGATTTTTCTCTCAAATATTCTGTGTGCCCTAAAAATTTAGTTTTGGAATTTAAAAATATATTCGCCTTATTCACAGGCATAGTAACCAAGGCATTAATTTTTTTTGAAACCAAATAATCGGATGCCACACTTAATGATTGGCCGGCACCCAAAGCGCCATCTTTAGTGATTTTTCCAGGACTAATAGTTAAATCTGACTGAACGCATTCAATAATATTAAGTAATCCTTTTTTAGCATCACCAACATCGTCTATCAAATTGAATTTAATATTAGTTTTTTTTAAATACTGAAGATAGAATTCCCAGGAAGACTTAGAGCCAAATAATATTAGTATTACATTTTTATTTTTTTGAAAAATTTTATCAAGTGATTCAATTAATATCTGTAAACCTACGCCATTAAGATCACCTGAAGTAATGCCAATTTTAGTCGTTTTTTTCATTTAGCCATTGTTTGTAAAAACTCACACAAAAGCCTCACGCCAGACCCTGTGCCACCCTTTGGGTGTAAAAAATATTCCGATGGTAGAAAAGCAGTCCCAGCAATATCCAAATGAATCCATGGGTAACAGTTATTATTATCCTCTTTTGTAAAATGCTCTAAAAACTTACCAGCGGTAATATGCCCAGCCTCACTTGAACCTATATTTTTTAAATCAGCAATACTCGACTCTAACTCTTTTGAGTAATCATCCCAAAAAGGCTGAACGGCAACTTGCTCACTAACCAAATCTCCGCAATTTATTAAATCATTGAAAATTTTTGAATTTGCGTTCCCCATAGCTACAATTCCGTATTTTCCCACAGCTCTAGCAGCAGCGCCAGTTAAAGTAGCTACATCAATAACCAATTTAGGATTATATTTTTTAGCATAATGCAAGGCGTCTGCTAATATCATCCTGCCTTCAGCGTCTGTGTTAAGAACCTCCACGCTACTTCCATTCATCATAGTTACAATGTCACCTGGAACATAAGCGTTTCCTCCCGGTCTATTTTCTACTGCCGGAATTAAACCTATTATATTAATATTTAATTTCATTTTAGACATCGCATAAATAGCACCAACTACTGTTGCAGCCCCACCCATATCACTTTTCATACAATCCATAGAATTTGGGGTTGATTTTAAACTTAATCCTCCAGTATCATACATTACACCTTTACCCACCAACACTATAGGGTTTTTAATATTCTTTTTTGGCAAGTAACTAATTATATTAAATGTTGGAGGATTCACCGACCCTTTATTGACATTTAACACTCCACCCATTCCTAATGATTCTATTTTTTTTTGATTAAAAACTTTTAAATTGAATCCTGTATTTTTAGAAAATTTATGAATTTCTTTAGATAATTGTTTTGCTGTCAAAAATGACAGTGGTTCATTTACTAAGTCTCTTGCTAAAAAAACACCATCTATTATTTCTTTTTTGAAAAACCTATTCTTTTTAAATAAAATTTTGAATCTAGGTTTTTTTTGTTTTTGATATTTATCAAACCTATAATTCAATAAAAAAATACTTTCCAGAAAAACCGCCGCTCCCTGTTCGTTTTTTGATTGGTTAATTATATTAATACGCAATGAATATTGTTGATCATGAAGTTTTCCCCCATGCCTTTGCTCAATAGCCTTAAGCCATTTATAAATTTTTACTGCCTCTTTTCTGATTTCCAGAAATGAATTAGGCAAACAAACATATTCTTTATTTGTTTCTGGTTCTAAATTAGATTTTTTATCCAATAAATATATTTTTATCATAATCTTATTAGTAAATTTAGATATCTAAAGTAATTATTTATTATTAATAATAAGAAAGCTAATAATATGTTCTCTGGAATAATAGAAAATATTGGTGAAATAATTAATATTGAAAATGATTTCAAAAATTTTAATATTCTTATTCAATCAAATTTTACCCAAAACCTTTCAATAGGTGAAAGTGTAGCTCATAATGGGGTTTGTTTAACTGTCACTCATATTGATAATAATCTATATAAGGTGAACTGCGTAAAAGAAACACTTATTAAAACAAATTTAGGAATATTGAAAATTGGAGATAAAATTAACTTAGAAAGAAGTTTAAAGGTATCCTCAAGAATAAGTGGTCATTTTGTACAAGGGCATGTAGATTGCTTAGGAAAGTGTTGCTTTATTAACAAAGAGTCCGGTAATATATTTTTTAAATTTCAATATCCCAAAAAATTCCAAAATTTAATCTTTGAAAAAGGTTCAATCTGTATTAATGGTGCTAGTCTAACGATTTCAAAAATTAATGATGTGGAACTAACATTTGAAGTTTGTATAATTCCACACACTTTAAATCAAACAACATTTCAATTTATTAAGGAGCAAGATAAAGTTAATCTTGAATTTGACATGATTTCAAAACAAATTAATAGAAATCTTAGTCTTTTAAAATTGTAATGTACCCAGTGTAGTGTTCTTTCTGATTTTGTGCCTGATTAAACACATCTAAAACATAATAGTATACGCCATCATTAACTAATTGCTTTTCCGAGCTTTCGGAATAATCTCTTATATAACTATCTAAAATAACTTCACCATCCCACCAAATATCATTCAAACCATAATCACTTTCAACATAAACAACACTTCCCCATCTGTTGAAAACAGTAAACAAGCTATTTGTATAAATAGTTGGATCTAACCCCTCTATTAAAAATTCATCATTAATACCATCATTATTTGGTGTAATAACATTCGGCAATACCAATTCACAAGAAAAACCTACTTCAATATATGCATTTGTGTTACAAGCAGTATATTGAAACATATATATTCCATAATCAGGAACTGTAATTTGCACTTCTGGAGACCATTCATCTGAAAATACTACACCAGTAGGTCCAAAAATCTGCGTCCAAGGACCTCCATTTTCCGCTTCTGTATAAGCTACTAAATCAGCATATAAAACACAATCTTGATGTTGTGGGCCGACAACAGTGGGTTCATCTGGAGCAAATGTAACTGGAATAATATCATATGAATCACACGCTTCAAACATAAATTGATATGTTCCATATTGATCAACCGTAACGCCGGTGTTTAAAGCATTTGGTGTGTCAAAAGTAACCGTTGATCCATTTGGACTAGAAAATAGTGACCACCCATTTATATTATCTATATAATTAACCTCTAAATCTGTTTGAAAATCACAATATACAGGTTCTTCATTAATTATTTCGGGGGTTTCTGTTACAAATTCTACAGAAACCGTTTGTGTGCCCGAACAACCCATAAAAGTAAAGTCATATAAACCATATTCATCTACAGTAACATTAGTAGATAAACTATTCGGAGATGAAAAATCAATATTCCCTGGACCAGAACCAGACCAAACCATTACATCTCCCTCAACAATTGCATTTAAATTAGTATTTAACAAACAAGTAACTGGACTAGATGGCTCAGAAATAATTGGATTACCATCTAAAACAGTAATAGTAACTTGATCTGTGTTAACTCCACAATCATTAGTTACACTCCATTGAAAAATATTATCTCCTGTTGACAAGCCTGAAACAGAAGAGAAGGGATTGTCTAAGTCTCCTATAACTCCACTTCCTGAAATTAGTTCCCATTGACCAAAATTGTCAGCCATCAATAGATTATTCGCAGATAAAGTACTGAAACTTGAACAAAGTTCTTGATCTTCGCCAGCGAAAGCATCTTCTGGCATAACCCCATCCATTTCGACGGTAATAACTTCCTCATCAAAGCAGCCAAGAGGCGTAGATACACTTAGAAGGTAATCACCCGGTGAGAGGTTATTCAAAATATCTGTGTTTTGAGCTATTGTTTCTTGTACTACAACTCCATCTTCATTAGTCCAAATAAAATCAAATGGACCTGTTCCGCTAGGACTTGATGTTATTTGACCATCAGGGTTACTCTCCCAACTACAAGACGCAGGAGAAGACTCATAATTAATTTCTATTTCTTCAAAAAATATATTTACTTCATCTTCGACTGTACCACCGCCAAAACCTGCACAACCGCCTCCTTCACAAAGTTGTGCTTGAGCATAATATGTTGTTGACTCCGTTGGGTTAACTGTAAGTGTGTTTCCCGAACCTACTACATTTCCATCCATATCAAGCCATGTAACAGTATTACCGGTAATTACAGGTTGGTAAGCTATTTCCTGTATTATATAATCATTTGCTCCATTAGGAGTAAATCTATATGCATCTTCTAAAGCTGTCCATTGGTTAGGAAAATTTCTAACTACTCCATCTGGGCCCGTTACAACATTTGCTATGGTTCCATTATTATTATGTAAAGCATGTATGGCCGCACCATCATTCCAAGTAGTACATAGTGGTTTTTCTGAAATATGTGTTTCAATAACATTGGTCGTTTCAAACAATTTAATTTGACTAGTGTAGCAAATATCAGTACATGAAAACATAGGAATTGCACAAAACGTTACCGTAAAAACTCTATTTGGCGATTCACCTGATAGGCTATATTGAATATTACCACCTACACCAGGATTTATGTCTTGCCAAGGACATAAAATTGCATTCATTGGTGCATCAAAATTATTAGGAACCGCTGCCCCTATATTCCAACCAGAATAACCACCTGCATTAGCTGTGTTGAAAGATAAATAATTGTTGGAAGATATAACACATTGATTATATGTGTTCCCGTAAAACTCAAAATTAAAGCCTAAATTTACGACACCACCAAATGTATCATCACTAGATATACCTGTATCTGTCCCATCTGTCCCATTAGCAGTAGCTTGCAAAGTAACCTCTGTGGACTCACACAAAAAAACATCTTCAGATGCTACTATCTGTCCAATTAAGGAATCCGAAAAAAATAGCACAAAAAGAAAAGTTAATTTTCTTAAAAATTCCATCACGTTAATTAATCAATTTGGGTTATTATAAACAAATATAGTTATATTAAGAGTAAATATAGAATTAAAAAAGTAGATTTGTAATCTTTATTTAAAAGATACGCTAATAGTATTATTTATCATGTCTAATCGACAAAGTTTTATTAGAAATTTCTGTATTATTGCTCATATTGATCATGGGAAAAGTACGCTTGCAGATAGACTACTAGAATATACCGAAACAATTGAAAAAAAAAATTTACAAAATCAATTGTTAGACAATATGGATCTTGAAAGAGAGCGAGGAATCACAATCAAGAGTCATGCAATTCAAATGTTAACCTCTTTCAAACAAGAAGATTATTGCTTAAATCTTATTGACACACCTGGTCATGTTGATTTTTCTTATGAAGTTTCTAGATCTATTGCCGCTTGTGAAGGAGCGTTATTAGTTGTTGATGCAGCTCAAGGAATACAAGCTCAAACAATTTCAAACTTATATTTGGCATTAGAAAATGATTTGGAAATTATCCCCGTTCTTAATAAAGTCGATTTAGATAGCGCAAATCCAGAAGAAGTTTCTGACCAAATTATAGATTTAATAGGGTGTCATAATGAAGATATTATTTGGACTTCTGGAAAAACTGGACTTGGAATAGACAAGTTAATAAAGGCCATTATTGAAAAAGTCCCCCCGCCATCTGGAGAAAAAAACTCACCATTACAGGCTTTAATTTTTGATTCTGTTTATAATCCTTTTAGGGGAATAGAAGCTTACTTTAAGGTTGTAAACGGAAGCATTTCAAAAGGAGATAAAGTGAAATTTTTTGCAACAGGAAAATCGTATGTGGCAGAGGAAGTTGGTATTTTAAAATTTAAACAAGAAAAATGTAATTCTATTTCTACTGGTAATGTTGGTTATATTATATCTGGAATAAAAGATGCAAATGAAGTAAAAGTTGGAGATACAATAACCACAATGGAAAGCCCCTGTGACAAGCCCATTGAGGGTTTTGAAGATGTAAAACCTATGGTTTTTGCTGGAATTTATCCAGTTGACACGGATGACTATGAAGAACTGAGAAGTTCAATGGAAAAATTACAGCTAAATGACGCCTCTTTAACATTTGAACCTGAATCTTCTATGGCTTTAGGCTTTGGGTTTCGTTGTGGTTTTTTAGGAATGTTGCATATGGAAATTATTCAAGAACGCTTGGATAGAGAATTTAATATGAATGTTATCACAACCGTTCCTAATGTTTCTTATTATGCTTATACAAAAAAAGGAGAAACAATATTAGTTAATAATCCATCTGACTTACCAGAATCAAATCACTTAGAGCGTGTTGAGGAACCTTTTATTAAAGCACAAATAATCACAGATAGTCAATTTATTGGCCGAATTATGACGCTCTGTATAGAAAAACGAGGTATTTTAAAAAATCAAATCTATATTACAACCAATAGGGTGGAAATTACATTAGAAATGCCTTTGTCAGAAATTGTTTTTGATTTTTATGATAGACTAAAAAGTATTTCCAAGGGTTACGCGTCCTTTGATTATCAACCCTTAAATATGCAAATAACTCATTTAACAAAAGTTGATATTTTATTAAACGGTGAACAAGTCGATGCATTATCCTCTCTAATACACAAAGACAATGCGTTTAATATTGGAAAAAAAATGTGTATCAAATTAAAAACACTAATCCCGAGGCAGCAATTTGATATTGCTATTCAGGGCGCTATTGGCTCAAAGATAATTGCTAGAGAAACTGTTAAAGCTCTAAGAAAAGATGTGACAGCAAAATGCTATGGAGGAGATATAACCAGAAAGCGTAAGTTATTAGAAAAACAAAAGAAAGGAAAAAAGAAAATGAAACAACTTGGTAATGTTGAGATTCCTCAATCTGCCTTTTTAGCGGTTCTGAAATTAAATGAATAATTTTATTTATTATATTTGTTCTCTAAATTATTAAATTAAAAACCCAAAAAAATGGCAGCTAAAAGAAAAACAACAAAAAAAACAAAACCTATTGTAGAACCTCAAATCGAAAATAGTTCAAATGGTCGTAGAATAGCAATTTTAGTAATTATTGTACTCGGTATATTGATTTTAATGGGAAGAGGGGGGAATGACGAAGGTAAGGTAGAACCTCCTGTGAAAAAAGAAAAAGTAGAGAAAAAAGATAACCAGGAAGACAGAAAGAAAGACAGAAAGAAAGACAGAAAGAAAGAGAAAGAGAGAACAGATGGAAATTCAGCTCATGAATTAGATTACGATCCAGAAAAAGATAGAAGTTCTAATTATGACCCTGCTAAAGATAGAAAATAATTAAATATGGCAGGCCATAGTAAATGGGCTAACATAAAGCACAGAAAAGGAGCGCAAGATAAAAAAAGGGGTAAATTATTCACAAGGTGCATTAAAGATATATATGTTGCCGTGAAAGAAGGTGGTGATGATTCTTCATCTAACCCAAGATTAAAACTAGCCATACAAAACGCGAAGGGTGTTAATATGCCAAAAGACACCATTGAAAGGGCTATAAAAAAAGCCTCTTCAAAAGACTCGGAATCTTACATTGAGACAGCATATGAAGGTTACGGCCCAGGAGGTGTTGCTTTCTTTATTGAATGCGCCACAGATAATATAAATAGAACTGTTGCTAACATAAGGGCTATTTTTAATAAGTATCGTGGAGAATTAGGTAAAAATGGTTCTTTAGAATTTTTATTTAAACGAATAGGTATTTTTGAATTAGATAAAAATATTGAGGCTTTATCAGTAGAAGAATTAGAAATGGAATTAATTGACGGTGGCTTAGAGGAGTTTGAAGTAATGGAAGAATCATATTTTCTTTCAACCAATTTTGAAAATTTTGGTATAATGCAAAAAAAGCTTGAAACATTACAAATAACTCCAAAAAGCGCAAGGCTTGACAGGGTTCCTTTGGAAACAACAAAAATGAAAAGGGAAGAAGCGCGCAGCATTTTAAATATGATAGAAAAATTTGAAGATGATGATGATGTTCAAGAAGTTTTTCATTCTTTAGAAATTATACAAGATTGAATTTTATGAATGTTTTAGTACTAGGGTCCGGTGGAAGAGAGCATGCAATAGCATGGAAATTATCTAGCAGTAAAAAATTAAAAAAGTTATTCATTTCGCCTGGAAATGCCGGTACAAATGAAATTGGAATAAATATTAATTTAAACACTAAAGATTTTAAATGTATTGAAGAATTCATTTTAAAAGAAAATATTAATATTGTATTCGTGGGGCCAGAAAATATAATTGTAGAGGGCATATATGATTACTTGAAATCTAAACTCCCAAAATTAATTGTTATCGCGCCGTCTAAAAAAGCCAGTTTATTGGAGGGGAGTAAAAAGTTCGCAAAAGAATTCATGGAAAAATACAATATCCCAACTGCTAATTATGCTTCATTTAAAAAAAATGAATTTGACAATGCAGTAAAATATTTAAAAAAAATTTCTGGTCCATATGTCTTAAAGGCAGATGGATTAGCTGGGGGAAAAGGAGTTGTGATTTTAGATGATCCTTTTGAGGCAGAACAACAATTAAAAGAAATGTTAATTGATAATAAGTTTGGAGCCGCAAGTAATGAAGTGTTAATAGAAGAGTTTTTATCTGGAATAGAATTATCTGTTTTTGTTTTAACTAATGGAATTGACTATAAAATGTTCCCAATAGCAAAAGATTATAAAAGAATTGGAGAAGGAGATGTTGGTTTAAATACTGGTGGAATGGGGTCAGTTTCACCGGTTCCTTTTGCAAATGAAAAATTGATAAAAAAAATAGAAAACTCAATTATAAAGCCTACAATTTCTGGAATAAAAAATGAAAAGATAGAATATTGTGGATTTATTTTTTTTGGACTAATCAATGTTAATGGAGAGCCAAAGGTAATTGAATATAATGTGCGTTTAGGCGACCCTGAAACACAAGTTATTTTACCTAGAATTGAATCTGATTTAATAGAGTTGTTTTCTTCAATAGAAGAAGAAGAAAAATTTAAATTAGCATCGCTCAAAATAAGTAACAAATATTGTAGTACTGTAATTTTAACTTCAAAAGGCTATCCTGAAAAATATGCGATTGGTTACTCTATTTCTGGTATTGACAAATCTTATAAGAAAAGTTTAATCTTTCACGCAGGAACAAAAAAAGAAAAAAAGGAAATTTTAACAAATGGAGGCAGGGTTCTTGCTATTAGTAGTTTTGGAGAAAATCTCAAAGAATCTTTGGCAAACTGTTATAAGACCATAAAAAAAATTGATTTTGATGGTATGTATTGCAGAAAAGATATCGGTTTAGATTTATAAGCTATTAAATAAATTTTTTAGCTGAAACAATAAACGCTACACAAGCTAAAAAAATAAAAAAATAATTAGCATAATTTCCTAATATTGGAAGAATTTCGAAAGACTTCTCAAAAATATCCGCTATAGTATTGAAAAAATCAGCCATAGAATAAAAATTTTTATAAAACAAAAATAACTTTTTTATAAATATCTGCAACTAAAAAGTTGTTTTACTAAAAATCTATTTTAACTTCATAATAAATTTAATTTTTAAAAAATGAAATTTGGAGTAGTTGTTTTTCCAGGATCCAACTGTGATCACGATATGTTCTATAATTTAAAGACTAATTTAAAACAAGATGTAGAATTTTTATGGCATAAAGAAACTAGTTTGAAAAAGTGCGATTTTATTATACTACCTGGCGGTTTTTCATATGGAGATTACCTTAGATCAGGAGCTATAGCACAATTTTCCCCTATTATGGAAGCTGTAATTGAACACGCAAAAAACGGAGGTTATGTATTGGGAATCTGTAATGGTTTTCAAATCTTATGTGAGTGTGATTTATTACCTGGCACTTTACTTCGAAATATAAATCAGAAATTTATATGTAAAAACATATTTATAAAATCTAGTAACTCCTGTTTACTAACAAAAAAAACTGACTCTAAAAGAATTCTTCAAATACCGATAGCTCACGCAGAAGGCAGATATTATACTGACCAAAAAACATTAAAATCACTAATTTCTAATAAACAAATTATGTTTAAATACTGTGATGAAAATGGAGAAATAAATATGGAGTTTAACCCAAATGGGGCAGCCAAAAATATTGCTGGAATCTGTAACAAAGACAAAAATGTTTTTGGAATGATGCCTCATCCTGAAAGAGCTTGTGATAAAAACTTAAATAATTTAGATGGAAAATTGATTTTTGAATCAATTATTGAAAATTTCTAAAAATAGGAAAGCAGAATATATATAATTATAGTAGCACCTAATTGTATTATATATATTCTGCTTTCACACCCCAATACTATCTGCTCAATGTAAGTACAACAACCGTGCCAAACTTTAATATAAACTGTTTTGTTTAATATATCTGAAGACCTGCGGCGACAAATACTTCTCTATATCTTTAGGATTAGAGATAATATTAGATCTGACATGAGTAGATGAAACCTTTAAATCTGGGAAATCTAAAAAAACTGTGAGTTTATTATTCATAATATCTTTAAAAGGAAACCCCTCTCTAGGGTATACATATATATTGTATTTTGATTGTATGTCGCTACTATTTTTCCAATTTTTTATTTTTAAAAAATTATCAGAACCCATAATAATTGAAAATGTATACTTCGGAAATTTATTATTTAAATATTTTAAAGTATCAATAGTGTAATTTGGCTCTTGTAATCGAAACTCAACATCACTGACTAAAACTTTTTCATAATCTTTAAATGCTAGATTTAACATCTCCAGTCGATCTTCTTTTTTCACTAAATTTGAATTTTTATGAGGACTTCGAGGAGTTAGAATGACCCATATTTGGTCGAAAAAATTTTCATTTAATATCTTGGTAGTAATTTCCACATGGCCTAAATGAACTGGGTTAAATGTGCCAAAAAACAAACCTATTCTCATTATTTAATTTTCAAGTAATTACTTACCTTTTCTAATATTTGTTGTTTTGATTTCTCTAAATTTTTATTTAAAATAATCGTATCAAATTTATTTTTATAAACCGATTCTTCTTTAATTTTCTCTAGTCTATTTCTAATTTCCTTTTCTTTTTCAGTTTTTCGACTCCTCAGCCTTTGTTCAATAATCTCAAAAGGAACATCAATATAAATTGCTAATGCCTGTTTTTTGAAAATTTTTTTTAATGACAACGCACCTTTAACATCAATGTCAAAAATAATGTTTTTTCCTGAATTCAATTTATTCTCCACATCGTTTTTCAATGTACCATAAAAAGTGTTTTCGTATACTTCTTCCCATTCTAGAAAATCACCTTGTTGAATTTTTTGTTCAAATTCGCTTTTCTCTAAAAAATAATAATCGACTCCATCTATCTCATTTTTTCTTTTTTTTCTACTACAAGCGGAGACAGAAAAAACTAAATTTAAATTTTGGGAAAGTAAAAATTTAGCAAGTGTTGTTTTACCTGACCCGCTAGGGGCTGAAATAATTAAAAGCTTGCCTTTTTTAAAGTACATTTTGAATTTGTTCTTTTATTTTTTCTAATTTTTCTTTAATTAAAACAACACTCTTTTGTAATTCAAAATCATTTGATTTCGAACCTATTGTGTTTGTCTCTCTTAGCATTTCTTGTACAAGAAAATTGATTTTTTTCCCTACCTCATTTGAGTTAGATGTTAATTCTAAAAAATAGTTCTTATGATGGCCAAGCCTTATAATTTCTTCTGAAATATCTAATTTCTCAATGTAATAAATCATTTCTTGCTCCAATCTTGTTTTATCGTATTTTTCTGCTACAGAATTAAACGCGCTTTTTAGTTTTTCCTTTTTAATTTTAATTCGTTTTTTATCTCTTTTTTTTATTTTATCTAATTGTGTAGTTATTTGCTTTACATATTTAATTAATTCTTTATATAAAGCTTTCCCTTCTCGGGCTCTAAAATTTATCACCTCATTAAGAACTTTTTGCAAAAAAAATAAAAATTCTTTTTCATGTTTTTTTGTGATTTTTTTAATTCTTTTTTGATTGTTTTTTGGTATTAATAAAGCTAATTCTAGCAATTTTTCCTGTTTGCTTTTAGGAGTAATTTTTTTTAATTGAATCATTTTATCTTTTAACTCATCTAAATTAAATTCACTATTAACAGAGAGTGTATTATGTTTTTTGACTCTTATTTCTATCTTCCCTCTTTTTAATTTACTTTTTGCTATTCTTTTAATCTCTTCTTCTAAACTGAAGAACTGATCAGGGGATTTAAAAGAAAAGTCGAAAAACTTACTATTTAAACTTCTAACCTCAATCGTTATCAACTCTTCTGAAATTTTTTCAGATTTGATTGCATAACCTGTCATTGAATAAATCATAAAAAATTAAATTAAATCGCAATATACAAAAGTGTATTTTTGAATTATAATTAAAGTAATAAGATTGCTGAAATCTAATATCTCATCTTTTGCAAAAATGTAATTAATAACATAAATTCGATTTACAACTATTAAAATTAATTTAATATTACTAAATATGAAATTTGGGACAAAAATCATTCACTCTGGGTTACATCCAGATCAAAAACCAACTGGGGCGGTCATTACTCCCATTTATCAAACATCAACTTATGTTCAAAAAAGTCCTGGTAAAAATCTAGGCTTTGAGTACTCTAGAAGCGCTAATCCAACAAGACAAGCGCTTGAAAAAAATATAAGTGTTTTAGAAAATGGGAAATATGGTTTTTGTTTTAGTAGTGGAATGGGGGCAATAGATGGTATACTTCGATTATTAAAGCCTGGTGATGAAATTATTTGTTCTAATGATATTTATGGTGGAACCTTTAGACTTTTTAATCAAATATACGCACCCCAAAATTTTAAATTTATTTTTTCCGATTTACAATCAGTTGAAGAGTTAAAAAAGCTACATACTAAAAACACCAAGATGATTTGGATAGAAACTCCTTCAAATCCAATGATGAACATAATTGACATTAAAAAAATCTCTGATTTTTCAAAAAAACATAAACTCCTAACAGTAGTTGATAATACTTTTGCTAGTCCTTATTTACAAACACCTTTAGATCTTGGCGCTGACATTGTCACTCATTCCGCGACGAAATACTTGGGGGGGCACTCTGATTTAGTTCTTGGCGCAGCAATAACCAAAAAAAAATCTTTAGCTGAAAAATTATTACTCATTCAAAAAAGTTGTGGTGCTATTCCCGGGCCGATGGACTGCTTTTTGACACTTCGGGGTATAAAAACTTTACATATAAGAATGGAAAAACATTGTATTAACGCAAAAAAAATAGCCTTATTCCTATCTTCTCATAAAATGGTAAAAGAGGTTTTTTGGCCTGGTTTGAAAACACATCCAAATCATAAAATTGCAAAAAAACAAATGAGGAATTTTGGAGGAATGGTTTCTTTTAAATTAAAAAAGAATTCATTTGCTATTGCAAAAAAATTTCTTTCTAATCTAAAAATATTTACATTAGCAGAGTCTTTAGGCGGTGTAGAATCTTTAATCTCACATCCATCTTCGATGACTCATGCTAGTTTATCAGCTGAATTAAAAAAGAAAAATCAAATCACAGATTCTTTAATTAGAATAAGTGTTGGAATAGAAAATCATGAAGATTTAATAAATGATTTATCAAAATCTTTTAATAAATTGAAATAAATCTAATTAAAATATGAAAAATAAGTTCGCTATAATAGGTTTAGGTCAATTTGGTATGACCATTGCAAAAACATTATCTGAAAAAGGAGCTGAAGTAATAGCAATAGATAAGGATATCAATAAAGTAGAGCATGTTAAAGAATTTGTTTCGTACTCTGTTGCTCTTGATGCTACCGATAAACAAGCATTATTAAATCAAAACATTGAAGAAATGGATGCGGTTATTATTGCCATTGGAGAAGATTTTAAATCTATGATACTATGCGCTAATATTTTAACTGAATTATCTATTAAAAGAATTATTGGTAGAGTTTTAGGTGAAAATGAAAGATTAATTTTAAAAAAATTAGGAATTAATGAAATTTTATCGCCAGAAGATGAAATTGGAAAAAGTATTACAAATAGTTTATTAAACCCAAACATTTTATTTAGTCTTGAGTTACCAGATAATTATTTAATTGCTGAAATCAAATGTCCTAAAAGGTTATTAGGAGAAAAGTTAGGAGAGATTAAATTACGTGAAGATTTTGGCTTGAATCTAATCACAATTTTGAGAGGCATAAAAAATTCAAAAGATGAAATTGATTATAATATATTTGGAATACCTTCAGCAGACACCAAAATAAATGAAAATGATATTTTAATTTTATTTGGAACAACTATAGATATTAAAAAATTTGTGGAAATTAACACTTAAATCCTGTTTAAAAAGAACAAAATTCATATTTTCTTTTGTTTACCTCATTTTATTCATTTTTAACCTCAAAAAACAATATAAGTTGTTGTTTTTCAGGTTTTTATAATAATTTTTTTTAATTCACGATTTGTTGTTGATAAATAACACAAATAATATTTAAAAAAAAATGGTTAACAGAGGTTTTTAAAACAAATTATTTTTTGAAATTCAAAAACTACTAAATTTTAATATTTGCTTGAAATAATAGATATTTTAGAAAAATCGCACATTACTATATAAATTTGACATGTTTAACCAAAAAAACGAATGCTATGAATTCAGTATTTAAATCATTTGGCGACTTTATAGCTGGCTTAGTTGGCTTATTTATGTCGCTTTTAGGGCTAGGAATAGTAGCTCAAGTATTATTAGGAGAAGCAATGGGCGCTGGAATGGACGTTATTGGTAATATCCAAGGATTTGTTGCCGATTTCGCAAACGGTGGATTTGCTGGACTAGTAACACTAATTGTAGTACTGTCATTAATCAAAAAATAATTTTGATTATTACTTAATAAACCCGCCTATAAAAAGGCGGGTTTTTAAGTTAAAAGAAACTCTATGAAAAATATATTAAAAAAAGTCAATACAATAATTCAAGAGATTACTCCAGCAGCATTTACATTTCTTTGTCTCGGCATTATAATCCAATTAATTATAGGAGAGCCTATTCTTGGGTGGGATGTTGTTGGTAATATTTCGAAAGCAATTGGTAAACTAGGTCAGAATACATTTGTAGGTATTGCGGCATTATTATTTTTGTATACTATTATTAATAATAGAAAAGAAAAATAATATTAGTGGGCCTCTAGCCAATTTTCACCAAAGCCAGATTCAACTTTTAAAGGAATACTGGTTTCATGTGCATTTTCCATTTTAGTTTTTACAATTTTTGATACTATTTCCTTCTCACTCGAATGAACATCAAAAATTAATTCATCATGAACCTGTAATATCATTTTAGATTTAATTTTTAAAGCATCGAATTCTGTAAATATATCTATCATAGCTTTTTTTATAATATCAGCAGCAGATCCTTGAATAGGGGCATTTACTGCATTTCTCTCCGCATGACTTCTTAATAATGCATTTCTAGAATTAATATCTTTGAGGTATCTTCTTCTACCTAAAATAGTTTCCACATAACCATGATCTCTAGCAAAGGCAATTTGTTCATTCATATATATTTTTAACTTTTCATACTGTTGAAAATATGTATTAATTAATTCTGCTGATTCTTTACGATTTAAATTTGTTTGCTGACTCAAACCAAAAGCTGAAACACCGTATATAATTCCAAAATTAACTGTTTTGGCATTCGTTCTCATTTCTCTTGTCACATCTTCAAATGGAACATTAAACAATCTTGATGCTGTCATAGAATGTATATCCTTATCTTCTAGAAAAGATTTTTTCATAGTTGGCTCAGAACTAAACTCAGCAATTAAACGCAGTTCGATTTGTGAATAATCTGCTGCTAGTAAAATACAATTAGGTGAAGGAACAAAAGCTCTTCTAATTTCCCTGCCATATTTTGTTCTAATAGGAATGTTTTGAAGATTTGGCTCTTTAGAGCTCAGCCTTCCAGTAGCTGCCACGGCCTGATTAAATGTTGTGTGAATTTTATTCGTTTTTTTATTAATTAAATTAGGCAATGCCTCAATATAAGTTGAAAATAATTTTTCAAGTGACCTATATTGCAAAACTAATTCAATTATAGGGTCCGCGCGCTTTAGTCTTTGTAAGTTTTGCTCTGAAGTGGAAAATTGACCTGTTTTAGTTTTTTTTGCATTTTTATCTAGCTTTAAATCAAGAAATAAAACTTCACCTAATTGTTTTGGTGAAGAAATATTAAATTCTTTCCCTGCTATTTTGAAGATTTTTTCTTTTATTTCTATTATTTCTGATTTTATTTTTTTTGAAAATAATGATAATGTTTGTTCATTAATTTTGAAACCCTCTTCTTCCATTTTAAATAACACAAACATTAATGGCATTTCTATCTCTTTAAATAAATGATGTGTACCTGATGAATTTAAAATTTTGGTTAACTCTTCTTGTAATTTGAAATTTAAAACAACCACATTAGATAAGTAAGCATCATTCTCATCATAATTTTTCTCATCAGAGTATAAATCAATATTTAAAATTCGTTTAGTCAATATATTATATTCATTTCTTTCATCAGGGTTAGTTAAATAGGCTGCTAACATAAGATCAAACATGTTTTGGCTAATGTTATAATCAAATTTGAAATTAATCTTTTTAAAAAGACTCTTGATATCAAAGCCTATTTTTCTAATATTAAGAGTAAGTAAATCTTTGAGAAATGTATGAATAACATCAATTGTTATTTCTTTATTGTTTTCTTTTAAAATAAATGTGTTTTGTTTATCAAAAGAAAAACTTATAACATATTGACTCTTTTCATTTTTGATGATGTGAAAAGAAATTTCTTTTTGAAAGTGTAGTTCTTTTTTTAAATCATTTATTTTTTCTAAACTAGATATTATTGTTTGTTTATAAAAATGGTTTTTTACTGAAATATGATCTGAACTATTTTCTTCAATTTGAGAAAATAAGTCTGTTTGAAAAGCTATATTTTTTGTTTTTTTAGAATCCTGAAGCTCAGTAATTGGTTCCTTAAAGGTAGTTTTGACTCTGTTTAAAATATTCTTGAATTCTAACTCTTCAAACAATCCTTCAACTTTCTGGAAATTTGGTGTCTTGATTTTAAAGTCATCAAATGAGAATTTTACTGGAGCGTCCGTAGAAATAGTAACTAAATCTTTAGATAAAAATGCATCATCTTTAGATTTTTCTAATTTTTCTTTTAATTTACCCTTTATGTTTTCAATACCTTCATAAACGTTTTCCATTGATCCATATTCGGTAATTAATTTTTGTGCTGTTTTTTCACCTACTCCAAAGACACCAGGAATGTTATCAGAATTATCTCCCATTATTCCTAAAAAATCAATAAACTGATTGATATTGTTAAGTCCAAATTTTTCACAAACTTCTTTTTCACCCATCACTCTTGGGCCACTAAATCTAGTACCTGGTTTATAAATAAATGTATTTTTTGTTACTAATTGACCAAAGTCTTTGTCTGGTGTTACCATATATGTTTGAAACCCATCTTTGTCAGCGTGCTTGCTTAGGGTTCCTATTACATCATCTGCCTCATAACCCTGTAATGAGACCTGTGATATATTTAAGGCCTCTAAAGCTAATTTAATATATGGTATTGCGCCTGATATGCCTTCTGGCATAGCATCTCGATTAGCTTTATAAGCTGGATATTTTTCATGTCTAAAAGTTGGGCCCTTTAAATCAAAAACAGTAGCTAGATGAGTTGGTTTTTCCTCCCTAACAAGCTCAATTAAGCTATTTAAATAACCATAAACTGCTGAGGTATCTAAACCTTTAGAATTAATTCTTGGATTTTTTATAAATGCAAAATACGCTCTATATATTAAAGCATAAGAATCTAATAAAAAAAGTTTTTTTTTGCCCTCGGTTATCATAGTGTATATCATTAAATTTAATTAAAAAACAATACATTAGTTATATAATTTATTTTAAATATTAAGTTGAAAAGTTTAGAAAAATATTTAGCAGTTGAAACTTCTGCCCTAACACTATCTCTTTTTAGAATTATTTTTGGTTCTATATTATTTATACAAAGTCTTTATTGGGTTGGTATAGGTTTTATACAGGAGAATATCATAAGGCCTTCTGTGTTATTTCCATTTATTGAGTCCCTAAGGCCACTTTCTGATAATCTAATGATATATGGTTTAAATGGGGTTTTAATAATTAGCTCAATCTTAATCATCACAAATAAATTTTATAAAATTGGCTTAATTGTATACTTATTTTCTTTTAGCTATCTGTGGTTATTATGTCAAGGCTTTTTCAATAATCATTATTATTTGTTTTCTATTATTTGTTTTCTTTTACTTTTCCCAAAATCTGTTTTTTCAACAACCGGAAAAGTTAGGGTCCCTAAAGTTTATCTTTTTTCAATACAGGTATTAATTGTTGCTGTATATATAATTGCTGGAATAAATAAACTAAACCCTTATTGGCTTTTTGATTTACAGCCAATGAAGTATATATTAGGAGAAATCGGATTTAATAACACATCTTTTTTTATAGTTTTTTTTTCATATGTAGGTTTATTTTTTGACCTTTTTATCGGGCCTTTATTATTATTCAAAAAAACTCGTTTTTTTGCTATTCTCATAGCCATCTTTTTTCATTTAATGAATTTTCTGATATTTATTTTAGCAAATGGAGAAATTGGCGTTTTCCCATTTGTAATGATTGCTGCGCTTATTCTTTTTTTAGATGCCGAGAAATTAGAATCTAGAAAATTAAAGCCAAATGCGAGGATTTTAGTTAGACAAATTTTCAATAAAAAAATAGCTTCTTTCTTAGTCGTATTCTTGTTTCTTCAAATAATAGTGCCTTTTCGACATGTTTTTTTTAAAGGCTATGTAGATTATAACTGTATCGGACAGCGGTTTTCTTGGAGATTAAAAAACATGTATAAAGAAGCGCAGCCGGGGATTATTGATTTTACATTACTAATTAATAATAAAAAAAATATCGTTGAAGTTGCGAAGTTTGATTTATCTGGAAATTTTGTTTCTATTCCTATTACTTCTAAAGATACCGTTAAATTATATTTAACTACAAAACAAAAAACTAACCTATTATATTACCCTAATATGATTCCAGTTTTTGCGCAAAAAACAGAAAAGAAAATAATTGATTTTATGAAAAAAAAGAGTAAATCAAGGCGCGGGGCAAAGACTAATGATTTTATTATAACAGCGATTTGTGAATTTAGTTTTATGGGAAGGGAATCTCAATTACTTTTTGACCCTAGTCTTGATTTAACAAATGAAAATCTAGCTCCAACTACAACTTATAAAACTAATGTTTGGCTAAATCCACTTAAGCAAAAACCTTGGGTGTTTAAATAAATTACTGATTATACAAAACAGCTAACACTGTTTGACCAACTGCATTTAAAGTTTCTCTTGAAATGTTATTCATGCCATCCCCATGAGTATGCCAAAATTTATTAAAATGACTTAGTGTGGAAGGATCGTACTCAATAATATCAATAGTTGGAATCTTTGCTATTTCATTAATTGGTAAATGATCATCTATTATCCCAGCAGTTTTTTCAAATGAAAAATAATCTGAAAAGCCAGACTCTATTGCTTGATTCCAACATTTGTCAACAACCTCTTTAGCATATTCTACTGAATACCCTTCTTGTGTAAATATCGCACCTGGCCCACCAACCATATCTAGCAAAATTCCATAATTAGCATTATAATTTAAAACATGCGGATTCTTTGACCAGTATTGTGACCCTATGCACCAACTCAAAACATCACCGGAACCACCTTCACCCTGATCTTCTAAATCAAAAAATATGATATCTACTCCTACATCTGGTTCTTTTATGGAAATTTGTCTAGCAATCTCCAACAAAACACCGACCCCACTAGCTCCATCATTAGCGCCATCAATTGGTTCTTTTTTTCTGTCAGTATCATGATCAGCAATGTATCTAGAGTCCCAATGTGCACACAAAAAAACTCTATCTTTTCTTTCAGGAGAAAAAGAGCCTACAATGTTTTTCATGTTTAATTTTTCCCCATCGAATCTTTTTTCAATTGACTCTTGAATATAGATTTTCGCACCATACTTTTTTAATTGTGACTCTAAATAATTGCCACATTGTTTATGTGCTTCTGAATTAGGGGAACGGGGACCAAATAAAACTTGTTTCTCTACAAAAAAATAGGCTGAATCTGCATTAAAATTTGGAATTTCAGATTTCTGTATTTCTGGCTCTTTCTCAAGTGCTTTTGGAGTGTTCTTTTTTTCTTGAACACATGAAAATAAAAAAATTAATATAAGTATAAAAAAACTACTTCTTATAACTCCATGTTGATCCATCTTTTGTGTCTTTTATTTCAATGTTTAAATTGTTTAAACTATCTCTAATTTTATCTGCTGTTGACCAATCTTTATTTTCTTTTGATTTATTTCTAATATCAAGTATCAAAGACATTAAACCATCTAAGTCAGAGGCGTTATTTTCTTCTTGACTATTACATAAGCCAAAAATAGTTATAGCATATTTATTAAATAGTTTCTTCAACTGTTCAATATCTTCATGTGATAAATCATGTTTTTCTTCTTTTGCTGAATTAATGATTTTAACAGCATCAAATAAATGAGATAATACTATTGGTGTATTTAAATCATCATTCATAGCCTGATCACATTTTGACTTAAATAAAGATATATCTACAGTTGATTTCTCTTTTGGAGATAAATCATTTAATGTTTTTATACCATTAAACAATCTAATTAATCCTTTTTCCGCTGCTTGAAGAGCATCATTGGAAAAGTCTATCGTACTTCTATAATGAGCTTGTAAAAGAAAAAATCTAATAACCATTGGATGATAAGCTTGTTCTAATTTATCATGTGTTCCATTAAAGAACTCATTAAGAGTTATAAAGTTACCTAATGACTTTCCCATTTTTTGACCGCCAATTGTAATCATATTATTATGCATCCAATATTTTGCAGGTTGCTTTTTATTAGCCGCGCAACATTGTGCTATTTCAGCTTCGTGATGAGGGAAAACTAAATCCATTCCTCCACCATGAATATCAAACTCTTCTCCTAAATACTTACAACTCATCGTTGAACACTCAAGGTGCCAACCAGGAAAGCCATTACTCCAAGGAGAGGGCCATCTCATAATATGTTCTGGTGATGCCTTTTTCCATAAAGCAAAATCAACTGGATTTTTTTTATCCGACTGACCATCTAAATCTCTACTATTATCCATTAAGTCTTCTATTTTTCGTCTAGATAAAATTCCATAATTATTAGTCTCATTATATTTTACAACATCAAAATAAACTGAACCATTAACTTCATAAGCAAAGCCATTATCGATGATTTTTTTTATCATTTCTATTTGCTCAATAATGTGACCTGATGCTGTTGGTTCTATACTTGGATTGTCTACATTTAATTTA
>MDSW01019236.1_pt1 | contig 31022 bp, 47 predicted proteins | sample 811171 | NCBI WGS metagenome assembly MDSW01 (sample SAMN05326641, study PRJNA326480) | marine metagenome | isolation source: seawater | place: Atlantic Ocean: North West | collected 2012 | reverse complement strand
GATGAAACAGACACTGAGAAACCCAGTTTTCAAAGAGATGGCCAAAATGCAATTGTGACTGACGGTGATATAGAAATTGATATAATTAATGATATTTTCAAATCAAACATTCCTCCAGGAGACGACTATTCAACATTAAATGGATTGTTACACGAACAATTGCATGATATGCCCAAAGAGGATGATAAAATTGAGATTGATTCATTAAGAATTATTATAGAAAAAGTTTCAAAAAACAAACCTGAAAAAATTAGAATAGAAAAAATAGATTAATTTTCCTTCTTTGCAAAATGTTCTTCTAATAGATGCTTCTTTTCTTTCATGTTAAACAGTTTTTCAGTATGATTAAATGCCTCATCATATGATTTTTCAAACAACATTGCTTGCATTAACATATGATTTTCTGGAATTACAATTCCAGTTTGATCATCTGAATACATAATCTGTATAGTATCATCAATTGATGTAGTCATGTTTGCATGAATGTGTATCATATTTGTATCCTTGAAACTAAAATTCATAGTATTTGCATACTCTCGTACATCTTTTGTCCCTTTTGCTGTCCATAACACTGCAACACCAAATTCATTTGCGAATAAATCATGTATATCATCAGGAGATGGTGAATTTCCGTTAAATCTAACATCCATAATGTGAAGATGCATTTGTCTTGTTGGTACTTTGATTGCACGTACAAACAGTGGTGATTCTTTACCAAAATATGATTTAACATCTTCGCCATGATGTGGGCTTTGTGTAAGTTCTATGGTATCAGGTACAGATTTTTCAGTTTGTTCAATATCTGCCCATCTTCTAATCAATGTTACATCAAATCGTTTTATAGAATCCCCATATTTTTTTCGTAATGGCTCAAGAATTCGTCCCATTCCAGTAACATTACAGCTTCCTTGCATTACATGTTTTTTCCCAATTGCATCATTGTAATTCACACGCGAGTTAAACAACAAGTCGGAAACAGCGTTTTCACCATCAATCGTTTCTCCACCCTGATAAATCGACAAAATATTTCTTGGCTCATAAAATAATTTTTTATTTTTGAATCCATGACCGCCAGGGGAAGCATCAATTACCAAATCAGCCTCATCCAAGACTGATTCTATATTACCAGATATACTGAAATTAGTAAAGGCATTTTGATTTTTTTCAGGAACAAATACTTTGAATCCTTTTTCTATAGCTTCGTTTACTTTCGAGTCTGGTGAATATTTCCCTATACCTAGTATTTCTATCTCTGGATCATCTTTGATAAATTGGACAATTCTACTTCCTATAGAACCATAACCATTTACAAAGACTTTCTTCATAATATGTCTAACAGTTCCAGTCTTTTATAATTAACCAAAAGACTATAACAAGTAAAAAATTTAGAAGCCTATGACCAAGGAAGATTCTGATGAAAAATTTTCTTTCCAGATTGAAGGCAAAGATTACATAATTTCTAAAAAAAGTAAACCACAAAAAAAAGATCAAGGCAAAATAATCCATGCTCCTTCATTAGCAATTGGTGCAGTTATATCAGGAATTTGTATTGCAGTTATAATATTTGGTATAGAAAATATTTCAGATGAGCCTCAGCAATTAATTGAAACCCAATTAGTTGAGGAAGAAATTATACCACCTGAAATTACAATAGAAACATTATTTGCTAATGCATCACCTTTACTGGGTAATCCAAATGCGCCAATCACACTTGTTGAATTTGGAGATTATCAATGTCACTTTTGTAATGTATATTTTCAAGATACTGAACATAAAATAGTTGAAAATTTTGTTAATACAGGAAAAGTAAAAATTTTGTTTAAAGACTTTATAATTATTGGTCCAGACTCTGCCTCGGCTGCACATTTTGCACACTGTGCAGGTGAACAAGACAAGTTTTGGGAATATCATAATATTCTTTATAACAATTGGGCTGGTGAAAACAATGGATGGGCATCAAACAATAATTTAATACAATTTGCCAATGAAATTGGTTTAGATATGAATGAATTAAAAAAATGTAACAATGAAAATAGATACAAATCACTGATAGAATCCAGTAATTCTGATGCACGATCATTAGGACTAACTGGAACACCAGCATTCTTTGTTATAACAAACAGTGGCGCACAGAAAATTCATGGTGCACAACCATATGATGTTTTTGAAAATGTTTTTGAAACATTGCTTGAAAAATAAAAAATTTATATATTTTGACTACTGATCGCAAAAAAATTTCTCAATTTAGGAAGACATTTTTACGCTAGAAGCGTTATATACTCTCTGAGAAAGGCATAGCTATGGCAGCAGGAATTGATGATATATCCGTGTACATACCAAAATTGTACGTTGACGCTTCTGATTTTGCAGAAGCTAGAGGATTAGATCCTCAAAAATTAGTACGTGGATTAGGAATTGCAAAAATGGCCATTGTTGATTCAAATCAAGATCCTGCATGTTTAGCTGCAAATGCATGTCTACAAATCATGCAAAAAAATAAACTGTCGCCAGAAGACATAGGCCGGTTATATGTTGCAACAGAATCATCTCTTGATGAATCCAAGGCGATGAACTCGTATGTTATAGGAATGCTAGAACAAGTTTATGGTTCAGGTTCATTTCAACACTGTGGTGGTATTGAATGTAAATTTGCATGTGTAAGTGGGTCTTATGCATTATATGATAATTCAAACTGGATTCGTGCTGGTGAATCAGAAGATAAACATGCATTAGTTGTTGTCTCAGACATTGCAAAATATGATTTGGGTTCAAGTGGTGAAATGACACAGGGTGGAGGTGCTATTGCAATGTTACTTAATGACAAACCAAGATTACTGGAATTTGATCCAAAAGTTACATCAACATCCATTAAAAACGAATATGATTTTTACAGACCATTTGGAAAAGAAACACCCGTAGTACATGGCCAATATTCAAATCTACTTTATCTTATTCAAGTGAAAAATGCGTTGGTTGATTATACCAAAAAGGCAATCAAAACTGGATTGATAACACTGGCTGATGATGAAAGTATGTTAGACCACATGGATTACATAAACATGCATTTACCTTATAGTAATATGGGTAAGAAAGCACTAGCATATCTTGTTCGTCATGAATGGAGAAGTACACCCAGATGGGCAAAAATTATTGAACAAGTAGGAATGAATGAACCAATACCTAAAGATCCACGTGGAACAATTGAATCAATTCTGGCAGATTCAGAATTTATGACAAAAGACCATGAATTTACAAAACGTTTTGCTAATACGAATGAGTATCAAGAAGTATATGAAAATAAAGTTGCAAGTTCTCTAATTGCATCAAAGATGATTGGAAACTTGTATACTGCATCACTTTACCTAGGTTTTAGAAGTTGCCTAGAATTTGAATTCCAGAAGGGAATTAATCTAGATTCTAAAAGGTTTGGTTTTGCATCTTATGGAAGTGGCAGTAGTGCAATGGTGTTTAGTGGAGTTATTCAGCCAGAGTATGAAGAAATAGTAAAAGACATGAATCTAGAAGCAGAAATTGGTGAAAGAAAGAAGCTAAGCCTAGAAGAATATGAGCAATTACATGAAAATAAACTAAAACCTGAACAATCAATACTTAATGCAAAAAAAGAGTTTGTTCTTGAATATGTTGAAGGACTATCCTCTGAAAGTAGAGGGGAAAGAAGATACTCATTTGCAGACTAAAAAGAATGGAAGAAGACTCCCCAATTAAAGAAATCCTATACGACGTAATCAGAGAAATACCAGAAAAAGAGATACAAACATTATTTGAGAATGGAAATCATTCTAAATTGATTGAAAATCTTTTTGAAAAAACTCTCCCTAGAATAAATACGATAAGTGGTGATATTAATGAAAAACTTGGGATATTGTCGGAAAGTATGTCCCATTACATACTCACTGAAATGTTAATTCCCAGTCAAAGAAAAATTGTCTATAAAGATATTGAGTTTGATATCATTGTACCAGAATTAAGTGTGTTAAAAAATAGATCTGAAGATGCAATTATCATCTATTTTGCAAAATCTTCTGATATTGAAAAAATTCAAAAAAAAATTAATGAATTGCAAAAAATCCAAAAAAACACTAAAAACATATGGGTTGTTTTACATAATAAAATCAATTTATCATGTAAAACATATCTGATAACTAAAAATGAAAATTCATTTTCAAATCTATTTACAGATATAAAAAAAATTGTTATTCATAAAAAACAAGATAGATTAAGAATTTTCAAAACCTAATTCAGACAGGGTAACACTTTTTTTAAATTCGTTAAAATAATTTTCATATGAAAAACTATCAATGTGTGGAACTGTTGTTAAAACTGGCTTTGAAGTCAATTGCTTAATTTGATTTGATAGATTCTCTAATGAATAACCATCATTTGTAATTTGATTGATAATAAATCCATTAATTGGTATTTCCATCCTATTACAAGTGTCATATGTTAGCAATGTGTGATTAACCGTTCCAGTTTTAGAATTTGCAACTATCAATGCATCTAAATTTAATTTTCTAATTAAATCCACAAGGAAAAAATTATTTAGGATTGGTGTAAGAATTCCACCTATTCCTTCAACTAAAACCAAATCATGCTTTTCTGATAGTTCTTTAAATGAATCATAAATTTTTGAAAGATCAATTTCAACATTAAGTTGTCTTGACGCATCAAATGGTGATGATGGGATATCAAAAAAATATGGATTGACTAGGTCTACCGCATCTGATACACCTGAATATTCCATTAGAACTCTAACATCATCAGAAATTCCATCCGAATTAGTATCAACCCCACTTGCAAATGGCTTCATAACACCAACGTCAACATTCTTTTCATTCAATAATCGAGCAATTGAAGCAGTAACGCATGTTTTGCCTACATCCGTATCAGTGCCGGTAATAAAGATAGATTTCATTTTAATTTTGATGCAATTCCTTTGATTGTTTTTAGTGTTCCATCTAATAAGAAATTAAGTTCATTTGAGGAAATTGCTAAGGGAGGAACTAACATAATGATATTGCCCAACGTTCGAAAATATACATTATGTTTTCTGCCTTCTTCAAAAACCAACTTATTAATTGATTTACTACTTTTTAATGGAGTTCTTCTTTCTCTGTTTGAAACTAGTTCGATACCCATTACCATTCCTTTACATCGTACATCACCAACCAACTCTAATTCATAGAATTCATCCATTCTTTTCTGAAAAATCTGTGATTTTGCTTGAAGTTTCTGGATTAGGTTATGTTTTTTATAAAGTTGGAGATTTGTTAATGCAAGTGATGCTGCAATTGGATTTCCTGTATATGTATGACCATGAAAAAGATGTTTCATTTGGTGGAAATTATCTAAAAATGCATTGTAAATTTTATCTGTAGTAAGTGTAGCGGCAAATGTCAAATATCCACCTGTAAGCATTTTTCCAAAAGAAACTATATCAGGTTTACAATGTTGATTTTCATATTCAATCATAGAACCTAACCTACCAAACCCAGTTGCAATTTCATCTAAGATAAATAAAACATCATTATCTTTACATATTTTATTTATTCTTCTTTGAAAATTTTTGGGATAAATTATTACACCACCTGCCATCTGTGCACCACTTTCCATTACAAACGCTGCTATTGAATTATTATTACTCAGTTTTTCTTCTATTTTTTCCAGACAAAAATTTTGGTAATCAGAAAATGTATAGTTTTTTGGTAGACGATACTTATTTGGAACTGGAAATTTAATTGTTGGAAATAACTTTGATTTAAAATTTATAAAAAACTCTGGTACATAACCAATAGACATGGAACCAAATGTGTCTCCATGATACCCATTTTCTAAAGTTGCAATTTTTGTTTTTTTAACTCCTAAATTACTCCAATACTGTAATGCAATTTTGATAGATATTTCCATAGCAGTTGATCCATTATCTGAGAAAAAGACATGATTCATGCCTGGAGATAAACTGGTTAATTTTTTTGCTAATTTTTCACTAGGTTGATTTGTAAGGTTAAACATAGGGGAATGTTGAAGCTTTTTTGCCTGTTTTGTTATAGAATTCACTAATTCGTGCTTGGAGTGACCCCAAACATTACACCACATACTTCCAACACCATCAAGAAGTTTTTTTCCTTGGGAATCAATTAACCATACTCCTTTTGCATTAATTATCTCTGGAAAATGTTCCCATTCTGACATTTGAGTATTAGGATGCCAGACACTACTTTTCATATACAAAAGTATTTTTGTATTATTAATAATAGTTAACCTATCAAAAATTTCTAGTTAACGCTTAATTATACAATAAAATCAAAAATATGCATGGTTTTGCAAAAACAGATTATCCAAGACTGTAAAAATCAAGTCATAAAAAATGAAAAAATATCTGATTCAGATGCAAAAATATTGTTTAATACAGCCGATAAATTCCTAAAAAATTTATCTGATGCTGCAAATGAAATAACTCGATTTTTTCAAGGAAAAAAGATTGACGTAGAGCAATTATCAAACATTAAAAAAAATTATTGCAGTGAGGATTGTTCTTTTTGTAGCCAATCTGCATTTTTTAATACAAAAATTGATGACTATAAGCTTCAGCCATCAAAAGAAATTGTCAAACAAGCAATGACTGCAAAAAATAATGGCGCCAATTCATTTTGTCTTGTAGCTGCTTGGAGAGAGCCATCTGATGATGATTTTGAGACTATTTGTCATATAATAAAAGAAATTAATGCCAAAGTAGGAATAAATCTTGAATGTAGTCTGGGTTTTTTAACAATTGAACAGGCCAAAAAATTGAAATTACTTAATGTTAAAAGATATAATCATAATTTAGAGACATCCAGATCAAAATTTCCTGAAATTTGTACAACTCATACATTTGAGGATAGAATACAAACACTCAAAATTGCTAGGGATGCAGGATTAGAGCTTTGTACTGGTGGAATTATTGGAATGGGGGAAACAAAGAAACAGCGAGAAGAATTTGTACTGGAAATTGCAAAATTAAATCCTGAAGAAGTTACAATTAATTTGTTAGTCCCATTTCCTGGAACACCGTTAGAACTTCAAAAGCAACTAGAATTAGAGGAAATCTTAAGGGTTTTTGCTGTTTTAAGATTTCTACTTCCAAAATCAATAATTAAAATTTCTGGAGGTAGAGAAGTGAATCTAGATGATGATGGGAAAGAACTACTTCTAAGTGGTGCAAATGGAATTATCAGTGCTGGTTACCTTACTTTAGGTGGTAATTCCGTGAATAAAGACAATGAAATGATAAAAGAGATGGACCTTGAATCATAAATTTGATTTCGTTAATAATAGAATAAATAAATTAAAGAAAGATAATCTGTATAGGGAATTACAGCATACTATAGTAAAAAAGCAGTATATTCATACTAAAAATAAAAAATTACTGAATTTATCATCAAACGACTATCTTGGTTTAGACATTGGGAATCTAAATTTTAAACAATTTCAATCAAGCTCGCGTTCAGTAACAGGTAATGATAGAAAATTTTTGGAATTAGAAAAAAAGATCTCTGAACATAAATCACAGGAAAAAACTCTCATATATCCAACAGGTTATATGGCTAATCTAGGTGCATTAACAGCAATTATAGAAAAATATGATACAGTATTCAGTGACGAGTTAAATCATGCAAGCATTATAGAGGCATGTAAACTATCATCGGCAAGAATAAAAATTTACAAACATAATGATATGTCTGATCTAGAGTCAAAAATAAAAAAAACTAAAGGTAAAAAATTCATAATTAGTGAAGGAATTTTTAGTATGGATGGTGATTCTGCAAAAATAAAAGAAATTACTGAAATCTCATCTAAATTTGATATTATAACAATATTAGATGATGCGCATGGAGATTTTGTTTTTGGAAAGGATGGAAGAGGCACTGCCAATCAATCTGGTGTTAGTAAAAAGATTGATCTCTATATTAGTAGTCTAAGTAAAGGTCTAGGAAGTTTTGGAGGATATGTTTCATCTAAAAAAAATATAATTGAATTGTGCATTAATCGTTCAAAGTCTTTCATCTACACATCTGCATTACCATCACCTATAATTGAATTCACATTAAAAAGATTCAATTCAGATAGAGAATCCAGAAGAAAGAAGCTTTGGAATAATATCAATTTATTTCATAAGGGATTAAAACAGATTGGATATGAAACAAGATCATCCAGTCAAATAATTCCCATAATTATTGGAGATGAAAAAACTACTTTAGACTTTGGAAAATACTTATTAAAAAATGGAATTTTTGCACAGCCAATTCGTTATCCTACGGTAAAAAAGAATAGTGCAAGAATAAGATTTTCAGTTACAGCATGGCATACAAAAAAACAACTCGATGAAACCTTATCAGTATTAGAAAAATGCAGACATAAATTCAAGATAAATTAGCTATTTCATGGAATCAATACCAACAGGTCCTGCTGGTGAACCAACAATAGCGGCAACTGCAACGATTATTCCTAATGCAATACCCACGATAATGAATCTACTATTCATATGTTTTTCAAATATATCTTGAATAAAAAGTAAGTGATGATTAAACAAGATTAATAATTCAAAAAAAAGAAAACACAGTATGAGTGAAGTTACAATTTTTGTTGCTTTAATTGCAGGACTGGGATCATTTTTTGCACCATGTATTTTACCAATAGTCCCAGCATTTTTAGCGTATATCTCAGGTACAACAATTTCAGATTTATCAAAATCCAACCAGACATCAAAAATTTTTATTAACAAAGCAAATGTTATGCTTAACACAATATTTTTTGTTTTAGGATTTTCTATAGTATTTTCAGTAATTGGTGTAACAATAAACTCAACTGTTGCGTCTAACGCATTAAATTTAATTTCAAATTTTAGTCAAATTGGGGGAATTATTATTATTGGATTTGGTTCATTTATGATATTAAGTTCTAAGATTAACAGATTAAACTTTGAAAGAAAGATTCTTCCAACTAAATCTGGTGCCAGTTTTCCATTATCATTTATTTTTGGACTTGCATTTGCAGGAGGATGGACACCTTGCGTAGGGCCAATTTTGGGTGCAATTTTGACACTGGCTGCAACAACTCCTAGTGTTTCATTTAATTTGCTTCTTGCATATTCACTTGGTCTAGGTATACCATTCATAATAATGGGCGGTCTAATCACTCAAGCAAATCGATTTGTTACACGCATAAGTAAACATCTAAAATATGTCACAATAATTCTAGGCACACTCATAATATTTCTTGGAATTTTAGTATTCACTAATCAATTAGCAATAATAGCCAGTTTTCCACTTCTTAATGATATTATAACAATTTGATAAAAGATGAAAAAAGACCTTAAAATTGGAATTATACTTGTAACAATAATCATAATTGGTATAATTTCGTTGTATCTTTTCTATACGGAAATTGATCTTAAAAAAAACACAAACAATCAGTTAGTAGTTCAAGATAAAAGTTTACTGAAGAAAGCACCGAAATTAATGGGCATGACAGGATTAATAAACACGTCAGAAAAAGATCTTGAAAAAATTATACACGATAATGTTGTGTTATATGATTTCTGGACATACAGTTGTATTAATTGCATAAGAACACTTCCACATATCACAGCATGGGATGAAAAATATAATGAAGATGGACTGGTAATTATTGGAATACATACGCCAGAATTTGAATTTGAAAAAAATAAGGATAACGTAATGGCTGCGGTTAAAAAATTTGGGATAAACTACCCAGTTGTACTAGATAACAATAAAGAAATTTGGAAATCATTTGAAAATAGATATTGGCCTAGAAAATACATCACCGACAATGAGGGATATATCAGATTTGATCATATTGGTGAAGGTGCATACAAAGAAACAGAACTAGTCATTCAAGAATTATTACAAGAAAATAAAAATCAAATTAATACATCACAAGTAGTAGAAATTGAAGAGTACAAACATTCAACATTAAGAACGCCTGAATTGTACTTTGGTTATGAATTTGCAAGCGGTCGAAATCAACTAGGAAACATAGAAGGTTTTCAACCAAATAAGATTATTGATTACAGATTACCAGAAAATATTAGGCAACATTATTTCTATCTGGATGGACAGTGGGAAAATGGCAAAGATGGTATGAAGTTAATTTCAAGTTCAGGAAAAATTGTTTTAAATTTTCACGCAAAACAACTTAACATAGTTGCTGCAGGAGATAATGAATTGGAAATTTTAATTGATGGAAAAATGGTGGAAAGCAGTATTGCTGGTAATGATGTAGAATCAAGTATGGTTAGAATTTTGGAGCCAAGGTTATACAATATTATAGAATCATTTTATGGAGAATCGCATACTATAACAATCAATGTGAAAAAGCCAAATTTTGAGATTTTTACATTCACATTTGGGTAAGAATTAATCACTTAGGAATAGAATTCCTATTGTTGTAATAAAATTTGATCCAATTACATCATTTTTTTTTAGTTTGAATGTGAAAAGCCAATTTCATAACTAAAATCTAATGGTATCATTCTCTGGAAAATGGAATGTATTGAAAAAAGGTGATGCGTTATCACAAAAATTTATGGGTACAGTAAAACCAGAGGCACCATTAAAAAACAGACTTGATGTAGCACAAAAAAAACTCCAACTTCAAATTACCAGGTTAGGAGAGATTGATACTAAATTAAAAAGTAAACATGACGTAATTTTTTCAAAAATTGTTGATGCAAAGAAATCAAACAACGAAACATACGCAAAAGTGTATGCAAATGAACTAGCAGAGATTAGAAAAATGAAAAATATGGTCGGGAATGCAAAATTGTCTATGGAGCAAGTACAGTTAAGACTTAACACAGTTTCTGAATTAGGTGATGTAGTAGTAACATTAAGCCCTTGCATGTCATTGATAAAAGGTCTAAGTACATCACTAGGTGACATGATGCCAAGTGCTGCAGCATCAATGCAAGATCTATCAAACATGTTAGGTGATATTGTAACCGGATCATCAGTTACACATGATGGAGGAGTTGGTATTCCAGAAACATCAAGTTCAGATGCACTATCCATACTAGAAGAAGCACAATCAATTGTGGAAGGAAATATTAGAAATAATATGCCTGAACCACCAGTAACAACAATAGATTCAATTCTTGCTGAAAAAGAATCTATTTAGATTTTTCATTACTGATTTGAATTAAAATTTTCTTTATGCGTGAAATTGTTGGATAACTATAACCTCGTCTACGGTAATTAGAAATCATCATCTTCCAATTTTTTAGTCTCCATGTTGCTTGTTCAGATGTTACTGAATGAATCTCTTTTTGAATAATACTTTTCCTACCCACTTTTAGAACACCAGCATCTTTTGCAACCCACCTATTTTTTGCAAATTTGAGACCAATCAAAATTTCTTTTGTAGGTAATTCATTAAGATACGATCTAATTTCTTTAATTTCTGATTCAGAGAATTCCTTGTTTATAGTGAATGTTCCATTTTTAGACATGAAAAATGTAAAAAACTGTAAAATAATAAAAACATGCTAAATTTGATTAAACAATTCACATTGTGATTAGCATCCAATAAAGCTGAAAAAGGAATGTTTACAGGCAGTATTATAAATTCCAAATCCAAAAATGGCAATTGCACACAAAGCCAGTGGAATAATGACTGCTTTTTCCTTAAAACCCATGATGAAATTAATAGCAAAATGTTAAATTAACCATTCGAATTATTTTTGATTACAATGATGCCATCACAGCAAGGATATGATCGTGCAATAACAGTTTTTTCGCCTGATGGGCGACTATACCAAGTAGAATATGCTATTGAAACTGTAAAACGAGGTGCACTGGCAATTGGTATTAAAACGAAAGAAGGTGTTGTTATTGCAGTTGAAGAAAAACCTCGCAGATTACAGATCTCTACGACACCTCAAAAAATATTTCAAGTTGATTATCATATTGGCGCTGCTGCAGCTGGATACATTCCAGACGCACGTGCACAAGTAGATAATGCAAGGTTCTTTTCACAGAGCAATAAACTCGTTTATGATGAAGCCGTAGAAGTTGAAACTGTTGCAAAGCATTTGGCAGATCAGTGTCAACAGTATACACAGTATGCCGGTGCTAGACCATTAGGAGTTTCATTGATAATCGGCGGTATAGACAGTACTGGCAGTTCACTATATCTAACTGACCCAAGTGGTGCATATGTTTTGTATGATGCTGTAGCAATTGGTGCAAGTTCGGATATAGCAACAGAATTTCTTGAAAAAAATTATTCAAAAGATTTGTCATTAGATGATGCAAAAACACTGGCAATTGCAGTGATTAACCTTGTCAGTGATGAAAAAGAAAGTGCAGATAATATAAAAATGTCACAAGTGCATTCAGATGCCAAGTCATTTGAATTTGTTGAAAAAAAAGAGATAGAAAAATTAATCAGTAGTTCAAAAACAAAATATCCACCTACAACAAAATAATTAAGAATTGGATTTAAGAAAAATCGTTAAACAATGAAACATGCAATTGCAATTCCAGATTCATCATTAAATGATGAAAAAACATTAGAGAACAAGACTAGAAAGATTGCAATTATTGCTAGAGCATGTGGAATTTTTAAAGTAAATGAAATTATAATATACAAAGATGGAAAGGATAATGAACAAGATTCAAAATTATTGTACACTGTTCTAAAATATCTATCAACGCCACAGTACTTTAGAAGGAAAATGTTCCCAAAGTCAAATTTATTGAAATTTGCAGGAGTGTTGCCACCATTAAAAACACCTAATCAGATTGGCACATCAAATGCAGAGGAAATTAAAATTGGGGATTTTCGTGAAGGATTGATTGTTGGTCTAAAAGGAAAGAAATTCATTGATATTGGAATCAACCAGTTAATTGATTATCATGGTAAAGTGAGTATTGGTAAAAAAATTATTATTTTAATCAAGAATGTAAAACCTGATTTAGTAATTAAAGAAAGTTCTAAGGATGAAATACCATATTATTGGTGCTATAATGTAAGACAAAGTGGGAATTTATTCACAGTTCTTTCAAATTGGAATGGATTAAAGATCTTAACAAGTCGTAAATCAAAAAATCTTAATCATTTGAAAATAGATGACATAGCAAAAACAAATCAACCAATTCTTACAGTTTTTGGTTCAACAAAAAAAGGAATACATGATATTTTAGGGAGCAAAATTAATAATTTGAACAATACCAAAGGAGCAAATTTTTTCCCTAACCAAGGTACTGAGACTGTTAGATTAGAAGAGGCAATTTTGGGCTGTCTGTCAATACTAAATACTAGGCTAAATTTCGAATAAATTAAATGCAAAAAAAAATACAACTATCATATGAAGAAACAGAAAAATTTTCTAATTTTAGCTATTTTATTGGGATTAGCGGGAATTGCAATAGGTTCTGCTACCATTTTTTCATTACTGTCAGACTTTAGTGGCTAGTAGGAAATTTTTACAGAATTTCCGTTCATTTAATCAAAAAATCTCTTAATTTATTAAACGGTTAACGACTTTTTTCGATTATCGATGGGACATAGAAAACATAGTCAACCAAGAAGAGGCAGTTTAGCGTATTCACCTAGAGGACGTGCTAAAAGCATGGAGGCTCGAATACGTGGATGGGCTGAAGTTGACTCAGATGAACCAAGATTACTAGCACATGCTGGATTTAAGGCCGGATGTATTCAGGTTGTAAGTATTGATGATCATGAACATACACCAAACCATGGCAAGCAATTAGTAACGTTAGGAACTGTAATTGCAACACCACCATTTGTTGTAATTGGAATTAGAGGGTATATCAAAGATGCAAATGGACGGCATGCTTCATTTGATGTCTATGCAAAAGATACACCAAAAAATGTTGAAAAAGCCTTCAAAGTAAAAGTAAACGATTCAGATATGGAAGAAGCAGAAAAATTACTTGGTAAGATTAAAGATATTTTTGCAATAGTTGCTGTTACACCAAAATTGGTTGGACTTGAACAAAAGAAACCATACATATTTGAAATTGCTGTTAAAGGCGGTGATGTCAAAAAACAATTTGAATTTGTAAAAGATTTACTAGGAAAGGAAGTTAAAATTGACCAAGTGTTTGAAAGTGGCTCCATAGTAGATGCAGCTGCAATTACAAAAGGAAAGGGATGGCAAGGTGTAATCTATAGGTGGGGTGCAAAAAGAAAACAACACAAATCAAGAAAGACAGTTAGAGAACTTGGCTCACTAGGTCCAATTTCACCACAAAATGTAATGTACACAGTTCCACGAGCAGGTCAAACAGGATTCCATCAAAGGGTGGAATATGATAAAAGAATAATGATAGTGAGTAACACAGAAAAGAATGAGTTTCAAATTAATCCAGATGGTGGTTACAAACATTTTGGAAATGTAAATGGCGATTTTATTGTAGTAAAAGGTTCTGTACCAGGTACATATAGAAGATTAATAAAATTAAGACATCAAATTCGTAATGAGCCAAAAAAAATTACTAAACCAAACATTCTAGAGGTGGTACTTCCATAATGAAAGTAGATACAATATTACTTGATGGAAAAAAAGATGGACAGATAGAACTGCCTAATATTTTTGAAACAGATGTAAAAAAAGATGTAATACGTAAAGCGTACATTAGTTTAGAATCGCATGGATTTCAAAAACATTCTACTAAACCAACTGCTGGACAAGATGTAGTTGCAGATTCAAATGACCCACCAACTGGTAGAGGAATTTCAAGAGTTGCTAGAATGAAAGGTGGTGGTGGTGGAAGGCAAGGTCAAGCAGGAGAAGTTGCATCTACTAGAGGTGGAAGACAGGCACATCCACCAAAAGCAGAAAAAGTGATTTTCAAAAAAATCAATAAACAAGAAAATAAACTTGCATTATGTTCAGCTATTTCTGCAACAAAATCAAAGGAATTAGTTATTCAACGTGGTCATAAAATTGAAAAAATAGAATCACTTCCCCTAATAATTTCTGATGACATAGAATCAGTAACACAAACCAGTAAAATGATAAAGATTCTAGAAGATTTGAACCTTAGTCAAGATGTACAAAGGTTAGAAAATAGAAAAAAACGTTCAGGAAAAGTTGCTTTACGTGGAAGAACAAAAAAAACCGGTAAAAGCGTACTATTTGTTTTATCAGATTCAAAAAATGTCAAAAAGGCATGTAATTCTATACCTGGTGTCGATGCATGTTCAGTTAATGATCTAAGTGTTTTAGATCTTGCACCAGGTGCTAATTTAATTAGATTAACTGCATATTCTAAAAAAGCAATCGCAGAGATTTCAAAAATAAAATCTAGACATCTAGAGTTAATGGTGACCATGAATTGAATGTAGAAGAAGCAAACAAGATTGTAATTAGACCATATATTACAGAAAAAACATTTGCCATGGTAGAAAATGAACAAAAAATATGTTTTTTGGTTCACAGAGAATCTTCTAAACCAAGTATTAGTGAAGCCATTAAGACGCTATATGACCAAAATGCTATTCAAATTGAAACTGCACGGACAATCTATGGAAAAAAGGCTTTTGTGAAATTTGACTCTGCAGATAAAGCCAGAGATTTGGCTACAAAAATAGGAATGCTATAAATTGGTTCTAAAAATGAAAAAAACAGTAATGGAGGTAAAAATTGGCAAAAAAATTTGATTATAAGGGAATGTCATTAGAAGAATTACAAAAAATCCCTAATGAAAAATTATTTGAATTATTAAATGCAAGGCAACGACGCTCTTTGAAACGAGGTCTTTCAGATAATAAAAAGAAGTTGATAGCTGAAATAAAAGCAGCAAAAGAGGGAACCAATAAAAATCCTATTAAAACCCATCAGAGAGATATCATAGTTTTACCATATATGGTAGGAGTTACACTAAATGTGTTTTCTGGAAAAGAGTTCACACCAATTAGACTCTCAACAGAAATGATTGGACATTACATAGGAGAATACGTTATTACAAACAAGCGAGTGAGTCATGGTGCACCAGGTGTAGGTTCATCAAGATCAAGTTTGTACGTACCACTGAAGTGATTAAAAATGGGAAAATACGACTACGCATTTCAAAATTATGACACAACAAGACATGTTAGAGCTGCAATGAGAGAGAAAAAAATCTCACATAAACATGCAAGAGAAATAGCTGCAGCAATTAAGGGTATGACAATTGAAAAAGCAAGAGATTATCTTCAAAGCGTTGTAGAACATAAACGATGTGTTCCTTTTGGTAGATACAAGAACCAAGTAGGACATAGAAGTGATCCTGGAGTTATGTCAGGTAGATATCCAGAAAAAGCAGCTACAGAAATTCTAAAACTACTAGACAATTTAGAGTCTAATGCAGAGTATAAAGGAATGGATTTGGACAGATTAAAAATTATTAATGCTACCATGCAAAAAGGAGTTTCAATAAAACGATTTATTCCAAGAGCACAAGGTCGTGCAACACCTAAAAATGATATAATGACCCATATGGAAATTGTGGCGCAGGAGGTATAGTTTTGTCTTCAGTAAAAAATGTAATAAAAGATAATTACAATGCCATGCTGATAAACGATTTTCTACGTGAAAAAATAAAAGATGCAGGATTTTCCAATGTAGAAATTTCAAAAACACCAACTGGGACACGAGTTGTACTTCATGTAACACGTCCAGGAATAGTAATAGGTAGAAAAGGTACTGGCATAAAAGATTTGACAGAGATACTGGAAAAACAATTTGGTCTGAAAAACCCACAGATTGCAGTAGAAGAAATTTTGAAACCAGAATTATCACCTAATGTAATGTGTAATAGAATGGCATCACATCTTGAACGAGGTACTGCGTTTAGAAGAGCAACAATGTGGACAATGCAACAAATAATGGATAATGGTGCAATGGGTACACAAATTACAATTTCTGGTAAACTTAGAGGTGACAGATCAGCATTTGAAAAACATAGTGCTGGTATATTACCAAGAGCAGGACATCATGCAGATGTAGTTGTTTCTGAAGATATTGTTCATGTTGAAACAGCCATGGGATTAATTGGAATAAGGATTAGAATTGCTAGAAAAGAAAAACTTGTTCCAGAATTTGAGTTAAAAGGAAAAACTCAAGAACAAAAAGATGAAGAAGCCAAAAAGAAGCTAGAAAATGATCTTGCTGAGAAGGCAAAAACTGAATCTGAATTAATCGAACTAGAGGAAGAAAAAATTAAAAAAATTGATAGTATGGAAGAGGATGAGGAGATGTTAAAATAATGTCACGATTGAAAATGAAATCCATAAGAGAACTAAATGAAAATGATTTGAAAGATAGAGTAATTCAAATGAGGACAGAGTTATCAAAACTTGAAGTAGAAAACGCTAAAGGAACGTTAAGAAAAGAATCTGGTAAAATTAAACCATTAAAAAGAGATATTGCAAGACTTCTAACACGACTAAACGAGATGAATAAAAAATGAATGAAATATACATAGAAAAATATGAATTGGTTGGATTAAGCATAAAAATTTCTGGTTCATTGAATAAAGAATTAGTTGGTCTGTCTGGAAAAGTAATTCTTGAAACAAAAAATATGATAATTATAGAGACGGAAAATGGAAGAAAGAGTATTCCAAAATCACTATGTAAATTTGAAACAAATGATGGTAAAATTCTAATTGACGGTCAAAAACTTGTAAAACGTTCACATGAAAGATTGGAGAGTTACATATGACTAGAAATATAGGAATCAAAGTACCAGAACCTGGTAGCGAAATAGATGAAACCGATAAAAAAAACCCATTTAATGGAACATTATCTGTTCGTGGAAAATTATTCCAAGGTAAGGTAATTAAAGCTAAAGCTAAAGATACAGTAGTTCTAGAGAAAGAATCTCCAATGTATTATAGTAAATTTAAGAGATATGCTAGAGGTAAAAATTCAATACATGCACATGTGCCAAGCAATATTCAAGTAAAAGAAGGTGATGTAGTGGTAGCGGCTGAATGTAGACCGTTATCAAAATCAGTTGCATTTGTAGTAGTGGAGGTTAAAAAATAATGGGTGGTGCACGTTCTAAAGCATCAAAAGGTGTAGTAGACTTTAGACCATATGTTACTCGATCTATTCCAGTAGGTGCACGGATTGTTTGTGCAGATAATACAGGTGCAAAAATTATAGAAATTGTTAATGTACACAAATACAAAACACGAGTTTCTAGACTACCTGCTGCAGCTGTTGGAGACTTCTGCAATGTTGTGGTTAAAAAAGGTCCGGCTGAATTACGAAAACAAATTTTTGGTGCGGTGATTATAAGGCAAAAGTATGCAATCAACCGTCTAAACGGTGTTCGTGTTCAATTTGAAGATAATGCGGGTGTGTTAATTACACCCGAAGGTGAAGTAAAGGGAACCGATATCAAAGGACCAGTAGCAGCAGAGGCTACTGAAAAATGGCCAAGGGTTGCAAATTTGGCATCAATGGTGGTATAACATGAATGGTACAAAAATGAGAAATCGTCAAATTTACTATGCAACACAGAAAACTGCAAGTTCACAGCTTTCTGGTACACTTTCACATGATTTAAGAAAAAAATATGGTAAAAGAAGTATTAGGATAGTTGAAGGTGATACTGTTAAGGTAATTCGTGGTGAATTCAGTGGTGTAGATGGTAAAGTAACTAAAGTCTCACTAGCAGATAATGGAGTAAATATTGAAGGGGTAAAAAAAGACAAAATAAAAGGAGACAAATTTGATGTGTATATTCACACAACAAACATAGTGATTACTGGGCTAAACAGTGATGATAAATGGCGCATGAATAAATTAGAAGGAAAGAATCCTAGAACTGTAAGAGAAGATCCAAAACCGGATAGTCCAAAAAAAGATTCTAAAGAAGACAATGATCAAACTAAAACAACTAAAGAAACCACGAAGGTAAAAAAGACAAAAAAGAAAAAGGAGGAAAAATAATTGGTAAAAATTGCAGGAAGTAAAAAACTAAAAAGACAGATGGCTCCAAATTTCTGGGGAATTACACGAAAAAATAAAAGATTTGTTGTAACAGTTAAACCGGGCTCGCACAAAAAAGATCATGCAATTCCTATCGCAGTTTTCTTGAGAGATACATTAAAAATTGTATCAGATCTAAGGGAGGCAAAATTTGCAATATACAATGGTAAAGTTTCTGTAGATGGAGTGAAAATAAAATCACTACACCATGGAATTGGTCTTATGGATGTTATAGAATTAGATGGAATAAAAGAAATCTATCGTTTAGTACCAATTGATGGTACACTACTAAAACCAATAACCATTCCAGATACAGAAAAATCAAAGAAACTAGTTATTGTCAAATCAAAAACCACCACTAAAAATGGAAAAATGCAGATTGGATTTCATGATGGTAGAACATTACTTGATGAAACGAGTGTACATGTAGGTGACACTTGCCTACTAGAAACTTCAGGGCAAAAAATCCTAGATGTTATAAAATTTGAAAAAGGTTCACAGGGACTAATAATTCAAGGAATAAACGCAGGAAAAATTGGTATGATTAATGAGATAAAAGAAGGAACATTCGTCCTACCAAAAAGAATTGATATTACTATTGATGATAGAAATATAGAAATTCCAGCACATATTGTTATGGTACTAGGAAAAGAAAAACACCCAATACAGATAAAGTGAATTAAATGGCGCAAGAAACAAAAAATTTAATGAAAGAAATCAGACTTGAAAAAGTTGTTTTGAATATGGGTGTGGGAAAATCAGGAGATGCAATTGAAGTGGCAAAAACTGCATTAGAACAAATTTCTGGTAAAAAACCTAATTCAAGAAATGCAAAAAAAGCACAACGTGATTGGGGTGTTAGAAAAAATGAACCAATTGGAGTTGCAGTGACTGTAAGACATGATGATGCAAAAACACTACTAAAAAAATTATTTGAGGCAAAAGGAAATACTGTGAATGGAAAATCAATTGATAGCGAAGGAAATTTATCTTTTGGGATTTTAGAACACATAGATATTCCAGGAATAAAATATGACCCAAAAATTGGAATTTTAGGTTTGAACATAACTGTAAATCTTTCGAGACCTGGATATAGCATAAAAGTAAGAAGTAAACATAAAGCTAAAATCGGTAAACATCATAAAATCACGCCTGACGAGGCAAAAGATTATCTAGCCAAAGAATTTGGAGTGAACGTTAGATAATGCCAAAAGATAGATCATGGGGAGACCGTGGAACTGGATTTACACCAAGAAAAGAGAAAAGTTTTGGAAGAGGTTCAAGATGGTGTAAAAGATGTGGTTGCTATACATCAAATATCAGAAAATATGATTTACATTTATGCAGACAATGTTTTAGAGAAGTTGCAAATTCTTTAGGATTTAAGAAATTTAGGTGATAGAATGCCAGCAATGAATGTTTTAGCAAACCTATTTGTCACTATTGATAATACCGAATCTAGGAGAAAATCTGAATGTGTCATACTACCAACATCAAAATTGGCTATAGAAGTTTTAAACACACTAAAAAAAGATGGGTACATTCAGGATTTTGAACATATAGAAGATAATAGAGGTGGAAAATTTACAGTCAAATTATTTGCAAAGATTTCAAAATGTGGTTCAATTTCACCAAGGTTTAAAGTAAAAAAATCTGAATACCCAAAATGGGAACAGCAATACTTACCATCATATACCAGAGGAATGTTAGTTGTTACTACAAACCAAGGAGTTATGTCACACCATGAAGCTGCCAATAAAGGACTAGGGGGGTTTTTGATAGGATATGTCTACTAAACAAATTGAAAAATTTGCAACTGAGGTTGATATACCAGAGAATGTTAATGTGACATACAAATCAAGAATGTTACAAGTAACTGGACCACTAGGGAAAACACACAAATCTTTTAAAAAAATTCCTGTTGATATCACAGTTACTGATGATAAAGTTTTACTGAAGGCAACCGGAACTAGAAATAAAAATCGTGCTATAATGAATACAGCAAGATCAATCATAAGAAATATCTGTGAAGGTGTGGTTGAAGGTTATACTATTAAGATGAAAATTGTATTCTCCCATTTTCCTATAACAGTAAAAGCTGATGGAAAAAAAGTATTGATAGAAAATTTTCAAGGAGAAAGAGCAGCGAGAGAAACAAAAATTTGGGGTGATACAAAAGTAGTGCCTAAAGGTGATGATGTAATAATCACAGGATATGTTCTGACTGATGTAACACAAACAGCTGCAGAAATTGAAAATAACTCTAGGGTCAAAAATAAAGATCATCGTGTATTTCTAGATGGAATTTATAAATTTGAAAAAAAGAAAGGAATAGAAAAATAATCCAGATAAGATTCCCTTGACATTAGATCCTGAATTTAAAGAACAAACTGAAAAACTCATTATAGATACATTATCTCTTTACAAAAATGCTGGTGCGTCACCTAGAATAAGCGATGTTTGGAAATGTGAAAATACTGGTGATTTTTTATGTGGTTTTTTTGTAGGGGAAATGGTTGGTTCTGCTCTTAGTGCATTTCAATTGTTTCATAAAAGAGAGCCAACGCCAGAAGAACACATGGAGATTGTTGAAATCGTTGAGAATCATACGAATGAGATAATTGAATTTTTTTCTAAATTTAATTAAATGCTAAAAATCGAACAAATGGGAAGGATTAAATCATATTTTACTTGGTTTTAGTTTGAGCCGCCCTAGCTCAGCGTGGTAGAGCGTTCGACTGTTAATCGATTGGTCATCAGTTCAAGTCTGATGGGCGGCGCCTTTCTATTACCAAATTATAATGGATGATTTCATGTAACCAATTAGTGCATAAGGTTAGACAGTGTCGATCTAATACCTGATCGCATAGAAGTAATAATGCAGGAGGTCTACATTGGCCAGAACAAGAAGGGCAAATCGATATTGTGTTGATTGTGGTGCCAGATTGGTATATTATCCAAGATTGTCAAACCCTAAGGCACCAAATGAACATAGGGTCTTAGTGTATGCATGTCCAGATTGCACTGATGATTTTGAAAAACCAAAAATGTTTTCAATTAGACGAAACATCGTTGAAGAACCACTTGAAACTGTAGAAATTGAAATAAATCAGATTAGAAAAAAGATTGGAAAAAGTAAATAACAGAAAAAACGGAGTTTAATCAATTGGAACCAAATTACAACGAGAAAATTAGAAGTAGATGGTGGTATTTAGTGCCAATAATATTTGGTTTAGTTGGTGGCGTTATTGGATATTTTGCACTAAGAAAAGATGATCCAAAGAAAGCAAAAAATTGCCTTATAATAGGAGGAATTCTAACGATAATTAACATACTAGCATCATCATCATTAGTTTTTTACGAAGCACCAGGTATAGATGTCATGCGTTAAATGTTTCTAAACTCGAGTTTAGAAATATTGTTAATCTAAACGTGTCAAACATCATATACTGTAAGTTACTCTGTTCATTATGCCAAGTCTAAAAGACAATGTAGAAAGATGGCTAACACATGAAAATTATTCTTTCAAAAAAATAGAAAGTAGTGAAAGCAATTTCAAATTTTTAATAAATAATGGTGATGCTCTTGGCAACAATATTGAAATTTTTGAACCTGGACAACAAGAGAATATACTTGTTGTTGGCATAAAAGTTGAATTTAAAACTAAACTAATTCGTAGATTTTTAGAACTTAACGAAAATGAACAAGAAAAAATTAAATCAAAGATAGCAGATTTTTGTTATTCCATTAAAGCAGTTCATAAATTTCTTGATGAAGATGGCAAAAAAAAGGTGGGAGTTTACATTGTTTTAGACAAACAAGAACAACTTAATCAGCCATTTTTTATGGAAACACTGGAAAATGTAATAGAAATGAGTGAAAAAACAAATCGATTTTTGATCAAATCATTTTAGATACATTCTTTGTATTTATTCGTAAAAGCTAAACCCCCATTGCATCAATTTGATTTTACGAATAACCCATATTTTCAAAAATGCCAAAAAATAGGGGGGGTTTAACATCTGTTCGTAAATAGAATAAACAAAGACCAAACTAGGGTGATCAGTGGTTAGATGAATACGTTTTGTATTATGCTAGGAATAAAAGCTAAACCCCCTGTTTTACACAATTTTAGAAGAATGTGGAAAAGATTATCCAGGTAATCATGAATACAGTATCTACGCACCAACAAAGTTTAAGATATGTGTTGTTTCACTAGTTTGAATTATTAATATTTCTAAATTCGAATTTAGAAATATTAATTTTAGTTAGTCATTAGACATTTCCAATTGAGGTAGAACAAAAACCCTTTCAGGTTGAATTTTGAGTGTGATTCTCTTTTCTCCAGGGCGTTTGAATGGATACTTTTCTTTTCCCATGTATTGTTTTGTAAGAAAATTAGCGTGTTTGTATTCATAATCAGGCAATATTTCAATAACTTTCCCACGAATTGACGTCATATCAAGAGGGTTTTTAGTATCAACTACAGAAATTGCGACACGTGGATCTCGAAGTATATTTTTGTGTTTTAGTCTGCCTTCGGCGGTGTTAATCAAAATATATGAATCAGCAAAATTTCCCCAAACTGGAGTAACTTGAGGAGACCCATCAGACATGGTAGTAGCTAGAAAAACTAAATTTTGTCCATTAAGCAGCTTTTCTACTTTAGAATCCATACTAAATTAAATTAAATGTGATATTTATTTCTCTTATACACACAAGAACTATGAAAATAACTGTGCCATTTTTAGGTCATAAGAACATACTTTCTCTTCATGAAAAAACAATAGAAATCACAAAAGATTCAGAATTAACTACTAATGGTGACTGTATAGTAGGTATTGGAGCAAATATTTCATGTATAGATTTACCTGGAAAAATGAAGAAAAAAATACAAAACTCAAAAACAAAAATTTTGTTTTCTATAGAGGCCAAAGGTAAAAAATTCACAATTAATGGATATGGTTCAGAGAAATTATCACTAAAACATACGAAAGATATCGTTTTAAGAAAAAGTGCATTCACATGCTCTAGAACAATTGCAATAAACTGTGATAAGGCATCTAGTGATATACCAAGGGATTTTGTTAAAATACTTCAAGACCCAAATACTAAAGGAAATATGGTTATAGAAATATACTAGGTTTTCCCTTCTAGAACATTCGTCATAGCACGATTGACTATCTCCATCATCAAATACTGATTAAATTCACGTTTAGTATCAGATCTGCCAGTTTTTACAGTCTTTTTAGACATTGAATTGACAATTTTTTCTAGCTTACTTGATGTGGATTTTATCAATCCAGCGTATTTCTCGTCAAAATCCTTGGGAGTCTGATAATCTAATAATTTTGTAGATGTGCCATAAAATTTTATAATTGCACCTCTACTTTCTTCAATTCTAACAATCTCAATTAACCCTGATTCTTTTAAAATATCAAGATGATGCCTGATTGTCGTGAGTGCTTTCTTATGTCCCTGCTTCTTTAATTGAAGTGTAATCTGTTCTGCGTTTAGATTTCTGTTATACAGCATTTGAACAATTTTTGCTCTGGCAGGATCCTCAATTGCCTTAGCATGATTAATACTTGTAGCCAATATTCGATTTACTGATATTGGTTTTTCCAATAATGTTGACATGTAGCGTTTTGTTTTGTTCTAAGCTAAAAATTAACTGTATCATATTTTTTTGTCCTATCGCATTAATTTTTTTATACTACTATAATTTTCATAGCATAAGATAATTATTTCATATTACTACTATATTTTACATACTACTCCTAAGTTAATGGTAGTAAAATGAAAAAATTAAAAATATGATAAATTTCTGGAAACATAGGGAAAACTAGGCAAATCGGGTATAAAATAACATAAAATCAAGATTTAGAACTGAGTTGAAAATGAAATCGAGTTAAATTGTCTTGCCAGTAATGCGTTCATATGCAGTAGTATAGCGCTGAGTCATTTTATCTATAATTTCTTCGGGAATATTAGGTGGAATTAGTTCATCACCACGTTGACGTGCTTCATCAAACTGTTTTTGATATCCATTAGCAGTTAACCAGTCACGAAGTAATTGTTTATCATAGGCTTCCTGAATCTTTCCGACTTTATAGGAATCTTTAGGCCATAATCGATATTCATCTGGTCCAATTGAATCACCTAAAGTAATTTTACCATCTAATTTTCCAAATTCTAGTTTCAAATCAGCTAAAATGAACCCTGCTTTATGAGAAATATATGCCATTTTATTATAGATTTCAATAGATTTCTGTGATAGCCAATCAAATTCTTCTTCTGTAACTAGATTTTGGGATATAGATTCTTGACGATTTACTGGGACATCATGCGTAGATTTTGTTGTCGGATCAAAAATTGGTTCTGATAATTTTGATGCCAATTCAGTTCTGTAACTAGATTTTGGTAATGATATTTCACCATTCTTCCATCTTGAAACCATACTTCCATAAAAATAACCTCTTACAACACATTCAATTGGTAACATTTCCATTTTTTTTACAATTATTTCTGTATCAGATTTTGTTTCAACAAAATGATTTGGGACATCTAAAGTTTCAAACCAGAATTCTGCAAATTTTGACAGGACCTCACCTTTTTTTGGAATTTCATCGTTGAATTTTACATCATATGCTGATACACGATTACTAAATTTGAAAAGTAAGGTATCACTATCTACCTCATAGACATCCTTTACTTTACCAGAAGTAAGAAATTTCATTTAAGACCCCATCATTCCAGGCATAGCTATTGGTTCCCGGTACACCTTACTTACGTAGATATCTTCATCTGTTGTTACAATGACATACTGCAATGAATTTCCTGATGGTGGTGAAACTATAATGTTTTGGCCAGGTTTTAATGTTCCAAGTGGAAGTATGTCTCCCTCACCAAAATTAACTCGCACATTTGTTAATGGTAATGTTCCAGTATTTTCAATAGAAACTCTAGCCATAATGAAAAGACTCTGTTTTTCTTTTGTTGGATCAACCATTATGCCATATTCACCAGATGAAACACTAGTTGGGAAAAGAAAGAAGATTGCAGCCAAAATTCCAGCAACACCTGCCGAAATACATATCACCGCAGCAAATTTTGAATCAACCAATATACTATCAACCATATCTTGGTTTAAGACATTTTCTTTAATTCTATTGAATATAGATGGTTTTTATTTTGGAATCTACTTGGAGGATTATGAATCAGCGTGACAAAGCAATTGCCTATATTTCAGGTGCGATTGCAACATATTCTCTAAAAAAAGAAGCTGGCGAGATACAAGATAACATGTCAATGTATGATTTTTTGGCTAAAACCATACCTGATGAGTTAAATTCTGAGGCTAAAATTGAATTAATTGATGAAATTTTTGCTTATATCTCAAATTCACTTTCTAAAGCATAATTTCATATGTGCAATAAGATAACAAGAATTACTCTTGACAAGCATTGCAACTTTGGGGTCACATTGCTCATTACAGGTCTTGAAGGGTGCAAAAGATGAGGGATTTAAAACAATACTTGTTTGTGAAAAAAAACGTGAAAAATTATATCGTAGATTTTCATTCATTGATGAATTAATCATTGTTGAAAAATTTTCTGATATTTTAAACCAAGAAATACAAGACCGACTCAAGCAGCAAGATGCGATATTAATTCCTCATGGAACGTTAATAGCACAAATGAGTTCTGAGGAGATTGAATCTATTACTGTACCAATTTTTGGAAACAAATGGATTCTAAGATGGGAATCAGATAGAGAAATGAAAGAAAAACTCATGAGAGAAGCTACACTTCCGATGCCAAAACCAGTAACAGAGCCAAAAGATATTAAAAAATTAGTGATTGTCAAAAGGCAAGGTGCTGCTGGTGGTAAAGGATATTTCATGGCAGCTAATGAAGAAGACTATAACACAAAAAGAAATCAGTTGATTTCCGAAGGTGTAATTTCTAAGGATGAAACACTATACATTCAAGAGTATGCAGCAGGTGTTTTAGCATATTTACAATTCTTTTACTCACCATTAACCAATGAATTAGAATTTTTTGGAGTTGATCAAAGACATGAATCAGATATTGAAGGTCTTGGTAGAATACCATCAGAACAACAATTAAAATCAGACAAGGTTCCATCCTTTAACGTAATTGGAAATAGCCCACTAGTTTTGAGAGAATCGTTATTAGATGAAGTGTATACAATGGGAGAAAATTTTGTTGATGCTGCAAAAAGAGTTGTCTCTCCAGGCATGAATGGTCCATTTTGTATCGAAGGAGTTTATGATGAAAATGCTAAATTTACATCATTTGAATTTTCAGCAAGAATTGTTGCGGGAACTAACATCTACATGGATGGGTCACCATACTATTCATTATTATTCAATGAGAACATGAGCATGGGAAAAAGAATTGCACGTGAAATCAAGACTGCTGAATCAAAAAATATGATTGAAAAAATTGTCACTTGAGTTTACTGTAATACTCTTGGAACTTTTTTGAATACATATGATAATGATACTCTACCTGGCCCTGCAACTATTACAACCAAACATGCTGCTAATAGAATCAAATCAAATTCATAGCCATGTTCGCCAGTAAGACTTGATGCACCCTTTACAAGAAATATTGCACCTAACATTACTATTGAAATCAATGATGCAGAAATTCTAGTTAATACTCCTATAATTAATAATATTCCTGGAATAAATTCTGCAAGTGCAATTGGGATTTGCATTTCTGCTGGTATACCCATGCTCGAAATCCAACCACCAAAACCAGGATTGCCAAACTTTCCAAATCCGTGTACAATAAAGATCACACCTATTGCAGCACGCATTCCCATTTGTGCCGCATCATGTAATCCATGTGTAGAAAGATTCGCTGTCATAAATTGTATTAAAAAAATGAATTAAAAATGATTGCTATGTATCTATAGTGCTATAATGGCCGTTCCATCTTAATGTGGGGTAAACCAACACGATCAAATATTTTTCCAATCTCAGTAAAACCACATTTTTTGTAGAAGTTCCTAATATCATAAACTGAATCCAGAATAATTTTTTCAATGCTTTTTTCTTTGTAATGATTAATAATTTGCTTGATTGCGTCATAACCAAAATTATATTGCCGATACTCTCTATAAATCGCCATACGTTCTAATTTCATACTATTTTCAACTTGAATTAACCTAACAGAACCAATTACATTATCTTGTTCCACAAATAAAAAATGATCTGCAATTTCATCAAATCTATCAAATAACTCTGATTCAGATATTCCCATTTCTTCAGAAAAAACAGTTTTCCTAATTTTCCTCACTTTCAAAAAATTATTATCTGAAAAACTGATCTTCTGAATTTTCAATTAGTCTATACCCTAACTAGGTATCAATTGCTGCTTTATTTGGATATAATCTCAATACAGCATCATCAGTGTGAAGTTCGATTTCTGCATTGCCTACTCTACTTTTGTAAAATTTGATTTTTTTACCATCTCTGAATTCAAATTTCTCAACAAAAACCAACGTTAATTCTTCAAGTTTACCCAATGTTTTGTAAACTGCAGAAAGAGAGATGTTCAGATCATCTGATATTTGGTTTGCAATTTTAGATTCAGGTACTATAGAAAATAAAACTGCCCTATGGCAAGGATTTACTAAAGAATCCATAATTTTTTGTGTTACATCATATTCACTTAATTGTAACACATTTGGTTTGGGCATTGCCTCACGAACTGTACTTTTTCTCATTTTATCCATTCAAATTTGGTGTTAGAACTAGAGTTGCCTCAGGTTTTTTGATGCTTATTTCGGCATTACTAATTCTGCTTTTGTATATTTTGAATTTTCTGCCTTTATCTGAAATACGCCAACTATCAACTTTGATCAATGTTAATTCTTCAAGATCTGAAATTTTTTTATAAACTGAACTTAATGGTATTTTATGTTTTTCAGAAAGTTCTGTTGCAGTTTTACCTTTTTTAATAATTGAAAATAATATAGCACGAGATTCTGCATCAGCCAACATCTCAATAACTTTTTGTGTAACATCATATTTTTTCAGCTGTGGTAATGTTAGTTTTCTAGCCATACATTTCCTAAAAAAAATGATTATTTATTTATATTTTTTCTACTTCTATAGAATGAGAATTAATCCGAATGAATTTGTGGTTTTAACTTTTCCCAAAATGCACCAAGTATCAATGCTAGAGATAACCAGAACACAGATGTGGTAAAAAAGGAAAACGCTCTAAAACCGTTAATTAGTTCTGCAGGAGCAGTAATTTCATCAGGATTGTCTGGCATCAAGAAAAACACTGCACTAATAAAAACTGCATATCCGATTAATGAAAAGATTTTTTTTCCTGGTCTCAAACGTTTGTACATCTGGTAAAAACCTAATGCAGAAAAACCAGAGATTGCAATAAATGAAAGATATAGAATTCCTCGTAATACAACCGTCTCACCGTCACCTACAGTAGGCGGATTTGCTGGATATTTCAAAAATGGGATTGTAAACAGAACAAGCCACATTATTCCAGCCAAAACAAGAGTTTTTCTTAAATTATTTTCGCTTGGCAACGATTTCCTAGAATATGCAAATACAATTCCAAATAATGCACCTATGGATGTACCAAGAATTGTTGCAGCCAGAATTTGTCCACCTTTTTGCCATGATCTATAAGAATAGTATTCAACCCAAAACTCGGATGAATCAGTTTCTTCACCAGATTCAAATAGATTCTGGTTTTCAATGTTTGTTGCATCATCTAAAAATGGTTCCACTAATGCAAGATTTAGACCGCCATAAATCAATCCAGCAAAGCTGCCTGAAACTAGAACAATTATTACAAATATTCCAGTTTTCAAAAAGCCCACCTAATGACAAGGAAATCCTGCTGCATGTCTCAAATCATGTGTTAACTCATGAATAAACATGTTATCAAATGCCTCTTCTCCAACCACTAAGCTGAAAATATGACCTTGATCAAAACCCACTATAAACAATCCAAGTGTAAATATAATTGCCAAGGCAATAACACCAATTTTTGGTATTCCTGATTTTGTAATTGTGGATTGATTTTGTTTCAACGATTTTTTGAATGATTCAATATATTTAAACGGTTAGTTTTTTCTAGAAGATTAAAAGCATTAAAGTTATCAAAGTAAATTACACATTATAGATTTGAAAAATGTATATTTTTTGGCGATCCCAGTAATTATTGGACTAATTATTGGATTTATTTTTATAAGTAATGAAGATAACAGCGATCAAAAATCAAATCTCCTCAGCAAAGAAAAATTATTGGAAAACACACCTCCTATAATTGGAGATGTCGATGCAAAAATTACAATACTTGAATTTGGTGATTATCAATGTACATTCTGCTATAAATTTCATCAGCAAACGTTAGAAAAAATCAAAGAATCATACATAGACACTGGGAAAGTAAACTACACTTACAAGGACTTTCCTCTAAATGGTTTAGATTCGATACTAGCAGCTGAAGCATCATTCTGTGCAAATGAGCAAGGTAAATACTGGGAGTATCATGATACCATTTTTAATAATTGGGCTGGTGAAAGAACTGGATGGATTACCAGTAACTCACTTCTTGATTTTGCTGAGCAAAATAAGTTGAATGTGAATGAATTCACTGAGTGTGTTAATAATCATAAATACACTCAAAAAGTGATAGATAACCAGAAATTTGCTGAGAATATAGGAATTAATGCCACACCTTCATTTTTAATTTTTAATGATGAAAAATTAGTTAGAGTGATTGGTGCACAACCAATTGAAAAATTTGTTGATGCAATTCAGCAGATAAATTAATTTTTTCTTCTTTTTTTGAATGCAACTATAACAACTGCTGGTGCAACAAAGTACATTCCAATATTTAGCATTATGATTCCAATACCATAGCCAAGCATTTCTTGCTCTGTGTCAATGTCAACATAGTTGAGTATTGTTAGTGATG
>MDSW01143687.1_pt1 | contig 31039 bp, 18 predicted proteins | sample 811171 | NCBI WGS metagenome assembly MDSW01 (sample SAMN05326641, study PRJNA326480) | marine metagenome | isolation source: seawater | place: Atlantic Ocean: North West | collected 2012 | reverse complement strand
TACGTGATTAATATTGTTATCTTTCAAAAATTTACCAACTTTTTTACTTCCATCCATTCCAAAGGGGTAAAAAGAATCACCGTCTTTGAAATTTCTCACAAGTAAAGGGAATTTTAATTTTTGAGTGTCTACAGTAACAACATTAATATTATTCTTAGAAATTTTAGTAGTTTTTTTAAATTTAATATGAAAACTATTATTAATAAATAAGGGATTATTTATGTCATTAATTAAGTGATTAATTTTTTTTATTTTCTGAATAGGTTTTAAAATTAATTCCAACTTATTTCTAAATAAAATATGGGATTCACTTAATACTTTTTTACCCGATTCTGAATCTGTTAGTTTAAATATGTTGTTCCAATCAATAAAACCAAAATCTCTCAAAAAATAATACAGAAAGGCTTCTGAATTGACTTCTTGTAAATTTTTAATTTTGATAGCGATTTCATCCCCTCTATATTCAAGTAAATTTTTCTTTAACTCATTAATTTTACCATGAATTATTGTGTTAGATATTTGCAGATATGAAATACTCTTTTTAAAATTTTTTATAAAATTTCCTTCAAGCTTTTCAAATTCAGGAATTATGTTATTCCTTATTTTATTTCTAAGATAAGAATCTGTTTTGTTTGAAGAATCTTCTCTCCAATTAAGATTATTGGATTTTGCATAATCAATGATTTTAGATTTTTCAAAACCAATTAAAGGTCTCTTTATCTTGTTGTTTTCAATCGGAATTCCAGTCAAACCATCTAAACCGGAACCTCTAGAAATATTTATAATAAAGCCCTCTAAACTATCATTTAAGTGATGTGCTGTAAGAATATGTCTAATCTTTAAATCAGAAGATAACTGATCAAAAAAATCATATCTTAAATCTCTAGCAATCATTTGAGTTGACTTATTAGAATTGGCCTTTATTTTTTTTACATTAAAAGACTTAGCATAAAACTTAATTGAATTTTCTTTACACAGATCACTAACAAAATATTGATCCCCATCACTCTCACTACCTCTTAATTTAAAATTGCAATGAGCAACAACAAAATTTTTTGAAACAGAAAGCATTAAATAAAATAACACTACACTATCAACACCACCAGAACAGCATAAAATGCTTTTTTCCTCAAGTAAATAAGGAAATTTATCTTTTATATAAGATTCAAATTCTATTAGCATCTATTTTGTTTAAAACAAATATAATGGAAATGAATAGAAAAAAATTTACTTTATATATGAATGGCTCTATTTTCTGTAGCAAGCAAAGCTGCTTCTTTAATTGCTTCTGAAAAAGTAGGATGGGCATGAGAAATTCTAGCGATATCTTCAGCTGAAGCTCTGTACTCCATAGCAACAACAGCCTCTGAAATTAAATCAGCACATCTTGCCCCTATCATATGAACGCCTAAAATTTCATCGGTTTTGGAATCTGCCAATATTTTTACAAAACCATCAAGATCAGAACTTGCTCTACTCCTGCCAAGCGCTCTCATTGGAAACTGCCCAACTTTATATTGTTTATTTATTTCCTTTAACTGCTCTTCTGTTTTACCGACAGAAGCAACTTCAGGCCAAGTGTAAACCACACCTGGAATTAAATTATAATTTATATGTGGTTTCTGACCGTTGATAGTTTCTGCAACGAACACACCCTCTTCTTCCGCCTTATGAGCAAGCATTAAACCTCTAACTGCATCTCCAATTGCGTAAATATTTGAAACTCTTGTTTGAAGTTTTTCGTTTACCTCTACTCTTCCGTATTTATCAACTCCTACACCAATATTTTCTAACCCCAAACCATCTGTGTATGCGCTTCTACCTATAGAAATCAAACAGTAATCACCTTGAAAAGTAACACTTTCTCCTTTTTTATTTTCTGCAGTTATAGTTACCAAATCAGATTTTTTTTCAATTGATGTTACTTTGTGAGATGTGTTAATTTTTATTCCGCTCTTTTTAAAAACCTTGTTTAATTCTTTAGACAAGCTAGAGTCCATATTAGGGATAATTCTATTTTGGAATTCTATTACAGTAACTTCTGCTCCCAATCTTTTATATACCTGCCCTAGCTCTAGACCTATAACGCCACCTCCGACAACAATCATGTGTCTAGGTACTTCTTTTAATTTTAATGCTTCAGTTGAAGATATAATCCTTTCACCATCAAAATTAATAAAAGGTAATTTAGTTGGTTTACTTCCAGTGGCAATAATTATATTTTTTCCTTTTAAAACCTCAACCTTATTTTCAGAAGTTACCTCTACAGTGCTAGTATCTTTAAAAGTACCTAAACCATTGTATACAGTAACCTTATTTTTGTTCATTAGGTACTCTAGACCTTTGGTTGTTTGTTCTACCACTGATGACTTTCTAGCCATCATTTTTTCAAGATCTAGCTGAACTTTTCCTTCAATTAAAATACCGTGATCTTGAAAGTTATGAATCGCGTTTTCATAATGATGTGATGAATCAAGTAGTGATTTACTAGGAATACAACCAACATTCAGGCAAGTCCCCCCCATATTATTATACTTTTCTATCAAGGCAGTTTTCATACCCAACTGGGCTGCCCTAATTGCACAAACATAACCTCCAGGACCAGATCCGATCACTATTATATCAAAAGCATTCATACATTAATTATTTAGGTTTCAAAAATACAAATATTTAAAACTTAAAATAATTTTTAAACTATTAAAATTGATTTTGGTAAATTAGTGCAAAATTCAACCAATAATCATATTTAATTCGATGAAAACGAAGCCAGCAAACAAAATTCAAGACCTACAATTTTTCGGGGAATTTGGAGGGGTAAACCCTTCAATTTCTGATTCCTCAACATATACTTTTTTATCCGCTAATTCTATGAGTGAAACCTTTGATGGTAACACAGAAGGTTGTTATTTATATTCAAGGAATTCTTCTCCTAGTAATTTATATTTAGAAGAAGCATGTGCAGCGATGGAAGGAACAGAAGCTGCAAATGTGTTTTCATCTGGAATGGGGGCAATAACCTCAACTATTTTACAACTTTGTAAAGCTGGTGACCATGTGATTTCCAGCAGAACTGTATATGGTGGAACCTATGCATTTTTAAAAAATTTTGCATTAAAAATTGGTATTGAAACAGACTTTATTGACATAACAGATATTAGTGCTATAGAAAATTTAATTAAGTCAAATACTAAAATAATATACTGTGAAGTCTCGTCTAATCCGTTACTTGAGGTAGCAGATATTGAATCAATTTCTAAAATTGCAAAGGCTAAAGGATTAAAACTAATTGTAGATAATACGTTTACACCGCTATCAATTTCCCCTGCAAAATTTGGAGCTGATGTAGTTATTCATAGCTTAACAAAATTTATTAACGGAACCAGTGATACCATTGCCGGTGTAGTCTGTAGTTCAAAAGAATTTATTCATTCCTTAAGAGATGTAAATGATGGTGCATTTATGTTAATGGGAGCTACAATGGATAGTCTTAGAGCAGCCTCTGTTTTAAAAAATATGAGAACCCTTCATATAAGAATGAAAAAACATGGAGAAAATGCCATGTATTTAGCTAAATCTTTTGAAAAAGATGGAATTAAGACTGTTTATCCAGGTCTTTTATCTCACCCATCACATTCAATTTTTACCAAAATGATGAATAAAAGTTATGGGTATGGCGGAATGGTAACTATTGATGTAGGCAGCTTAGAAAAAGCAAATAAACTTATGGAGAAAATGCAAGAAACTAACATTGGTTATCTTGCGGTTAGTCTTGGTTTTTATAAAACATTATTTTGTGCTCCAGGATCTTCAACTTCTTCTGAGATTTCCAATGAAGAACAAGGTGAAATGGGATTAAGCGAGGGATTAATACGATTTTCTGTTGGCTTAGATCAAGACATTGAAAGAACATATTATGGGATAAAGAAATGTTTAAAAGAATTAAACTTATTTAGATGAATAAATTGTCCTTTGAAATTAGTTTAAACAAGTCTATAATTCCTGTTATAATTCTAATCCTATTACTTTTATATAACATCCTTTCTTTTGAAAACAACGATTGGCTTGGGGAATATACATACCACTATATACTAATATTCACTTCTCTTGTAGCACTTTTATTAGGATTAAGTGAAAAAATTAAAGTTTCATATATAATCAGTAGAATAATCGAAAGTATTAAAAGCATTAGTACACCAATTATTATTTTACTTCTTGTAGGAGCTTTAGCAGGAACTTGGAAAATAAGCGGGATTATTCCTGCCATGGTTTATTATGGATTAAATCTGGTTGACCCAGGAATATTTTTACCTCTAACGTTAATTGTTTCAACATTAGTATCTCTGACTACCGGAAGTTCTTATACTACTTCAGCAACCGTTGGAATCGCGCTGGTAGCCGTTGGAGTAGCGTTTAATATTCCTGCTGGAATGACTGCTGGGGCTGTAATTTCAGGGGCTTATTTTGGTGATAAAATGTCCCCTTTGAGTGATACTACTAATCTAGCTCCAGCTATGGCTGGCACAGATCTCTACACACATATCCGATACATGACTTATACAACTGTACCTACATATATTTTTACATTAATTGTTTTCATAGTGCTTAGTTTTAGTCTGAAAATCTCAGGAGCTGGGGAAATGAATGAGATAAATAATCTGTCTCAAACAATTTCAAATGATTTTTATATATCACCCATTCTTTTTTTAATCCCTGCAATGGTTATAGTGCTTGCTTTTTTAAAAATAAGACCAATAATTGCACTCAGTACAGGTATTTTAGGAGCAGTGATTTTTTCTCTAATATTTCAGAATAATATTTTAGAAATGATTGATCATTCAAAATTTTATTCTGTTATTAAATCAATCTTTTTAGATACGGAGATTCCAACCGAAAATATGAGAATACAAAGACTGTATAATTCGGGTGGTATGAAAGGAATGTTATGGACAATTTATCTAACAATAAGTGCAATGATTTTCGGAGGCTCAATGGATGGAATTGGAGCTTTAAAAAAAATTACTGATTTTCTGTTGAGTAAGGCAAAAACAACATTTGGGTTATTTGCAAGTACAGCAGCGAGTTGTATAGGTATTAATATTGTTGCTTCTGATCAATACTTAGCCATAGTAATCCCAGGTAAAATGTTTAAAGAAGCTTTTCAAGAAAAAAAACTTTCAGCAGAGAATTTAAGTCGAACTCTTGAAGATGCAGGTACAGTAACATCTGCCCTTATTCCATGGAATACTTGTGGAGCATATCATTACGGAGTTTTAGGAGTTTCAGTTACTGATTATTTTATTTATGCCATATTTAATTGGTTAAGTCCAATTACAACTTTAATTTATGCGGCATTAATGATAAAAATAAAAACATTAGCTAATCATAAAAATAATTAAAAAGTTCATTCTTGATCAAATGATTATTAACTTGCAAATGAAAAATTCAATAATAAGTTAATGAAGCATATTTTTTCTTTTTCAAAAAACTCGAAAAAAAGAGAGATGTCTAGTGCAAAAAGACTTTTTCTAGGAAGTACATTAATGATAGTTTCTGTTTTTCTAATTTCCTCTTTCATTTCTTATTTACTAACTGGAGAAACTGATCAAAGTAATTTAACCATTAGTCCGGATGAATTTATTAATAGCACAAACTCTTTAGGTAAAATTGGAGCTATAATTGGAGATTTTTTTATTTATAAAGGTTACGGAATTAGTTCAATAATTCTCCCCATTTTAATATTCCTAAGCTCTCTTCATGTATTATTGAATACCAAGAAAAAAAAATTAGTAAAAAATTGGATTTGGGGATTTTATTTAATTGTCTTCTTTTCAATATTTTTTGGATTTATTGATTACGGAAACATATATTCAGGAATTATAGGTTTTGAAATTGTCAGTTTTTTAATTGGATATATTAGTCATTTAGGTATAGCTCTACTTCTGACTTTTATGTTTATGCTATATGTAACTTTTAGATTAAAATTTGGTGTAAATGATATAATTAATGTTTTTAAATATATTAAATCAATCAATCTATTTAAAGTTAATAAACCTTTAAATTTAAATGAAATTAATAGTGATATTTCTGAGGTTGATAATATACAAAATGAAGAAAAAATACCAGATAACAATCAATCAGTAATTGAATCAAATTTATCAAACGAAAAATTAGGAATTGAAGTAGAAGAAATTTTTGAAGAAAAATCTGAAATTGATAATCTTTCAGATAAATTAGTTGATAATTTTGGGCAATTTGATCCGAAATTAAATCTTAACAAATTTCAATTTCCAAAATTAAATCTTCTAAAGCAATATGATTCTGAAAAAATAACCATCGATAAAGATGAATTAGAAGAAAATAAGAATAGAATAGTTGATACACTTGGAAATTATAATATTTCTATTTCAAATATAAAAGCTACTATTGGACCAACAGTTACACTTTATGAAATTATTCCTGATGCAGGAATAAGAATTTCTAAAATCAAAAATTTAGAGGATGATATTGCATTATCCCTTTCTGCATTAGGAATTAGAATAATTGCGCCGATACCCGGTAAAGGAACAATTGGAATAGAAGTTCCTAATAAAAAACCCACTATAGTTTCGATGCATTCTGTTATTTCTGCAGAAAAATTTCAAAAATCTGATATGGAATTACCTGTTGCTATTGGTAAAACGATCAGTAATGAAACTTTAGTTTTTGATTTAGCTAAAATGCCTCATTTATTAATGGCTGGCGCAACTGGTCAAGGAAAATCTGTTGGATTAAATGCTGTATTAACATCTTTACTTTACAAAAAACATCCTGCTGAAGTTAAATTTGTTCTTGTCGATCCAAAAAAAGTAGAACTTACACTTTATAATAAAATAGAGAGACATTATTTAGCTAAACTTCCTGACTCAGAGGAGGCTATAATCACAGATAATAAAAAAGTAATAAATACACTAAATTCATTATGTATTGAGATGGATAACAGATATGATTTATTAAAAAATGCTACTTGTAGAAATATTGTTGAGTATAATAATAAGTTTAAACTAAGAAAATTAAACCCAAATGATGGTCATCAATTTTTGCCTTATATAGTTTTAGTTGTTGATGAATTTGCAGATTTAATCATGACCGCAGGTAAAGAGGTTGAAACACCTATTGCAAGATTAGCCCAATTGGCTCGAGCTATTGGAATACATTTAATCATAGCAACGCAAAGGCCATCTGTGAATGTAATAACTGGTGTTATTAAAGCAAACTTTCCAGCAAGGGTTGCATTTAGAGTAACATCTAAAATAGATTCTAGAACCATTTTAGATAGTTCTGGTGCTGATCAACTAATCGGAAGAGGTGATATGTTATATACTCAAGGGAACGAATTAATTAGAGTACAATGTGCTTTTGTTGATACGCCTGAAATAGAAAAACTAACTGACTATATAGGTTCACAAAAAGCATATGCGACAGCACATTATCTCCCAGAATATATTAGCGAAGATACTGGCACAACTCTTGATTACAGTATAGAAGACAGAGATAAATTATTTCGTGAAGCAGCTGAGGTGCTTGTTACTGCTCAACAAGGTTCAGCCTCACTACTTCAAAGAAAATTAAAATTGGGCTATAACAGAGCCGGTAGATTAATTGATCAGCTAGAAGCAGCTGGAATAGTAGGTCCATTTGAAGGAAGTAAAGCAAGGCAGGTATTAATAACTGATTTGCAATCATTAGATAATCATTTAAAAAACGAATAAAATAGTATGAGAAATTTAATCCTTATAATCTTAATCTTATTTGTGAATTTCACTAATTCACAAGAAAAATCAGATGCGGAGATGCTTTTAAATAAAGTTTCTGAAAATATTAAAGGTTACAATAATGTTTTTATAAATTACGAATATCGTCTTAACAATGATGAGTTAGATATAGATGAAAAAAATGCAGGAAGTTTTGTTAAAGAAAAAGATAAGTGGAAATTTGAATTTGTAGGTATAACAAGAATTTTTGATGGTTCAAAATTATTCACTATAAGTCCTGAAGATGAAGAGGTTACAATTTCAAGTGAAAATCCAGAAGAAGAGTCGACCATAACTCCTAATAAAATGCTCTATTTTTATGAAGATGGATACACGGTTACTATGGATAAAATCGAATATTTAAAAAATAGATCTAATTCCAATTCAAGATATAGAAAAAAAATTCAATACGTTAAATTGATTCCAAAAGACTCTGACTCTGAAATAAAATTTATTTTATTAGGAATTGACACTGAATTTAATCAGATATATGAAGTTGTTGAAACAGGTAAAAATGACACGGTTACCACAATAACCATCATTGACTTTGAATTTAATATCAAAATAAACAAAGACTTTTTTGTATTTAATGATGAGAAATATAAGAATTACTACATGAATATATTAGATTAAACTGTTTGAAAATCCTTGACCGTTACATATTCAAATCTTATTTAAAAACATTAGTTGGATCTTTTTTGATTCTAATGTTTATTTTTTTGCTACAAACAGTTTGGTTATATATTTCAGAGTTAGCAGGAAAAGATCTTGAAATTGATATTATACTAGAATTCTTAATTAACGTATCACCAAGACTAGTAATATTGGTATTACCATTAACAATATTACTTTCAAGTATAATGGTCTTTGGAAGTATTTCTGAAAATTATGAATTTGCAGCGATGAAAGCTAGTGGTATATCACTCCAGAGATCCATGAAAAGTTTAATATATTTTACATTTATTTTAGGTTTAGTCACCTTTATTTTTTCTAATAACATAGCTCCTATAGCTGAATATAATTTTCATAATCTAAGGAAGAATATTTCAAAAATAAAACCAGCAATGGCTATTGCTGAGGGTCAATTTAGTCAAATAGGAAATTACAATATAAAAGTTAAAGAAAAGTACGGATCTGAAGATAAAAAATTAAAGGATGTGATTATTCATCAAAAAAAAAATAAGCCTGGAAACTATACTGTAATTAAATCTAAAGAAGGTGAAATAATAAGTGAAGAAAACTCTGATATTTTACAATTAAAATTGTATTCTGGAAATTACTATGACGAAATATTATCTGAAGATTATACAAAAAAAATTAAAAAACCTTTCATAAAAAGTTTTTTTGAAGAATACTTAATCAATATCGATATAGCTTCTTTAAACGATGTTGATTTTAGTCAAGAGGATGATGTTAATAAACACTCTATGATGAGTGTTAATGAACTAAATGTAGCTATAGACTCATTAAAAATAAAAAGACTTGAAGATATTAGAGTTATTAGTTCTAAGATGTATAACAGATCAAATTTTAAAAGTATTAATTATAATCTAAATCCAAATGATAAAATAAATTATGAAAACGATAATTTTTTAAATTTATTTCAGATTAAAAAACAAAAACAACTATATGATTTAGCTATTAGTTCAATAAAAAGTACAATTAGTATTGTAAAATCTAATAACACAATTCAATCATACAGGGAGCTAAATTTAAATAAACATATTATAACTATGCATGATAAATTTTCTTTAGGTTTCGCATGTATAATATTATTTTTTATTGGTGCTCCACTTGGAACAATAATCAGAAAAGGAGGATATGGCTTACCTCTTGTAATTTCAATTATACTATTTTTAATCTATCATTTTTTAGGAATATTTTCTAAAAATTTAGCCGAAGATAGTAGCATCAATCCAATTCTAGCCAGTTGGTTATCTACATTAATTATGTTTCCATTTAGCGTTTATCTCACTCATCGAGCTACAAATGATAAAAGTATTTTTAATTTTGGAGATAAAATCTATGATACATTAAACAAAATAAAAAAAAGAAATGTCAAAGGATGAATTTAAATTAGATTCTATAGAATCTGCCATAAACGATATTAGAGATGGTAAAATTGTAATTGTAGTGGATGATAAAAATAGAGAAAATGAAGGTGACTTCTTAGCTTCAGCAGAATTAATTACGCCTGAAATAATTAATTTTATGGCTACCCATGGAAGAGGTTTGATTTGTGCCCCTATAACAGAATATATGTCGAAAAAGTTAGGTCTTAATCTAATGGTTGGAACTAATACAGACCCACAAGACACAGCTTTTACTGTCTCTGTTGATTTAAAAGGAAATGGAGTTACTACTGGAATTTCTGTTTCTGATAGAGCTACTACAATTAAAGCATTAATAGATAAAAATACCAAACCTAAACAATTTTCTAAACCTGGTCATGTATTTCCTCTTGTAGCAAAAGACGGTGGAGTATTAAGAAGGACCGGACATACTGAGGCCGCTATAGACCTACCTCGTCTTGCAGGATTAAAACCCGCTGGAGTAATTGTAGAAATAATGAATAATGACGGGTCCATGGCTAGAGTTCCTGATTTAATTAAAGTTGCCAAAAAGTTTAATCTTAAGATAGTTTCTATTGAGGACCTAGTTGCCTATAGAATGGAACATGATTCATTAATTGATAAAAAAGAAGATTTTCAAATAAATACAAGGTTTGGGAAGTTTAGATTAAGAGCTTACAAGCAAACTACTAATAAGAATATTCATATTGCTTTAAGTAAAGGTAGTTGGGAAAAAGGTGACGCTGTTTTAACAAGAATTAATTCTAAATCTATAAACAATGATGTTCTGGGTATTTTAACATCTAACACTGAAGATGCACTATCTAAAATGTTTGATATTATTAGAAAAAATGATTCAGGAGCAATGATATTTATTAGTCCTGAACTTAAGTCTATTGATACACTTAAAAGGCTTAAAATATTAAAAAACAAACAGGTTAAAGACTTGGTAACTAAAGCACCAATACTAAATATGGATGATAGAGATTTTGGTATAGGGGCTCAGATTTTACACGATTTAGATATCACTAATCTCAAACTTATTACTAATACTAAAAGGCCTAACAGAGTTGGTATGATTGGTTATGGGCTTAAAATATCTAAATACGTTAGTTTTTAGAATGTGAGTATATCCAATTTAAATACTCAGGATCCTCAAATACATTATTCCAGCTATCGTGATATACATCTTCATATAAGGTGACTTTTGGATTACCACCCTCGCTAATTATAGCTGCTGCCATTTTTAATGAAAAATCAGGATAAACAACCTGATCTCTTGAGCCGTGAGCAATCCAGACTTGAGTTGATTTTGCAAATTCTTTTGCCCAAGAAGGATTACCACCTCCGCAAATTATAACCGCTGAAGCAAACATATTTGGCCTATGCTTTAATAACTCAAATGACCCCATTCCTCCATTAGATAACCCACTCAAATAAATCTTTTTATCATCAATATAGTTTTCTTTAACAAGTGAATCCATTAATTTCATTACAAGCTGTAAAGATTTAGTTGGAGAATTATTTTCTGGAAAACTTTGACGTACTTTATTTTCAGTTAAAATTCTTGATGACCAATTATCATTTAAAGGTGCTTGAGGGAAAATAATAATCGCAGGGTAATCCTCGTAATTTTTTTTGTTTAAAAAAACTTTGTCTACATATTTTAACTGTAACTCATTATCATCACCTCTTTCTCCAATTCCATGAAGAAAAATATGTAAAGGATAAGTTTTTAAATTATCAAAATTTTTAGGAAATAGTATTCTATAATTTAAAGTGCCTTCAGAAGAAGTAAATTTTTGATATTTAGGAATAATTTCATCACTAACAAAAAAATTAATAAATAAAAAATAAATAAGGTATTGTAATTTCATTTTAACAGACTTTTATTTAATATAATATAAATATTTAAAAAAAAATTTTTGAAGCAAAGAAAACAAACATATATTTGCATGCTTTATTGGAGGAATGGCAGAGTGGTCGAATGCGGCAGTCTTGAAAACTGTTGAGGGTCACACCTCCGGGGGTTCGAATCCCTCTTCCTCCGCTCTTTTAATTTAAAACCCACTAAAAATCAGTGGGTTTTTTATTTTTTTATTAAAATATACTAGATGTATTAAATATTACATGTTATTTTATTTAATAATTACTTTTTTTTATTCTTTTAAAAATCATAACTTTATGAAAATCAATGACTAAATACTAATCTATTAAAATCAATTTATGAAAAAACTTTACATTTTATTATTATTACCATCATTTTTAATTGGACAAGAATGTCTTCATCAAGGTGAAAGAGGTGGTGAACATCAAGCTAATCAGTCATATGTAACAACTGATAATTTGATGAAATCAAACGCAACTATTCCCTATCAAAATAGTTTTGAAAATGGAATTGGTGATTTTAGTACTGTTCTTAACGGTGCTGGAACATCTAACTGGATTATTAACAGTGGTCATTTTGTTCATGATGATGATGCTGCAGATGGTGGAATGAGTTATTTACAACATGATGATTATAATGATGGAGCTCAAGAAAATTGGGCCTTATCTCCAACATTTGATCTTTCAGGAACAGAAAATGCCATATTAACTTATTGGGATCATGTGCATTATGCTGAATATGCCGATTGTGGTAATGATGTAGAAACTGGAATCGGAAATGGATGTCAAGAAGTTATGTTTTCAACAGATTATACCGATGATGTTAATTCTGCAACCTGGACAGTCTTATTTAATGAAACTTTTGACAATTATAATGCAAATCAGTCCGTTCCAACCAATGCTTGGGGAGATAAGACATTAAATCTTCCTTCATCTGAAAATGTAACTATTGCCTTTAAATACTCTGGTAATTTTGCGTCTGATTGGCTTATAGATGATATTAGAGTTTTTGATAATTCGTCTATTGCAGCTGATTGGGATGTTGAAGTTGTAGGAACTAATGCTACTATTTCCATTTCAAATTTAAATAATTTCGATGTTGGAAATGACGGACATTGGCACTATAGCTTAGATGGTGGAGAATATGTAGCAGTAATGGATACTGATGATATTACACTTTCTGGTTTATCAATTGGTGATCATTATGTTACTACATGGTTAGTTGATAATGACCATAATCCACTTGATCCACCCGTTGAACAGACTATTAACTTTTCTGTTTTTGTCGTAAATGCTTACCCATGGTGTGAAGGGTTTGAAAATGGTGATTTTGGATTTGGTGTTGAGGGATGGGGTTCATCTATATATTCAGGCACAACTGAATGGGCAACTATAAACGCAAATGTAAATGGTACTGTTACTCCACTTTCAGGCTCTCAAATGGTTGGTTTTGCATCTGGGAATTATAATGGTGATACTGCTAGTATTATTTCTCCATCAATGGATCTTACAGGAGTTAATAATCCTGAATTAACTTTTAATTATTCACAGCCTCAATGGGCAGGAGATCAAGATCAGTTAAGAGTTTTTTACAGAAATGCTTATGATGCTGAATGGATTGAAATAGGAACATATCTTGAAGACACTCCAGCATGGACTCAAGTTACCTTATCACTTCCTAATCCAAGTAATGATTATTATATTGGATTCCAGGCAACTTCAGGTTATGGATACGGAGTTACTCTAGACGATATTTGTGTTGATGCTGCTCTTTCTATAAATGATGTAGATAATCTAGATGTAATAATTTATCCTAATCCTGTTGATGGTGAATTTATTACAATTTCTTCCCCTATAAACGGAGTTAAAAATATTGAAATATTTGACCTTAATGGAAGAATGGTAATGAATACTACAATTAGTGGAAATACATTAGATATTAATTCATTTAACAGTGGCTTTTATTTAATTAAAGTTACAATAGATGATCAAACTAAAGTTTCTAAACTAGTTATTAGATAATAATAGTTCTATTGTAAATAAAAAGCATCTAATTGAATAATTGGATGCTTTTTATTTATAGTGGATATATAAACTTTAAAAAAAAATAGATTATATTCGCTATACACAAACGAATTGGTTTGATTGATTGCTATGGTTGGCTCTCTTTCAAACCTTTTCACTTTTATAACATATTTGATTTATTTAATAGTAATTTTGCAAAAAATTATTAAAAAGGAATGTCTGACATTAAAAATATTGCAATTATAGCACACGTAGATCATGGTAAGACTACTTTAGTTGACAAAATCATGTTTCACTGTCAATTATTTAGAGAAAATGAAAATAAAGGCGATTTAATACTTGATAATAATGAACTTGAAAGAGAAAGAGGTATAACTATTACTTCAAAAAATGTTTCTGTTTCATATAAAAACACAAAAATTAATATTATTGATACGCCCGGACACGCTGACTTTGGAGGAGAAGTTGAAAGAGTTTTAAATATGGCTGACGGAGGTCTTCTACTTGTAGATGCTTTTGAAGGCCCAATGCCACAAACTAGGTTTGTGTTACAAAAAGCCCTACAGCTGGGTCTTAAACCTTGTGTTGTTATTAATAAGGTTGACAAAGAAAATTGTACACCTGATGAAGTCCATGAATCTGTCTTTGATTTAATGTATGAACTAGAAGCAGAAGAATGGCAACTTGACTTTCCTACTATATATGGTTCCGCAAAAGAAAACTGGATGAGTGATGATTGGAAAAACAAAACTAATAATATTGAACCTTTACTGGATATGGTTATTAGTCATATTCCTTCCCCAAAAGTAGAGGAAGGTGCTCTTCAAATGCTTATTACTTCTTTAGATTATTCCTCGTTTACTGGAAGAATTGCAATAGGAAGACTACAAAGGGGTAAACTGATTAGCGGATCAAATATATCACTTGTAAAAAGAGATAAAACGATTTTAAAATCTAAAATTAAAGAGTTACATGTATTTGAGGGTTTAGGACGTAAAAAAGTACATGAAGTAAAAGCTGGAGATATTTGCGCTATTGTTGGTTTGGAAAAATTTGAAATTGGAGATACTATAGCAGATATAGATTCACCTGAAGCTTTAAGTTCAATTTCTATTGATGAACCAACAATGAGTATGTTATTTACCATTAATGACTCGCCATTTTTTGGAAAAGACGGAAAATTCGTTACTTCTAGACATATAAAAGACAGGTTAAATAAAGAATTGGAAAAAAATCTTGCATTAAGAGTTAAAACTATAGACAGTGCAGATAAATTTATTGTTTATGGAAGAGGTGTTTTACACCTTTCAGTACTTATTGAAACCATGAGAAGAGAAGGATATGAACTCCAAATAGGTCAACCTCAAGTTATAATAAAAAATATTGATGGAATTAATTGTGAACCTTTTGAAGATATGACAATAGACCTTCCAGAATCTGTTTCCGGAAAAGCAATCGAAATAGTTTCTGTAAGAAAAGGAGAAATGATCAGTATGGTTTCTAAGGGAAGTAGAATGATATGTCAATTTGTAATTCCTTCAAGAGGAATAATTGGTTTGAAAAATCAATTATTAACAGCAACTGCAGGGGAAGCAATTTTATCACACAGATTTTTAGATTTTAGACCTATTAAAGGTGGAATTCCTGAACGTTTAAACGGTTCTTTGGTGTCTATGGAAAAAGGGTTAGCAATTCCGTACTCTATCGATAAATTACAAGACAGAGGTAAATTCTTTGTTAACCCTGGCGAAGAAATATATGAAGGACAAGTAATTGGTGAAAACTCAAGAGGAGACGACATGGTAATAAATATTACAAAAACTAAAAAACTTAGTAATGTTAGATCATCCGGAGCTGATGATAAAGCGAGAATAATTCCAGCTATAAAATTTTCTTTAGAAGAAGCTCTAGAATATATTCAAAAAGATGAATATGTTGAAGTAACACCAAATAACCTTAGATTAAGAAAGGTGTTATTAAAAGAGGTAGAAAGAAAAAGAAATAAATCAATCTCATAATCTTAAATTAATTTAATAACTTAAGATAGCTTTAATATGAATAAAATAATAACAACTTTTTTACTATTATTTTCTTACGGTTTATTTTCACAAAGCGGAAATTCTTGCGATCAGTCTATAGAGATTACAGCTGGTGATTATTTTATCGATAATATCAGTGAATCTGTAGACTCTAATATAACTAATTGTACGGAGCTTAATGGTAACCCTGAAAATCTAAAATGGTACTCTTATACTACTATTCAAAATTTATATGTGACAGTTAATTCAAATTTAGAATCTAATCCACCTCCTGATGATACAAGACTTCATATTTATGAGGGCTCATGTGATAATTTGATTTGTGTTGCAGGAAATGACGATATAGGTGAATCAGGTTTATATAATGGATTTTTATCTTCCGCAACTTTTGAAGCTATTGCAGGAAATACTTATTACATAGTATGGGATAGTTACTGGTCAAACAGTAATTTTAATTTTCAAGTTATTGAATCTGAAGAAGCTCCTACATCGGTTTATACAAATTTTAATCATGAAAATTTAGATAGAGAATATATTTATTATGAACCTGATGGATTAGAGAATAATTCTCCATTAGTTTTTGTAATGCATGGTTATTCAAGTGATGCAGAAAATATCAGAAATTATTCAGATATGAACAACATTGCCGATGAATATGGATTTGCAGTATGTTACCCTAGAGGGACCATTGATGATTATGGTAATAGATTTTGGAATGTGGGATACGATTTTCACCCTAATGAAACTGTTGATGATATAAGTTTTTTAAAAGAACTTGCTGGTTATTTACAACAAACTCATAATTTAAGTGAAGCCAATACATTTGCTGCTGGGATGTCAAATGGTGGTGAAATGTGTTATATGTTAGCTTGTGAAGCTTCTGATGTTTTTAAAGCAGTTGTTTCTGTTGCAGGTATGATGTTACAAGAAATAATGGACACATGTAATCCTGAAAATCTTATTCCTATTTTTGAAATTCATGGCACAAGTGATAATGTAAACTTTTATAACGGTGATCCAAATAGTTCTGGTGGATGGGGAGCGTACCCTAGTATCCCTGAAACAATTGATTATTGGTCGGATTTAAATAACTGCACTTCTTTTTCAACGGAAGATTTACCAAATACAAACAATAATGATGGGAGTTATGTAGTTAAAGAAAGACATTATGATTCTGATATTGGTAATGAAATCTGGTTATATAGAGTTGTTGGTGGTGGACATGACTGGCCTGGAGGATATGGAAATATGGATATAGATTCTGCCTTAGAAGCTTGGTTATTTTTTGAATTAAGCATGAATAATTCATTATCTAATAACACTTTACTAATAGATAATTTCATTATTAGCCCAAATCCAGTTAAAGAAAAAATTATTATTCAGTCAGCTTTAAGTGACTACACATATAGCTTATATGATTTGAATGGAAAAAAAATAATGGAGGATAAAAATCCTATAATCGATTTTACAAATAAAGCAAAAGGCACTTATTTTCTTAAAATATATTCCGAAAATATAACTATTACAAAAAAAATTATAAAACAATAAATTATCACCCCTGAAAATATCAGGGGATTAATTTAATTTATAGCCTTTGGCCTACCAGGTGTATAAGGCGCGCCAGAATCTTTTAGCATCTGCTCTAATGTTTGCATTTCAGATCTAAGCTGATTAATTAAAACCTTTAAAGGTTGAAATTCTTCTTTAGCAATTTCATAACTATCCATATGAGTTTTTGTTGGTGCAGCAGTAGAATACTTTTGATAATATGCAACAGAACCAAGTCTAGAATATGGAGATAAATATGTTTGAATATCCAATTTTCTTTTAATATTATCACCATAAAACTTTAGGTTAATGTCTTTGATTGCTTCATTTATGTTCCATATCATTTTAGATATTTCATCAATAGGTTGTTCTGCTCTTTTAACAGCTTCTAAAATATATGGCATTTTATTACTGATCTCAGAAAGCTTTCTAGAATATTCGCTAATTTCAGCTTGAAGTAAAGAAACCTTTCTTTGGAATTCAACTTTTGCTTTTCTGTCATCAGTAGGCATAACAGTATTTTTCAGTGAAACTACGTTAAAACTCTTTGAATCAATAAGCTTGGTTGTATTTCCTCCTTTCAGAACTGACATATCTATAAAATAAGTTCCAGGATATACTAAAGTACCTTCAGAAACTCCAGCGAATGGATTGTAAAAAGATGATGAACCAAGACTTATTGGGTCTTTCACTTCATATCTTAAATTCCATTGAAATCTATTTAATCCCTTTGAAGGTTTTTTATAAATCTTTTTTACAACCCTATCATCACTGTCTCTAATAGTAAAAACTAATTCTGGTTTAGATTCATTTAGCTCATCATATAGTTCACTATAAGTTGGATAAGAAATATCTTTCCTTTCCTTAATTAATTTCTTTTCAGAATTCTGTCTTTTTGTTTTTAAGCTTTCATACTTCTTATCATAATTAAAAGTAAAAATAGCTACTGGATCAAGATTTTCAGCTAAATAGAAGTTATCTCCTTGAAAAGCTTTTCCTGGAAGACCAAGAGGAGATGCTTTTTCCCACATCAAAGCATCACGTATATCAAAAATCTTAATTCCTAAAGAAGTTTCTGAATTTTCAATGCTCCTTAACACAGAATAATCATCCATTACATAAAATCCTCTACCAAAAGTTCCAAGAACTAAATCATTTTCTCTTCTTTGAATCGCAATATCACGGACAGCTATAGTTGGTAATCCATTAGCTAATTCTTTCCAGCTTCCACCAGAGTCAGGTGAAAAGAATACACCAAATTCAGTTCCACAAAATATCAGCCCACTATCAATATGATCCTCTTCAATTGAGTAAACACTACCTTTTTCCGGTAAATTATTACTTATAGATTTCCATGTAACTCCCTTGTCATCTGATTTAAATATATAAGGCTTAAAATCTCCATATTTATGATGATTAAAAGCAACATATATAACATTTATATCATGTTGAGATAAATAAACTGAATTTACATATGATTGTTTTGGAGCCCCATTAATATTATCAACTTTTCTCCATGTTTTTCCTGAGTTTTCGGTAATTTGAATCAATCCATCATCAGTTCCAATAACTATAAAGTCTTCGTCAATTGGAGATTCAGAAAGAGCAACAATAGTTCCATAAGGCGATGTAGATCCATTTTTTGCAACAGCATCGATACTTAAAACTCTGTCGTATACTTTTAATTTATTTCTGTCAATTTTCCTAGACAAATCATCGCTAATAACACTCCAGCTATTACCATAATCGTCTGATCTAAAGACCTTATTTGCAGCAAAATATAATCTACCTGATTTATGATTACTAACTGCTAATGGAGCATCCCAATTCCATTTATAATCTAATTCACCTTTTCTAGCAATAGGCTTAATACCTACTTCTTCACCACTTAATTTATCATATCTTACCAACCAGCCATATTGAGATTGTGCGTATATAATATTTGGGTTTTCAGGATCAATCTGAGATTCAAAACCATCACCTCCATGAGTGATAAACCAGTCTTGATTAGATATTCCATGAGAATTATTTACTCTTGAGGGACCTCCAATACTAAAATTATCCTGAGTACCACCATATATATTATAAAATGGCTCAGCATTATCAACAGCAACTTTATAAAATTGAGTTACAGGTAAATTCTTTTTAAAATCCCATTTTTTTCCAAAATCAAAAGTCTCATAAATTCCTCCATCACAACCTACTAGCCAGTGAGAGTTATTATTTGGATTTATCCACATTGCATGATTATCAACATGCTTGTAATCTTCTCCAACATTTTTAAAGGTTTTACCTCCATCATGAGTAACAGCCATCCATGTATCCATTGTATAAACAATATCCTCATCAACAGGATCTGCAAAAATTTCTTGATAATAATTACCACTTGTAACCTTACTGCTTTGTTTTACCCAAGTTTCTCCCCTATTAGTAGATTTATAAAAACCACCCTTTCTTTCAGCAGCTTCAACAATTGCATAAATAATTTCCGGATTTGCATCAGAAATATCTATTCCAATTCTACCAATTTCAACGCCAGGAAGTCCTTTATTTATTTCTTTCCAAGTTACACCTCCGTCAGTTGATTTATGTAAACCTGACCCTGGACCTCCACCAACATAGGTGTAAACATGCCTTCTTCTTTGATGACTTGCAGCATATAAAATATTTGGGTCTCTAGGATCCATATGTATTTCATTAAACCCTGTATGCTCATCAATATATAATATCTTATTCCATGTATTTCCACCATCATCAGTCTTATAAATTCCACGATCGCCACCTTTACTCCAAAGTGGACCATAAGCAGAGACATATACTATATTAGAATTATTAGGATGTACTAAAATATTTCCAATATGTTCAGAATTTTTCAATCCCATATTTTTCCATGAACTACCTCCATCTACAGATTTATATACCCCGTCTCCATATGCAACAGATCTTTGATTATTATTTTCTCCGGTACCAACCCAAACAATATTAGTGTTATTCGGGTCAATTGTAATGCAACCAATTGAGTAGGTAGATTCATTATCAAATACTGGAATATAATCAAGACCCCAATTTGAAGTTTTCCATACACCACCAGATGCTACAGCAACATAGTATTCAAAGGGTTTATTTGGATTAATTGCTAAGTCTGAAATTCTACCTGATGTTAAAGCAGGACCTACCGATCTCCATTTCAATGCGCTAACCGAAACTTCATCTAAAGGTTGTTTATTATCTTTTTTCTTCTTCTGTGAATTTGCATTAAGCCCGATAAATAATAATGCAACTAGTAGTATATGTCTTTTCATTTATTTAGATTTTAGAGTTTTCTAAAATAGTAAAAACTCTTATTTAATAAACTATATTTAACTAATTTTATAACAATAAAAATTATGAGATCATCAAATCTATAAATAATAATATTATTATTTCTGAGTATATTTTAAAAAATACTAACGGTATTTCAGTAAATATTCTCTCGTATGCAGGTGTTATAAAAGAGATTAATATTCCTAACAAGAATAATAAATTTGAAAATATTGTTTTAAGCTATAAAAACAATGAACAATACCTGACTGATGATTTTTTTATAGGAGCATTAATTGGTAGGTATGCTAATAGAATATCAAATGGTAGGTTTAAACTGAATAAAAATGTTATTCAACTTGATCAAAATGAAAAAAACAACCATTTACATGGAGGAAATAACGGTTTTCATAAAAATAATTGGGAATTAGAAGAATATGATGAACAAGATCAAAGTTTTGTAAAACTTAAATTTTACAGTAAACACCTTGACGGAGGGTATCCAGGAAATTTAAAAACAACTGTTGTATATACATTAACACAAAAAAATGAGTTAATTATTGAGTTTTATGCAAAATCTGATAAGGATACTATATATAATCCGACGAGTCACTCATATTTCAATTTATGTCCATCCAGTAATTCAATTTTAAAACATAAACTTAAAATTAATGCAGAAAAGTATATACCCGTAAATAGTCAATATATCCCATTTGGAAAATTAGAATGGTTAAAAAATACACCTTTTGATTTTAGTTCAGAAAAAGAAATCGGAAAGGAAATTAAATCTGATAATAAGCAATTGAAAATTGGGAGTGGCTATGACCACTGCTTTGTCCTAAATAAAAATAATTTATCTGCAGAAATAAGTGATGTGATAAGTGGAAGAAAAGTAATTATTTCAACTGATCAACCAGCTATTCATCTCTATTCAGGCAACCATCTTAAGGGAAAATTTATGAAAAATGAAGGTGTATGTCTTGAAACACAACACTTTTCTGACTCTCCAAATAATCTTAATTTTCCAACAACTTTATTAAAAGCTAATAAAGAATTTTATACTAAAACAACTTATTCTTTTAGTCTTATCTAATTATATCTTCGAATTCTACTGGTTTTTTAATATGTGGCAAATATTCTCTTAACCTCATGTTTTTTAAATCTTCATCACTAAATGTTGATTTATCACCAGTGTATAAGACTCTCCATATTTTACCTTTTTTGGAATCAGAAATATATAAAGAACCATCTGGACCTTCAGCAAGACCCATTGGTCGATAACTAGCATCCTTCATTTCTTTTATAATATCGACTCCAGAAAATCCGTCGGCAAATATTTCTAATTCACCTGAAGGAATATCTTTGTTAAACGGGATAAAACCTACTACATATCCAGCTTGTGGATAAGGTGATCTATTTGTTGAACCATGAAAGGCTATAAATGCTCCATTTTTATATCTACTTGGAAACATATCGCCTGAGTAAAATAATAAATCGTTTGGCGCCCAATGAGCTGGTAAGCCAAAAACAGGGTCTTGATACTTGTTGGATGCTAATTTTTTACCGTCACCTCCGTATTCAGGTGCTATAAGTCTTTTAGATTTAAAATGATCATAATAAGTGTATGGCCAACCAAAATCATCTCCTTCAGAAATCTTTATAAATTCATCAGATGGTAAAACTGCATTATCCCATTCGCTAAAGAACATTGGCGCATGATTATGAAGATAGTCTCTACCATGATTAACAGCATAAAGCTGATCAATATGATCATTCCAAGTGATTCCAACTACACTTCTAACCCCAGTAGAATATTTATAACCATCCGTTAAGGTTTGATTTAATTTATTTTTATCAAACTTCCATATAGCGCCTAAAAGTTCTAATTCATCACAAGGATTTCTTCCTAGAACTGTAGCCATTGGATCATCATATCCTTTAGTCATATCTTCACAAGAATTAGTAAACCCACTAAATGTAACATACATACTATCCCCTTTATCAAATGCAATTGATTTTGCATTATGCCATCTCATAGGAAATGGATCTTTAAGTATAATCTCTACAGGAGATTCAGGAACAAGATTTTTAAGATTTAATTTTTGTCTATAAATAACCCTTTCAGAACTATAATATAGATAACCGTCATTTATTTTCATTTCAGTAGCGAATCTACCATCATTTGGATAATTACCAAATCTCTCTACTATATCGGCTTTACCATCACCATCTTTATCCCTTAGAGCTACATTTCCGTTTCTTCCGTAATCTATTCTAAGCTTCACATATATATCTCCATTATCATTTACGGCAATATGTCTACTTTGACCAACACCATCATGAACAACTAAAGCTTTAAATCCGTTAGGAAGAATTAAACCTCCATTGTCATGTTTAATTAACAGTTCATTTTTATTATTACATGAAACTATAAAAAAAACTAATAATGTAAAATACTTAAGTAATCTCACCCTTAATTATTAAATTGTATCAATAAATCTAGTTAAAAATAATAATATGAAAGGAAGATTAATAATTATGTTTTTTTTTACATTAAGCAATCTAATATTTACTCAAGGTATTTTTGATGATAAACTACCAGCTACAAGGCAAGATTCACTAAGAGGTAGTATTACAGCAGAAAGATCTTGGTGGGATTTAACATATTATCATCTAGATATTAAAGTAGAACCTGATAAAAAATTTATAAGTGGTTCAAATACAGTTTATTACAAGGTTTTAGAATCTAATAATACAATGCAGATAGATCTTCAAAAACCAATGAATATAAAATCAATTACAAGTAAAAATAAGGAGTTGAATTTTACTCGTGAAGGAAATGTGTATTTCATTGAATTAAAGCATAAACAAAAGATAAATGATATTAATTATTTAAAAATAAACTACGAAGGTTTTCCAAAAGAAGCAATTCGAGCTCCATGGGATGGAGGTCTATCATGGACTAAAGATGAAAACAATAACCATTTTATTGCAACATCTTGTCAAGGATTAGGTGCAAGTGTATGGTGGCCAAATAAAGATCATATGTATGATGAAGTTGATTCAATGTTAATAAGTGTAAACGTACCAAAACATTTAACTAATGTTTCAAACGGAAGATTAAGAAAAATAACTGAACACAACGACGATACTAAAACTTTTGACTGGTTTGTGTCTAATCCAATCAATAATTATGGGGTAAATATAAATATAGGTGATTATGTTAATTTTTCAGAAAAATATGAAGGGGAAAAAGGAAATTTAGATATTGATAACTATGTTTTAAGCTATAATATTGAAAAGGCAAAAAATCAATTTAAACAGGTGCCGATGATGATTGAAGCATTTGAGTATTGGTTTGGGCCCTACCCTTTTTATGAAGATAGTTTTAAAATGGTTGAAGTTCCATATTTAGGAATGGAACACCAGAGTTCAATAACTTATGGAAATAAATACCAAAACGGATACCTGGGCAGGGATTTATCTGGATCTGGATGGGGCTTAAAATTTGATTATATAATAATTCATGAAGGTGGACATGAATGGTTTGCTAATAATATTACATATAAAGACGTTGCTGACATGTGGATACATGAAGGGTTTACATGTTATTCTGAAAATTTATTTGTTGACTATTTTTTTGGTAAAAAAGCTTCAGCCGAATATGTAATTGGAACTAGACGTGGGATTTCAAACAGAAAGCCAATAATAGGTCAATATGATATCAATCGTGAGGGGTCAGGAGATATGTACTCAAAAGGAGCTAATCTTCTACATACAATAAGACAGTTAGCCAAGGATGATGAAATCTGGAGACAAACTTTAAGAGGATTAAATAAAGAATTTTACCACTCAACGGTAACTACGGAAGAAATTGAAGAATATATTTCAAAAAGTATTGGAATTGATTTATCAAAAGTATTTGACCAATATCTGAGAGATTACAGGGTTCCTATTCTAGAGTATGAAATTATCGATGGAATATTAAGTTATCGATGGAATAATGTTATTGATGGATTTAATATGCCTATTGAGGCAGAAATTGATGGTGTAAATAAATTTTTATTTCCTTCAAAGGAATTTAAAACATTTAAAATGAAAAATTCATACATTAATGTAGATGATGACTATTATATTTTTACCAAAGATTTAAAAATTACTTTATAATAAGGTTTTTATTCTTAGATAATTCATTTAAAGTAATTTTAATAATATAGTATCCAGGATTAATATTTGAAATATTTAAATTTTGATTTTTAGAAATATTTGAAAAAGATATAAGTTTTTTTCCTGTAACATCAAATATTTCAACTAAATCAAATGATTTATTAAAACTAATATATTTATCTGTTGGATTTGGATACATTTTCCATTCATATGTATCATGATCAGTTATAGAAAGTGATGTAGCTAACTGATTACCATAAATTCTGAATTCTCCAGGCTGTAATGTAATCTGATCATTTGTAGAAGAAATGTTTACGAATGAATTACCTGAACTATCCATTAAATCATACCAAGTTCCTGTGTAAGGAAAATAAGGTGTAATTTCTTGATCAACTACATCAAAATTTGCAAGGATTACTACGTTTTTTAAATTAGAAGAAGCTATATCATCATCCCATACATAAATTACAGGAGTCAAACTTCCTGATGAAATACTATAATTGCCTTCAAAAACATCTTCATTAATTTTTAAATCAATTATTCTTGACCAATTATCATATATTTCTCTCCTATTATTATTTTGTAACCAATTATCAATCCATTGTGGCTGAGGTTTAGTATCCAATTTACAATCTGGCTCGTTTATACTACCGTCGTAACAAGTAAATAAAGAATTATCCATACCTAAATCTGAGAAATGCCATATCATTTTAGGGCCAGGAATAGTTAAACTTATAGCTCCAATTGCTGACATTCTTGAAAGTGCAGTATTTAATTCCTGGATATTATATCCATCCCAGTTATTACCAAACTGTAATGCTTTATACATTACTCGTTCCTCATCATGACTTTCAAAATAACCTAATAACCTCTTACCGTTAAACCCTCTACTTTCATGCCCTATACCACTAAAATTACTATCAGAACCATACCCCATTAATAACTGAAAATATGGTGTGTTTGTTTTACCCCACATCATTATTCCTTTTCCTTCTTCTAATCTATAGTTTGCCCACTGTTGTTCTTCATCTGAAGTACCAAGATGTTCAAAAATAACATAGTGGTCTGGATCTAAACCCCAAGAATAATCAGCATATGATTTTAAAACATCTACCCTATCCTGTTGATAGGAGTTGGTACAATTATCATCTCCTGCATTACAATTCTGAGTGAATCCTTTAGTTAAATCCCATCTGATACCATCAATTTTGAATTCTTGAATCCAATGTTTAACAACTCTTTGAGTATAGTATTGTGTATATGAGCTCTGATGATTAAAATCATTACCTAATCCATAACTATGAGTTGCTATTTCATTAAAATAAGGATTTTCTTCACTCGGCTCCCCCCATCCATTTTCATCTGGATCATTCATCCACATCCTATTCATAGGACTCCTACCCATTACATGATTCATTACTAAATCAAAAATTACAGCAATTCCATTCTGATGACATAAATCGATAAATTCTTTTAACTTTTCTTCTGGACCATAAAATTTATCAACCGACATGTGAAACGCAGTATTATAACCCCAACTTTCATTCCCCTCATACTCCATTACAGGCATCAACTCAATAGCGTTAATGTTTAACTCCTTAAAATAATCTATTCTATCTATTAAATTTTGAAATGTTCTGTCAGTGTCAAAATCTCTGATTAAAACCTCATAAATAATTAAATCTTCTTCATCAGGTTTTTCAAAATTATCCACTTGCCAGTTATACTCCTGCTGCCCAGTTTTTAACACAGTAACTTCTCTTTCAATACCAAAATCATATGGGTATTCTGGTAAATTTGGATATGAGTTTTCAGGTATCCATGGGTCATCAAATGGAGATAATATCATCGTTGAAAAAGGATCAGCAGTTTTAACTAAACTTGGCGATTCATCAATTGAAGAAAGGTCTGAAACCCAATATTGATACGTATATATTTCTCCTGGTTCCAACCCTTGTATTTCTATCCAAAACCTTTCTGAATTTGAGTCTTTTTTCATTGCATATTCAGATGTAGGTGACCATAAATTAAAATCTCCAGCTACATAAACAAAATCTTTATACGGAGCAGATAAAACAAGAGTGACTTTAGTAGTGTCATCATTGTAATTTATTCCATCATCTAATCCGCTTGGAAGTGATTCAATAGTTGTGTTATTTACAAGAATTGTAAATTTTTTTATTATAGTACTATCTCCTTGTGAAATATGAAGTTCACAATATTGATTTTCGATTAAGTTATTAAACTGATATCCATTGTAAAAATTAATATCATCTTCTGAATCTACTATTTCACCATTAGCATATAAAATGTAATTAGCATTCCCGTTGGTATTTTGAGCTAATATCTGTGTGGAGCCGTTATAATCAACTAAAATAATCCCATAATTATCAGGATTAATAAGTTCTACCTGAAATGAACCAACATTTATAAAAAAATCGGAACAACCTTGGTCCTTTAATTCTTGTGTTCCATCTTCATTTCTAAACACCATACCCATTGATGTAGCTGAAGAAGCTTGAGATGAATTCAATCCAAAATAATCCTCAGGAACTATTGTAATACTCCATATTCCGTTACCATTATCTGTCATTTGACCAACTCCATCATCTTGACCCCAATTTCCTACGACTGAATAACCCCACGGACTACTGTCATCTCCAATACCAGCATGCATATAAACAGAATCAGGATTACTTATACTGTTACAATTTGTATCATTACTATTTATATCAACAGTAATAGTCACAGATTCATTTACTTCAAATGGATTTGGATCAATTGAAAATTGTGAAAATAGTATGTGTGGAAATAATGCTAGAATTAGAAAAATTTTTCTCATATTTTATTCCTTTAAAAAAAACCTACAGCTAATTTAATAATTGTAGGTCTTTTTATTATTATCTAAAAAGATTTTCTACCATTGATGAATTGCAATTGTTGGTGGATTTGCAGCCAGATTTAATGTTATATTATAAATTCCTGCTGAAACCGGAATATTAGCACCATTTAGCTCTAGAGTACCATCATTACCATCATCTCCATAATTAACTCCCCATGCATCATTTTGTCTAATCTTAATTTCTCCGTCAGTTAAAACAGCACCAGTTATATAATAATAACCCTCATTTATACCAAAATCAGGCATAAACTTATCATTTGGACCATCCCAGCTATTAGCTGTAGCACTTCCAACTAAACCCCAGACATCAATTTCTTCAATTGTATAAGATTGGGTGTTTAAATTCATTGTGACAAGATAATGACCTGCTGACACAGCAATATTAGCTCCGCCAACCTCCATAGTTCCATCTAATCCATCATCACCGTAATTAATAGCCCAATCATTATTAAACCTAAATTTAGCTTCACCATCAACAAGGGTAACTACGGCCCTCCAATCATCTTGGAATGAATTATAATTAAGCATCATATCAGGTCCATCCCATCCATTAGTTGTTGCACTACCTACAATACCCCATGAATATTCTTCCATGGTATAGGTCATTGAACTAAAATTAACCTCAATTTTATATGTACCTGCTGTAACTGCTATATTAGCACCATATGAGTCTAATGTACCATCTAATCCGTCATCACCCCAGTTCTCAGACCAGTCATTGTTATTTCTAAATTTTATCTCACCATTTCTCAACGTTACATATGCAACATAAACATTAGTTGTCGCGGTAGAATAAAAGGGCAAGTCAACAATATTTTCGTTACCCCATCCACCAGGTGTAGCAGAACCTACAACCCCAAGAGATGTAGATAAATCTAATAATGAAGAATAAGGAGTAACACTAAGATTAACGATATTAGAGTATATTTCCTGATATTCACTAAGAGTTGCTTTTATTCTGAAACTGGCTACTCCTTCCTCATTTGGTAGCATTGATAAGGAAAGTAGTTTTGCATTAAGTTCTTCAACAGTAAAAGTTTTATCGAATAATCCTCCAACAGAAATAATCTGTGGATTAGAAAAATCTCCACCTTGAACATCAATTTGAATAGAATATAATGCAGCTGCACCAAAACCAAAATCAGGCTCTGTCCATGTTAGAGTTAAAATTTCATTTGCAGCATTTTCCTCGTTTAAAACAATATCGTTGTCAGAAAGTGATAAAATAGTTTCTGCAGCGTCATTATAATAAACTCTCTCAACATCATCACATGAGTAAATTAGAGTAAATAATGCCGTTAAATACGTTAGTTTATATGTTAATTTTTTCATATTCTATATTTTAATATCCTTCGTTTTGAGTTAAATTAGAATTTATTGCCACTACGTTTGCAGGTAAAGGAAATAAATTTCTGTAATCATCAACTCCTACACCTGTTGCCTCATTTCCTTTAAAAGGCCATAGGTATGAAGAATTGGTAAATCTGTTGTATCTGATTAGGTCTGTTCTTCTTAAACCCTCCCAGTATAATTCTCTCGATCTCTCATCTAATATAAAATCAAGAGTCATATCTCCAGATGATATTGTTCCAGATGAACTTCCAAAACCTCTTTCTCTGATTTGATTTATTAAAGATACTGCAGTATTAATATCTCCTCCTCCACCTCTAAGAGTTGCTTCAGCATAATTTAAGTAAACTTCAGCTAATCTTATTAAAGGGATGTCTGTATCAACAAAATTTCCTGAACTATCACTTCCCTGATTTCCGTTTGAATCAATGTTGGTCCATTTTGTTACAGCAAAACCGTCTTCAAAAGGAGGAATTGACTCTATCTCTAAGTTTTGTCCATCAGAGTAAAACATTCCACGTTTATCACTGGAAAATGGTGATATTGAATATGTTCCAGATGATAAATCCATTACGATAAAATATGTTCCTGCTGAAATAGCAATATTTGCACCTCCAGCCTCAAGTGTACCGTCATCACCGTTATCACCAAAATTATTACCCCAATCCTCATTAAATCTAAATTTAAGTTCTCCAGAACCTAATTCTACATAAATCGAAAACTCTTGAGAACCAGTTTGATACATTTCAACATCTGGTCCATTCCATCCATTTGGTGTAGCGCTGCCAACTAATCCCCAATCTGATTGAGTTCCTAAAGCAGAGTTTATAGCATCAATATCTACAGCAAATTGATTTACTAAATTCTTAGTTGTTCTTAAGCCGCCCCATCCACCGTTAACACCAAAGTTTCCAGGATTCATTGAACCTCCAATAGCAGCATGTACTAAAAAAGTTGTACCACCGTAAGTTTGAGATTGCATTCCGTCAAAATTCAATGTAAAAATAAATTCATTTTGAGCTCCATTCACGTCGTTATCAGCTAAGAAAAGCTCATCATATGCAGAACCATTACCATTAGCATCATTAATATTTAATGTATATCCTGAATTAATTACATTTTGTGAATAAGTGACGCAATCAGCATATCTATTTTGACCTGTCCATACCTCAGCATTTAAATATAATCTTGAAAGTAATGCATGAGCAGCAACATTATCAACTCTTCCATATTCATTAGATGAAAGAAGAATTGATTCAATAGCTATAAGCTCAGATTCAATAAATTCAAACAACTCAGTTCTATTACTTTGTGTTGGAAGTTCAGTGGAAATTTCAGTAGTTAAAGGAACATTTCCGTATAAATCTAATAGATTATAATATGCATATGCTCTTAAAAATCTTGCTTCTGCTATAAAGGCACTTACTTCATCTCCGCTTAATTCAGAAGCATTTTTAATAAATGAATTGCTGAAACTTACAGCTTGTGCTAACCTGTAATACATGGCTTCAGTAAAGTCATTACTACTAGACCAATACATACCATGTAAATCTGGTAATCCAGGATCACCCCAGCCTACAACTGCATGGTCAGTAGTTATTTCATTTAAATTAAAAAGCATTCTCGAAAATTGAGAAAAACCTTCGTCGATATCAGCAATATCAGGGCTTCCAGCAGGACCATTTTGACCAGTTAAAGCTAAACTTGCATATAATTTTGCAAGTGCACCCCTTGCTTCATTTACCGAAGCAAAGACATTTTCTTCAGTAAAACTATCAGGATCAATTGGAGATTGGTTCAAGTCATCATGACATGAAACTACAATTGATAAACTGACAATGTATATTAAACTTTTAAATATATTTTTCATTTTAATTTATTTTAAAATTCGAATGTTACACCAAAGACTCCTGTTTGAGGTCTAGGGTAAAAATTATTATCAATACCACCGTATATTTC
>MDSW01155008.1_pt1 | contig 31064 bp, 21 predicted proteins | sample 811171 | NCBI WGS metagenome assembly MDSW01 (sample SAMN05326641, study PRJNA326480) | marine metagenome | isolation source: seawater | place: Atlantic Ocean: North West | collected 2012 | reverse complement strand
TTTCAGCATATCTGAGGAGTGCATGACTCGAACATAGTACAGTACGGTTACGAGTATTTATTCTGTTTGCCCATACAACCATACAAACGTAGCCGAAATCTCAGCGTGTACTGTATCCGACCACCGCGCGAAACCGCCGCGACGCGCGTTCGTTCGTTCGCGTTCACGTTCGTTTCGTTTCGTATCAATCTCACTCTACGCGCGTCGTTCGTTCGTTTCGTTTCGTTTCGTTTCGTTTTCGATCGTTCGCGCGCGCCGCTACGCGTCGCCTCGTCTCGTCGTCCCGTCCCCGGCGTCGCCGCCGCCCCCCCGCCGAGCGCGCTCACTTCCCCGCGCCGCCGCCGGCGGCGGCGAGGCGGGTGAGCACCCCGGGCTTTTTCCCGCCGCCGGCGGCGTCGACGGCTTCGCTCTCCACGCCCGGGAGCCCTTCTTCGAGCTCGGTCACGAGCGTCTTGAAGTACTTCGCGGTGACCGAGGTCAACCCGGTCAACACGCCTCGGAACGTGTCGAACTCCTCCGCGGTTTTCTCTTCGTGGAAAAACTCCTCGAGGTCCGTCTCCACGGCTTTCGTCAGACGCTCTAACCCCACCTCCGCGTCGGCTTGGATGTACTCGAAAAACTTCTTCTTCATCCCGTCATCTTCCATGTTGTAGAACCCGTACCCGTACGTCCACTTCAGCACGCGGCGACACTCCGCGATCTGTTCGAGCGCGTCCATGACGAACTTCAACTGACTCGCCGGCGTGTTCTGAAGGTCGCCCAGCCGCGCGATCTTGCTCTCGGTCATCTCCTTCAGATCGTTCACCGCCTTGACCTGCGACGATCCGTGCGCGAGCCAGCGCTCGTAGTAGTGCATGTACCGCTCCAGCGAGCTCTTCGCGAGAGCGCGCCTCTTCTCGTCCTCGCTAAAGTTTTTCGTGTACTTCTTCTCCTTCTCGTACGTGTTGCACGCGTAAAACCCGCCGGTGCGCTCGCCGTGGTCCGCCCACTTCCCCTGGCACATCCAACAGAACTGGTACTGACACTGCGAGCACGTCATGTGCATGCACCCCATGCTCTTCTCGATCGGCCGCTTGCACTCCGGGCACGGCTTCGTGTTCGCTAAGATCCAGTTCATGTTCTCGCTCTCCGCGCTGTTTTTAATCAACCACTTGCGAACCGTCTCGCAGTCCACCGGTCGATGCGCTTGCTCCTGGCACTGCCAGCAGAACGACGTCCCGCAGTGGCACGTCACGTCTACTGGCCTTTCCCCACGCACGACGTCGATCTGCACGGACCGCTCGCACCCCGGACCGACGCACCACTTCACTCTCGGATTATCGTCCACCCACGATCGCCACTGAAACGTCGAGAGCTTCTCCGCGGCGGCGTCGCTCAAAAACCTTCGAGCGAGCGCCTCGGTGACGCGCGCGCCGCACCCCTCGTGCGGGCACCGCGCGTCTAGACACGACGGTCCGTTATCTACCGCGTTCTCGAGGTATCCTCTCCAGCACTCCCCGCAGAAGTCGTGGCGGCACCCCGGGTTCGTGGACGCGTCCGCGGAAAAGTCCTCGAAGCACACGCCGCATCGGACGACGCGCTCGGGTTCGGGTTCGCTCGCGTCCGCGTCGCGCGGGAGCAACCCCGCGGACGTTCGCACGCGCTCCTCGTCCGCGAACCACTCCTCGTTCACGGTGTTCACGTTCCACTTGAACGTCCTGAGGAGCTGCGTCGCTTCGTCTGTGTTCACCTGGAGGACCGCGACGACGCGCGCGATGGCTTCGCTCTGCTTCGCGCGGACTTCGACCGCGCCGAAGCACTGATACGCCGCCCTCGGGACGACGACGTGCTCCGCGGCGTTCAAGCAAGCGGTGTCGTCCGCGAACGCGTCGTCGTCGTCTTCGTAGTCCGCGGCCGAGCCCTGCGAGAGCTCGCCGTCGTCGGCGGACATGTAGTAGTCCTCCTCGTCGTCCATCGCGACAAGACAGGATGGATGTTAACGCCGGGCGACTTCCTCCTCGCGAGATCTGGCCGCGACGCGCGCGCGCTGCCTCTCCCCCGCGCTCTCCCCGACGGCCCCGCGGCGACCTACTCGGGAAGAAGCGTCCGCGCGCGCTCGCGACTCCGCCGAGCCCCGCGCTCGTGGCTATGACGCCCTTGTTGGCGCGTCCCAGAGAGGCGACGTCCGATGATTTTCCGAGGCTCGCCAGCTGGACTGATTTCGCGTCTGCTTCGGAGAGCGAAGAGGGGGACGACATCGGTGACAGATCGACGACGCGGGGTTCGTGCGCACGGAACGACCGGCATTCATGTCGTTCGACTTTTTCAACCAGAACTCCGCTCCGGCGGGCGGGGGAGGACCGGAGATCGGCCCTAACGGCGAAGAGAGTGCGTCCCGCGCGCCGGCGCGCCGCGAGATTCGTCGCTCTCGTTTTTCTTCCATTTTCGTGTTTCGAGGTGCCTAGATCTGACCGCCCGCTGTACTTCCCTCTCTCGTCCGCAGTTCTCATGGACGTCAGGTGCGGCCGGATCATCGTCGACGGACGGATGATGACCCCGGATCAACGAAAAGGCAAGCTGCGCGTGTGCAAAGACACGGACGGCCTGACGCACCTCCAGTTCGGCCTCCGAAGCGATGACCTTCCGTACGTCCCCGAGGACGATTTCCTCATCTTCCCGCAAGAGTGCGAGATGAAGTTCATCCCGAAGCCCGGGTGCTTCGTGATCAAGTTCCCCGACGACGCTTCGAGGAACATGTTCTTCTGGAGCCAGGAGCTGACCGGGACGATCGCGGACGAGAAGTTGACCGCGGATTTGAACGTCGCGCTGAACGGCTCGCGACCCGGCGGCGGCGGCGGCGAGGACGACCTCGCCGGGTTCGAAGACGAACAAGAGCAGCTCCTCGCGATGCTCGACGCGGGCGGCGGCGACGGCGACGACGCCGGCGACGTGATATCGCGGAGAGCCGCGGCGATCCGGCAGGCGCAGGCCGCGGCGGCGAGCGCGCTCGCGGAGGCGCCGCCGGCTGGGGACGTCGCGCCCACGCCCGTCGCGGGCGCCGCGGCGCCCGCGCCGACGCCCGTCGCGCCGACGAAAGCGGACGCGCCGCCGTCGACGACGCCGGGAAGCGCGACCGCGGTGACCAGCGACGCGCTTCGCAGCGCGTTCGGGGCGACTCAGACCCCGGAAGGCTCGTCGGGAGGCGGGAACGTCACGCCGAGCGGGAACATCGACGCCGCCGCGATGGCGGCGGCGCTGGCGGGGTTGCAACGCGGCCGCGCGCCCGCGGGGCCGGGGCTCTCGGACATTCTGACCGCGGAGAACGTCGGGGAGATGCTGAGGAACGACGACGTCCGCGCTAGGCTCGCGGAGCACCTCCCGGACGAGCACAAGTCCAGCCAAGACCTCGAGGAGCTCTTGCGCACGCCGCAGTTTCAAAACCAGCTCGAGCGATTCAGCGCCGCGCTGCAGAGCGGGCAGATGGACCTCTCGCAGTTCGGTTTAGACCCGGGTACGGGGTTCTCGGTCGTGGATTTCCTCACCGCGATCAAGAACGAGGTTGAGAAGAGCGACGGGAAGAAGACCGACGGGGCTGGGAACGATGCGATGAAGGAGTAAACGCGTCGGACGCGGGGTGGGACGCGCGAACGACGACGAGACGGACGATTTCTTTTTCGGAAAAGAACCTCTTGGAAACCATGAGAACGTCGCGTTCCAATCGTCGGCTATCGATACGCATCACGCGTCCTCGTCTCCGTCCCCTTCCGTCTCTACGAGACCCATCTCGACCATGAACTTCTCCTCGAGCGCGCGGTACTCCTCCTCGAGCTTCTCGTCCTCCGTGAGCGGCGGCGGGTCTCCTTTCTTCCCCTTCTTCGCCTTCTTCTTCTCCTCCTCGATCGCGGCTTCCTCCGCTGCCGCCTCCGCCGCCGCCTCCGCCTCCCTCACCGCCTGTTCGATCTCCTCCGCGCGCGTCTGAACGTCCCCGATGCGCTCCATCTCCCTGGACAAGAACGTCTCCATCGTGGACTTCTCCTTCGGCAGCGCTCTGCGTAAGTTCCTCGGGATGCTCATGACGTGAAGCACCCCGGACGCGTCCCCGACGGCCAAGAGCTGCTCCGTCTTCCCCGCGAGCGGAAACGGCCGCCAGAACTTCATCGCGCCGACGCCGCCGCTGTTCACCCTGACTTTCACGCTCGGCTCGTGCGAGCGGTCGGTGAAGTCCCACACGTCGACGACGCCGTCTTGCCGCGCGGTGAAGACCACCGCGGGGCGCGTGGGCGAGAAGGCGCCGCACGCGAGGTAGACGTCCGACGAGGGCGAGCTAAACAACGGCGTCTTCTCGTTCGCCTTCAACAGCTTGAACGACCAGTCCCCGACGCTGAGGACGACGTCGGGGAAGAACGGAGATCGGTCGATCGACCGCACCGGACCCGCGTGCGCGGTGACGCACAGTTTGACGTACTCCGGGTTGTTCTCCCCCTCCGGCTTGACAAAGTCGACGAGCGCGACTTCGCCGTCCGTGGACGTCATGAAACAGTCCGACTTCCCCGCCGTCGTGTCCCCGAAGTTGAACTTCATCGCGCCCAAGGTGCCGCTGCTCTCGCCTCTCCCGACGTTGATCTTGTACAGCGGGTACCACAAAAATTTGTTCTTCTTCGGGTCTCTCTTCACGCGTATGTCCCAGAAGAACAGCTTCCCGTCGGCGGCGGTGGACGCGAAAAAGTTGCACTCGTTCGTCTTCTTCAAGTCGAGCGCGCCGTTGGGTTTCGTCACCTCGACGTTGCCTCCCATCCACGCGACGTCCGTGACCGCGAGCACGTGCGAGTCCGCGAGCTCAGACAGCCACGTCGGCTGGCACGTCGGTATCGACTTCTCCCCGCCGCCGTCGCCGTCCGTGCGCTTGCTGTTCGCATCCGCCCGCTCCTCCGCCGTCGTCGTGTCCCAGAGGACGCACTGTCCGTTGAGCAACCCGCCGACGACGAGGTTCGGATTCACGGGGTTAAACGCGAACGAGTACACGTCCACGGGGGCTTCCAACACGTACCGCGGGTGGATCGGGTCTTTGAAGTTCCATATCAGCACCGCGCCGGTCCTCGTCTGCCCCGACGCCTCGACCTTCTCCTCGAACGACGCGTTCTCCACGCACGCGACGGCGACTTCGCCGATTTTATTCGGGACCCAGTCCACGCACGAGACGCACTTCCCTTTCCCGTACGTCAAGTCCGTGAACGCGTGCTGCTCGACGATTTGATCCGCGGCGCCGCCGCCGCCGATGGTGGAGTCTTCGTCCGCGAGCGCCGCGAAGTCGTCTGTGAAGATGTCGTAGCACTCGTTCTGTTGCATCGCGTACGTCATCAGACCGTCCTTGCTCGTGACGTCCATCAAAAACGCCCCGAGCGCCGGGTCCTTCAGCTGCTCCGCGGCTTCCTCGTCCGTGCACGTCCGCGGCTCGTACTGCGTCGCGAACGGCTTCCCGGGGAGGGGCGTCGCCTGCGCGCCGCCGTCCACGGTCACCGGGATCGCCTGCGTGCCTTTCGTGAGGTGCGTCGTGTACTCCACGGTCGTGTCCTTGTACGGGCGGCACTCCATCTGACTCGAGTTGAACAGCTCGTTCGCGTCCGCGTCGTCAAACTTGAACGGTCGCCCGAACTCCTCCGGGGAGCGGTACACGTCGATGACGGTCGGCGCCTCGCCGCTCGGTCGGATGCTCTCCTCCTCGATCTCGACCTCCGAGCCCAGGGACTCCCACGGCTTGCTCACGGGCTTCGGTTTCTTCTTGCGGCCCGGTTTCGCCGCCGCCGCGGCTTCCTCCGCCTCCTTCTCCGCTATCGCCGCCGCTATCGCCGCGGCTTTCGTCTCCTCCGCCCACTCCTCCCACTTCGGGACGTGTTTCTTCGCCGTCGCGATCAGGAAGTTGTGCCCGTCGCCGTAGATATCCTCCGCGTTGTACCGAAGCGTGATCGGGTCGCAGTCCGCCTTCTTGATCGCCTTCGCGACGCCGTGAAAGTCGGAGACGGCCCCGCGAAACTTGATGTCGGCCTGGATGACCTCTTTCGCGACGGCGCTCAGCAGCAGATCCGGACCCATGTCTTGGATGCCGACGATCCCCATCGTTTCGGCTGGTGGGATGAGAAGGGGGTGGGGGGGGGAGGCGTCAGGGACGGGAGGACGAATTTGGGCATCGTCGTCAAATCCGACGTCGCGCGAGCGTCGTTTTCGCGCGCGAGGGCGACGCTTCGACGCGCGCGCACCGGTGAGGAACACGGACTCGATCCCCTTTGGGATCTTAACCGCCGCGACCTTCTTCTCGTCGTCGACGTCGGAGTCGTCCTCGACGTCGCTCATCGTGCCGAGCGTGCGCGGCCGCGCCCCGCGCCTGGTCGTTTGCGCGCGGATCGATCGCCCCGTCGCGCTCGGTTTGACTTCGAGACGCGCTCGCCCGATTTGGCAGGTAGAATTCGTCGCGCAGAGCCGTCCGCCTCCGCGCGCGCCTCTCGTCATGCCGCTCGACCTCGACCCGATCTACTGCGCGGAGCAGATCGCGGTCCCTCCCGACCTCGCGGACGTCTTGAAGGCGTACACGAAGGAGGTCGTGCGACGACAGCCCGCGGACGTGTACGCGTTCAGCGCGGACTACTTCGCGAACCTCGCGGACGTGACCGCGGTGCCGCCCGAGGACACGAGCGCGCCGACCGTGCATCAGCTCGCGGACGCGTACAGCGCGGTGAAAGGGAAAGGCGAGCTCAGCGCCGCGGACTTCGAGAGCGTGTGCGTCGGCGCCGGCGTCCCGCGCGCGACCGTGCAGCGCGCGTTCAGGTTGGGGGAATTCGGCTCCACGGCGCCGGTGAAGCCGTCCGAGCCCCTGACGCTCCTGCTCACGATGACGGACGCGAGCTTCGTGGGGATCTGCGCGTCGCTGTTCGACGTCTTCGGCGAGGACGGGAAGCTCACGGGCGTGGAGTTCCTCGCGCTGTTCGCGTACCTCACCGCGAAGGATCCGTCGGTGACGCAGGAGAGCCTGGACGCGCTCGAGACGGCGCTGGGGGACAAGGTGAACGAGAAGCTGTCGTTCGGGGAGGCTAACGCGCGGGTGGCGGACGTTTTAGCGGCGATAATGGACGAGGGCGGGATGTGACTGATGTGATGAGGCGTGAGAATTACGTACGACAGCGCGCCTCGCTCGCCCGCGACGCGCGCCCGAGGCTGACTCGTCTAGCAGTCGTCCTCGTTCTCGTTCTCGCCCTCGCCCTCGGCGTCGTCGTCTCGCGCGCCCGCGCCCGTGAACGCGCCCAACCTCTTGCTCGCGAGCTGCAACGCGAGCGAGTTCGCCATGACGCCCAAGGACGAGAACCCCATGAGCCCTCCCGCGACGGACGGCGTCAGCGCGACGCCCATGGCCGGCAGCAGCGCCCCGGCCGCGATCGGGATCCCCACCAAGTTGTACGCGAACGCCCACCCTAAATTTTGTTTGATCTTCGCGAACGTCGCCTTCGAGAGCTCGATGGCGTCGCACACCTGCGCGGGGTTGTCCCCGAGGAGCACGATGCTCGCGACCTCGGACGCGGCGCCGACGCCGCCGCCCATGGCGATCCCGACGTCCGCCATCGCGAGCGCGGCGGCGTCGTTGATCCCGTCGCCGACCATCGCCACCTTTCTCCCTCCGCCCGCCGCGCTCTGCAACCGCTCGATCAACGCCGCCTTCCCCTCCGGTCGAACGTCGCCGTAGATGTCCTCGGGCGCGATCCCGATCGCCGCCCCGACGCTCTCCGCGGTCTCTTGTCTATCCCCGGACAGCAACAGCGCGCGCATCCCGCGCTTCTTCAACCGCGCGATCGTGCTCTTCGCGTCCGCGCGAATCTGATCCTCCATCTCCATGACGCCCACCACCGCGCCGTCGACGGAGACGAACACGGGCGTCCGTCCGGGGGACACCGCGTCCATCGCGCGTTGGACGTCCGCGGGGAGCGGCGCGGAAGACGTCGCGGCGAACGCGCGCGTGCCGACGGCGACCGTCTTCCCGTCCACGACCGCGGTCGCGCCGGAACCCGGGGTCTGCTCGAACGAGCCCTCCTCCAGCTCGCGTCGTCGTCTTCGCCTCTTCGCGCCGCCGTCGTCGTTCGCGTTCGCGGCGGCGTCCGCGGCGACGACCGCGAGCGCGAGCGGGTGCCGGCAGTTCTTCTCGACGGCCGCGGCGAGCGCGAGGACGTCGTCCTCGCTGAGGTCGCCCCCCTCCGTCGTGATCACGCGCTTCACGACCGGCCTGCCCAACGTCAGCGTGCCCGTCTTATCGAACACGACGGCGTCCACCTCGTTCGCGCGCTCCAACACGTCGCCACCGCGTATCAACAACCCGTGCCGCGCGCCCAGCGACGTCCCCACGAGCACCGCGGTCGGCGTCGCGAGCCCGAGCGCGCAGGGGCACGCGACGACGAGCACGCTCGCGGCGAGCTGCAGACCGAGAAGCAGCGGACCGTTCGCGCCGGCGACAACCGCGGAGGCGAGCGTCGCGGGGAACAGCTTCGTGCCCACCGTGGACCAAAACGCGAACGTCGCCGCGCTCGCGCCCATGACGCCGTACACGAACTTCCCGGAGATTTCGTCCGCGAGCCTCTGCACGGGGGCCTCGCGCTGCTGCGCCGCCTCGACCATCCTCACGATGCCCGCGATGGACGTCTCCTCGCCGCTGTTGATCACCTTGACGACGATGGCGCCGTCCAAGTTCACCGTCCCGGCCGCGACGTCGTCTCCGGCGCGTTTCGCGCGCGGTATCGGCTCGCCGTTGATCGCGGCCTCGTCCACCTGACTCGCGCCCTCGACGACGACGCCGTCCACGGGGACGCGATCGCCGGGCAAGACGACGATGTGGTCGCCCGGTTGGATCACCGACGTCGGGACGGTTCGGTAATACTCGCCGCCGCCGCCGCCGCCGCCGCCGCCGCGACCGTCTTTCCCGTCCGCCGTCCCCGCGGGCACGAGCCGCGCGGTCGGCGGCAGTAAGTTCAGGAGCGCGCTCATGTCGCTCGTCGCCCGCAACTTCGCGCGCTCCTCGACCGCTCGCCCCAACAGCACGAACGCGAGCAACATCACGGGCTCCTCGAAAAACGTCGGCCACCGCAACCGCGGAAGCAACACCGCGGCGGTGGACATCCCGAACGACGCGAGCGCGCCCAACGAGACGAGCGTGTTCATGTTCGGCCCGCCCGCGCGCAGGGCCCGCCACCCGTCCGTCAGCGTCTCTCTTCCCGGGCCGAGGAGCGCGAACACGGACAGCCCGGCGTGCACCGGCGTGGAGCAAAACACCCGCAACCACGGCGCGGACGCGTGAAACATGTGGCTCGCGTGACCAATCAGGCACGCGCCCGCGAGCGCCCACGCGACGACGACCCTCTTCGTGCTCTCCTCGATCCTTCGAAGCCGTTCCTCGCGCTTGGACGACGCGGCGGCGGCGGCGGTGACGCCGCTCACGGCGACGCCGCACGCCTCTCGAACGGACGTCGGGAACCCTTTCGCGGTGACGAGCTCCGCGAGCGCGTCGCCTATTTTCCGCACCGCGCGCACGACTTTGTCTTCGAAAACGGCCCCGGGAGGGCCGTTGCCATCATCCCCCACGTCCACGCCCACGCGCACGAGCGCGGACTCGTTCGCGAGGTTCACGCTCGCGGCTCTCACGTTTCCGTCCTCTTCGAGTATCCTTCGAACGTTCGCCGCGCACCCGCCGCAGTGCATCCCCCGCACGTCGAGCATGACGACCTCTTCCAGGAAACCCGTCGCGGGCGCGCCCGTCTCCTCGAACGACGTCGCCCCGGACGCGTGGACGCGCGAGGTCGATCGCTCGCCGCCGCCGCCGCCGCCGCCGCCGCCGCCGCCGAACCGTCCGCCGTTCCCGCCGCCGCCGCCGCCGCCGCCGCCGTACGCGACGTACGCGGCCGTCGCGACGCCCGCGACCGCTGCGGCGGTGACGAGCGTCTTCCGCGTGTCCTTCCCCGCCGCCCTCGCCGCGGCTTCGCGGCAGCACTCTCGCAGCTCCGCGGCTCGCGACCCGAGCCCGTCCGAGAACGCCTCGCACTTCGCGCATCGTCGGCTCGGCGTGCACGGCGCGCGGCCGTCGTGACGACGGCGCGCGCGTCGCGTCGGCAGCGGCGAGGAGATCCCCGGGGGCGCGAGCCCGCTCGGCGCGAGCGCGAACCCGCCGCGGGACGACGCGGTCGACGCGAGACGGACGCGCGCGTCTCGCTTCGTCCCGCGGCGGGGCCTAGGGCATTGGCACCCGAGTCGGATCGCGACGGAGGAAGGTCCGCCGCCGCGAGATGACGAGGACGAGGACGTCGCGCCCGCGCGCGCGTTCGCGTCGACGCGGGCGAGCGTCGCGGCTCGCGACGCGAGCGACGCGACGTGGTCCATCTCGCGCGCGAGACGCCGCCGTCAGCGCGTGCGTCCGAGAGCTCTGACGAATTCGCTCGCTGTTTTCCGAGATCCGTCCGGCGCGTAGCGTAGTACGAGTACACGCGCGGACGTCGTATGAGCAATCGGTCACGATCGAATCTCGCGAAAATTGGTGGCCCAGGAAGCTCCCTCGCGCGTCGATCGCAACGCGCATCCGGTATCCGGCTTCCCCCCGCGGCGCACCGCACACCCTCGCGCGCATCGCGGACGTCGCCTCGCACACGACAAAATGGACGTCCTCGCGCAAGTCACCGAGTTCGTCGGCGTCCCCGCGTGGGGCTTGCTCCCCGTCGCGCTCGTCGCCGCGGTCGTCCTGTTCGTCGTCTTCGACGCGCTCTCGCACGTCGTCCTGAAGCCGTTCAAGTCCCCGCCCGTGATCGGGACGTGGCCCGTGATAGGCGGGATGATCCAGTTCCTCAAGGGGCCGATCGGTCTGATGAACAACGCGTTCCCGAAGTACGGCGAGGTCTTCACCGGTGCGTCGCGTCTCGAGAAGACGCCCGGCGCGTCCGCGAGGGCGATCTTCGTCGATCGCGCGCCGAACACGTCACTCGAAATGTTCGATCGCACGCCGCCGTCGGCCGTTAAGATCGATCGGTAGCGCCCCTCCTCGCGCGGCCGGCGCGTCCCACCTGACGCCCCCTCCTCCATCGCACGCCGCCGTCGGCCGTTAAGATCGTTCGCGATGGCCCCTCCTCGCGCGGACGCCGCGTCCCACCTGACGCCCCGTCCTCCTCCCCCACCCCTCCCCGCCCCCCCGATCCAACCAACCCGCAGTCCCGGTGTTCCACAAGAGGATCACGTTCCTCATCGGCCCGCACGTCAGCGAACACTTTTTCAAGGCGAGAGACGCGGACATGTCGCAGAAGGAGGTGTACGAGTTCAACGTCCCGACGTTCGGCAAGGGCGTCGTCTTCGACGTCGACCACTTGACGCGCGCGGAGCAGTTCCGGTTCTTCGCGGACTCGCTCAAGTCCGACCGCCTTCGCTCGTACGTCGGGATGATGGTCAAGGAGGCGGAGGATTACTTCGGGAAGTGGGGCGAGTCGGGAGAGGTGGACCTGCTCGACGCGCTCTCCGAGCTCATCGTCCTCACGGCGTCGCGGTGCCTCCTCGGCAGGGAGATTCGCGAGACGCTGTTCTCGGAGGTCACGACGCTCGTGCACGACCTCGATAAGGGCATGGTCCCTCTGTCGGTTTTCTTCCCGTACGCCCCGATCGAGGCGCACCGGAAGCGCGACGCGGCGCGCAGAGACCTCGCCGCCATCTTCGACCGGGTGATTCAAGCCAGACGCGAGGCCAACGCGCACGAGCCGGACGTGCTCCAGACGTTCATCGACGCGCGGTATCGCGACGGCAGCCGTCTGACGAACGACCAAGTCCTCGGCATGCTCATCGCGGTTCTTTTCGCGGGACAGCACACGTCCTCGATCACGTCCACGTGGACCGGTCTGCTCACGATCGCGAACAAGGAGAGGGTCATGCCGACGCTGGAGGGCGAGCAGAAAAAAGTCATGGAGAAGCACGGAGGGAAGATCGACTTCGACGTTCTCGCGGAGATGGACGAGCTTCACTACGCGATCAAGGAAGCGCTGCGGATGCACCCGCCGCTCATCATGCTCCTGAGGCAGTGCCACAAGCCGTTCAAGGTGACGACGTCCAAGGGGAAGGAGTTCGTCGTCCCGAAGGGGCACATCGTCGCGACGTCGCCCGCGTTTTCGCACCGCCTGAACAACGTGTTCAGCGACGCGGACACGTACAAGCCGTCGCGGTTCCGCCAGCCGTCGCCGGAGGATAAGGAGAAGTTCGCGTCTTTCATCGGGTTCGGCGGCGGGAGGCACGGGTGCATGGGCGAGACGTTCGCGTTCATGCAGATCAAGACCATCTGGAGCATCCTCCTGAGAAACTTTGAGTTCGAGCTCGTCGGGAAACTCCCGGAGCCGGACTACGAGGGCATGGTCGTCGGGCCCAAGCACCCGTGCACGATCCGATACAAGCGACGCAAGCTTTGAGCGACGAGCGAGGAGGGAGTGCGAAACGAGGAGGAGATATTATCGTGTGACGTTCGCGCGTACAGTGTTTATTGAACGACCGCCGCTTGTAATGAGAGAATATGGCGTTTCATTTTTTTTGCGATGAGACTTCAGCCATCTTGACGAGCGCCACCGTCCACCCTCCGCCAGAACGATGAGCGCCCCGAGGAGGAAGCTCGCGTCCGCGGTCGCCGGGCTCGTCGCCCGGCGCGTCGGCGAGACGACTCGATGCGAACCGTGCGTCTTCTCCGACCGCGCGAGGGCGATGCACGCCCTCGCGCGCGGCGTCATCGCGCGCGACCGCGTCGAGAAGAGCCCGTTCGATCGCGACGCGCAGCAGAGGCGCGACGTCTCCGCGTTCAAGCGATTCCCGTTCCCCAAGAGCCACGGCGCCGAGGGGCTCCCGGACCAGTACCTGCGAAAGATAAAGAAGATCGTGCCGATGTCGGAGGTCATCGACAACTACATTCCCGGGAGCGGCAAGCACACCAGTTGTGCGTCCCCGCCCGGTCCCTCGCGCGCGATCGTTCGCGTCGTCGTCGATCCTCCCCCCCTCTCGTTCGCGCGAACCCTAACTCACGTCGACCGATCTCTCCTCCCCGTCGCTCCGCAGACCCGCCCGCGGATCCCACCGTGTGGTACGGCGAGCTCCCCCCGGCCGGGGCCAAGCGACACTTGAAGGGCATGACCGCGGAGACGATCGAGGAGATGGAGAACCTGCCCTTGGACTGGAGCGAACTGGACGGACTCTCGGGGGACGACGACGACGACGAAAAGAAGAGACGCCGCGAGCGCCACGCGCGCGACGTCGGGGCTGGTGACTTCCCGACGTTGAAGGAGCTCCAGGACGCGGAGACGGAGGAGTCGAAGCGACGGATGCTGCGGCGCATCTTGGAGATGAAAAAACAAAAGGAGGACAAGCTCAAGAGGGTGAGCGTTAGGGACGAGGAGGGAAGGTCGGGCGCGACGGGTCGACGAAAAACCGCGACGGCGCGCGTCACGATCAAACCGGGCACCGGCGTGTTCTTCGTGAATCACAAGCCGTTGGACGAGTACATCTTAGACATCAACGAGAGAGGGTGGGCGCTGTCGCCGTTTGTGCTCACGAAGACGATCGGTTTATTCGACGCGGTCGCGAGCGTGCGAGGGGGCGGGCTGAGCGGGCAGGCGCAGGCGATTCGACACGGCGTCGCGCGAGCGCTGCAGCTGTACGAGCCGTCGTTCCGGCCGGCGCTGAAGCGTGCGGGGTATCTCACGCGGGATCCGAGGATGGTGGAGAGGAAGAAGCCGGGGCGGAAGAAGGCGAGGAAGGCGTTCCAGTGGGTCAAGCGTTAGATGATATGGTCAAGCGTTAGATGATATGAGAACTCCTACCGCACCGGAGGGCGCGGCGGCGTCGTCGCGCGATCCGTCGTCGAATTCGATTCGCTCTCGTCGCCGCCGCCGCGAATCGCGTCGCGTCGCGCCGCCTCCCTCCCCGCCCCCCCCGCGGGCTGCTTCAGAAACGCCCGCGCGATCTCCCCCGCGGCCCCCTCCTCGGCCTCGTCCTCGCGCGCCATGAGCACGAACGCGTCGAGCTCAGCCTCGAGCTCTCTCCTTCTCGTGACCATCTCGTTCCTCGACGCGCGCGCGGCGTCGAGCCTCTCGTCCATCTCCGCGATCGCGCGGTCCAACGCCTCCTCGTCGTCGCCGTCGAACGCGTCGAACGACGTCGACGCGGGGTCGGACCCGCCGTTCTCGTCTCTCGCGGCGACGAACGCCGCGCGCGCGGCGGCCGCGTCCTCGTCCGCGGTCGCTTCCATCGCCGCGAGCCGCGCTCTCGACGCCGCGCGTCGCGTCTCGACGTCCTCGTCGTCGCCGCCGTCCGTCTCCGCGGCCTCCATACTCCCGAGCTCCGCGATCGCTTCCAGCCGTCGCGTCTCTCTCCGCAGGGACGCCATCTCTTCCTCGATCCCGAAGCGCATCGCGAGGAGCTCGCGAACGTCCTCGCCTCCGGCGAGGTCGGTGAAAGATTTCATCTCCGCGGCCGTCGCGAGAAGATCCTCGCGGAGCGCGTCCGTGGCGGCCTCGACCTGGGCTCGCATCGCGGCGTACGCCTCGTCGTCGCCCGCGGGTGGGGGCGACGCGGGGGGGGAAGTCGACGCCGTCATGACGCGTCGCGGCGCGAGATCGAGTGCGAACGAGTCAACGGAGGAATTGAATAATGACAAGACGCGTCGTCAAGTCGCTTTTAAAAGTTGGCACCGTGATGATGCACTGCGTGCCAGCGGCAAAACCGAGTCGACGACGACGCCGCGCCTCAACACCCCGGCGGAGGCTTCCGCGGGTGCATCATCCCCACGCACGCCATCAACGCCACCGCCGCGGTCTCCACCCTCAACCTGAGCGGCCCCAACCCCACGGGCGTCGCCCCCGCGTCGATCAGAGCCCCGAGCTCGTCCTCGGTGAAGTCGCCCTCGGGCCCGACGATCAACAGCCCCCCGGTCGCGCCCCGCCCCGGCCCCGACGCCGTCTCTCCGTCGTCGCCGTCGTCGCCGTCCGCGTCCCGAAGCGCGTCCCGAAGCGGCGGCGCGCCCGCGGCGGCGAGCAGCGCGATGGGGGCGTCGCGCACGCGTCGCAGCAGCGCGTCGAACGCGCACGGGCTCTCGACGACGAGCGCGTGCGTCCGCAGGCACTGCTTGCTCGCCGCCGCCGCGACGCGGACCCACCGGCCCTCTCGCCCGCGCTTCGTCTCGCCGCCGCCGTCGCCGCCGCCGCCGTCGTCGTCGTCGTCGTCGTCGTCGTCGTCGTCGTCGTCGTCCGCGCCCCCATTCTTTCCTCTAGACTTCGCCCCTTTCCCTTTCTTACCGTTCTCGCGGTTCTTGCCCTTCTTGCCCTCCCCGCCGCCGCCCACGACGGCGCTGCGCGCCGTGAGCGTCGGCGCGAGCGACGCCGCGCCGAGCTCCGCGAGCTTCTCCACGAGCCAGTCCGCGCGTCCTCCCTTGAGCCCACCGCACGCGACCGCGACCTCCCACCTCGGGCCGTCGTACGCCGCGCGCGTCGCGTCGCCGACGCACGCGACGGAGACGACGCCCCCGCCGCGGCCGCCGCCGGAGGAGGAGTACGGCAACAGCTCCGCGGTCGCCGTCGCGCCGCGTCCGTCGCACACCTCGACGCGGTCCCCGGGCTTCAGTCGGAGCGCTCTCGTCGCGTGCCTGGACTCGTCGCGGCCGAGGGTCAGCGTTCCGCCCGAGGACGGGATCGCGTCGTCCTGTGAACGAGAGAGAGGGGACGGGTCGGACGGACGGATGATGGATGCGGACGTTGGACGACGCGTCGTCGCGCGTGGATCGGCGGGGACGTTCGACGCGTTTCGGAGGGACGAGCGGATCGGTGCGGTCGACGCCGTCAACGCGCGCACCGTGTAGAAGCGGTGCAGACGACCCGCCTGCGCCTCGCGCGCGGCTTCGAGTCCCGCGTCGCTCGCGCCCGCGGCGACTTCGCCGCCGCCGCCGCCGTCGCTCGGCGCGGCTTCGAGCGCGCGTCGAGCGCCCTCCCGCGCGCGACGACGACGTCGCGACGACGGGAGAATCGCGTCGACGCCGCCGCCTCGGGCGGCGCGCGAACTGTCGCGGGTCCACCGCGTCGTGATCGCGCGCGCGCGCGCGGACCGCGACGGCGCGTGCCACGCGCGCGACGCGGCCATCGCGCGCGACATCCCGACGAGCGCGCGGCGAGGTGTGTCTTCGTCGCGATAATTGTTAACTCCGCTGACGCGATTTCTAATAAACTACAGTATGACGCAGAGCGCCCACGGCGCGAGGGGCCGCCTTCGTCCCCTGCCCGACGTGCTACGACCCCGCGGTCGCGCGCCGCGTCGCCACCATCGCGCTCGCGTTCGCGTCCACGGACGACACGATGAACGTCGCGCCGACGACGCGCAGCGCCCGGGGGAGGAGACCGAGCCACAACCCCGCGGCGCCTCTCTCGCGAAACACCGCCGCCGCGACGCGCCGATACCCCCCGTCCCCGCCGCCGCCTTCCCCGAGGTTCGCCTGCATGCGCGTCTTCACGACGTCGAACGGCTGCGTCAGGACGCTCGCGGCGACGCCGGCGACGACGGACGCGGCGAGACGGTCGCCGACGGCGACGGCGGACGCGCCGACGTCCCCGTCGGCGGCGTCGCCGCGCTCCGCGAGCCGCCGCGCGATGAGCGGCGTCGCCCACATGAACCCGAGGACGTACGTCCCCTCCCTCGCCATCGTCGCCATCCCCCCGCGCGTCAGAACCCCGACCCCGTGCTCGCGTATCAGTCGTCGCGCCGTCCCCGGCAGGGACCCGCCGTGTTTCTGCTGTTGGATGGCGCCCAGGTCGAACGGGTTGAGCGCCGCGCCGCTCGCCGCGCCGGCGGCGAACGCGCTCGCCGCGCCGACCGCGCCGGCGTCGGCGCGCGGCGTTTGCGACGACGACGCGAGCGCGGCGAACGCGGCGCCTCCGCCGAACTGCGTCGCCGTCGTCGGCGCGGAGACGCAGACGCACGCGAGCCATCCGCGGTACCACGCGATCGGGTTCGCGAGCGGGAACCGGCGTCCGTCCTGGACGCAGTTCTTTAGCGCGTGCAGCGGCTGCGAGGGGGAGGGGGAGGGAGGGGAACGGGAAGGCGTCGGCGGTCGGCGTCGGAGGACGACGCGGCGGGGACGGGACGGCGACGGCGACGGCGACGGCTGCGTTCATCATTCATTCATCTCCGTCGCTCGGCACCCGACGGCGAGCGCAGCGCACCTGCTGACAGCTCACTTCGACGAGTCCCGCGAGCGCGCCGATTCCGGCTTTCGTCCATGGGCCGAGCGGCTCGCTCGAGGCCATCGCGGCGGTCGACGACGAGGACGACCGCGCGCGCGGCGACGAGTGAACGCCGACGAGGTCGATCCAGCGCGGGGACGCTGAATGAAACACGCGCGCGCTCGCTCGTTGAGAGTTCGTTTTCCGAGGACGAACAGATTGATCCGATCGCCCGCGCGCACAGAACGACGCGCCCTCGGCACGCGCGATCCGCGCGGATGTTCAACGCGTTGACGAAGGCGTCGACGCTGCGGCGGCTCTCGAGCGCCGCGGCCGCGGTCGCGTCGCGCGCGTCCGCCGCGTCCGAGACCCCCCGCGGCCTCGCCGCGTCCGCCTCCGCGCTCGCGCGCGAGCGGAACCCTAACCGCGGAGCGATCGGACGCGTCGAGGCGAACGCCGCGACGCGTCACCGCGCGTGGACGGCCTCGCCCTTCCTTTCCGCGCAACAGACGCGCGCGTACGGGCCGTACCACACGAAGTACCCCGAGGCTGCGCGCCCGCCGGACGCGTGGAACGACCCGGACCTGCGCGAGCTCGACGCGGACGGGAAGGAGATCCTCCCACGGAACGACTACCACGTCCTGAACATCCCGAAACACGGCACACGGAACAAGTGGCGACGACGGCGCGAGAAGGCGGCGTTCATTCAATGGAACGCGACCGTGAACCGAGAGAATCGCACGAAGCGCAATATCGAGCGGCAGGAGAAGCGAGTGGAGAAGTGGCGGACGTTGGCGGCGAACGCGCGCGCGTACAAGGCGCGAGTCGAGGAGGAGGCGGCGGCGGCGGCGGCGGCGGCGGAGGCGGCGGAGGCGGAGCGACGCGAGGAGGCGTCGGAGGGAGGAGGGCCGGACGAGGGAGCGCGGGCGAAGGAAGGGACGCGTTAGGTAGTCGGTCGGGCGGGCGGGCGGGCGAGTCGCCCGCGTGGGCACGGTAGGACGGTGCGATAGAACGAGTCGATTGGAAAATAAAATCGAATCGAAATATTTCAAAAGCGTCGAGCTAAACCCTGTCCCCGGCGAGACACTTCGGGGCCTCGCCCGGGTTGAAGTTCTCGATCACCTCCTTCGCGGTGACGAACTGCACCACGCTGCTGTACTTCCCGATCAGCGGCTTCAAAATCGTCCACACCGGCTTGAACGTCCACGGCGAGTCGATCGCCGCGACTTGCGACAGCCGCTTGGGGTAATACTCGCGAAACACGTCCAGGATGCAAAACTTCGCGAGGTCCAAGTCCGCGTTCGCGCCGGAGAAGCCTTGCATGTCCCACACCGCGTATATGCTCTCGCTGCCGTTCGGCGCGGCCTCCATCATCTCGATGCACTGCTCGACCGCTCGCACGGCGTGTTTTTTCGAGATCTCCAAGTCGCGGTCTTTGATGACGTGTTTCGCGACCTCGACGACGATGCACGCGCGGCCTTCCTTGTCCAGGTGCGGGTGGACGTACGCCGCGCCTTGCTCCAACGACGATCGCACGTCCTCGTCCGTGATCGCGCCCAACTCTTTCCTCCATCTCAGGAAGTTGATGAGCTTCGCGGACGCCGCGTCCGCGTCGAGCTTCCGGTCGCGAAGGAACCACACCATCGTCGCCTCGTCGCACTCCGGCGCGTCCGCGGCGGCGAGCGCGGTCTTCATCGCCTCGACGCCCGCGGCGATTTCTTCCGCGCTGCCCTGCATGGTCTCCACCCTCGTCCCGACCTCCTCTTCCGCGGCGACGATCACGCGCGCGCCTCGCCTCGGCGCGCGATTCGCTCGCCGTCCTCCAATCGCGCTCCAATCGACCTGCTGCGCCTTTTTTATCGCACGCCGCGTCGGATCGCGCCCGCGCGTCGCGGTCGCGCCGTCGCGAGCGACCCACCGCGCGCTCGCCGCGGTCGCGCACATCGTGCTGGACATCGCGCCCGCGTCTGCACGGGCGTGCGTCGCGCGCCGTGCGTCGAGGATATGACCCCGCGATTCGGTGACGACCTGACGCTAAGGTGGCCGAAAAAGTATCTCTCTGCTCGGAGCATCCTCGCGAGCCAATCAACGCACGCGGAGCATGATCCCGTATGCGTTTTTAGTCTGATGAAACGTATCGTACTACATCACACCGCCCCAACGAGACGAAATAGACTAAAGTTTCGCGAACGCGGCGTGTCCCCTCTCTCTCTCATCGTTCGCTTCGCTTCATTTCTTCGTCGCCGGCGGCGGTTTGATGTACCCCGTCCGCGCGACTTCCTCGCCGTGGTGGAACCGCGTCGAAAAGTTATTCTTCCGCTTCACGAGCCGTCCGAAGATGTCCCGCGGTCCCTCCGCGCCGGATCCCCATATCCGCTCCATCGCGTATCCTCGCAAGACGTGTACGCCGCCGAGAAACGCCCCGAACGACGAATCCCTCCCGTCCTCCTTAAACACCTCCGCGTTCAACTTAAACGCCGTCTCGCACTCGCGCACGACGTCCGCCGTCCACGCCTCCGACAACCCCGCCCCCGCGTCGTTCAGAGCTTCGTACACGGACTCCACGTACTCGGGCCTCCGCGCCGCGACGACCGCCTCGTCGTGCTCGTAGAACGCGGGGACGCGACGCAATCGCAGCGCGCGCTTCGTCGGCCACCCGAGCACGCTCCCGCCGAAGAGGTCCGCGAGGTACCTGCAGTAGAAGTGCGCGAGCAGCAACGGCGGGCCGCCCTCGGGGGCGCCGCGCTCCGTCTCCGCGGCTTCCGCGATTCGATTCGCGTACGCCGTCGTCGCGCTCGACGGCGGGTGCGCGTCCGGGGAGGTGTGAAGCAACGACCGGAGGTCGTGCTCGAGCGCTTCCGCGCGACGAAGTTCCGCGGAGAACTTTCGCCAGACCCGCCCGCTCGGCGTGGGGCCGCCCGCGCGCGTCTCGCTCGCGGCGGCGTCGAGTCGACGCTCGAGCGCGTCGTAGAAGTGGTAGTGCGCGGCGGTGAACTTCGCGTACGCGGTTCTGGACGTCAGCGCCGCGAGCGTGCCCGTGCCGAAGACCTGATGATGCGATGGAGAGAGAGAGGCGCGGGAGGAGGGGGGCCTGGGGGGTGAGGAAGCGGGCGACGAGCGAGAGAGCGCCGACGAGCGGACGAAATCGACGACGTCATCGATCGAACGAACGAACGAGCGAGCGCGGGTGGACGGCTCTGCGCGCGCCTTCATGTCGTGCGCGCCGCTGCGCATGACGCCGTCCAGCGCGTAAGACAGCCCGATCTTGTTCGCCTCGGACGACTTGAATATGTTCCCCGGCGTCTCGCGGAACCGCTCCTCCGTGGAGATGGAACGCGACGACGCGGGCAGCGCGAGAGACGACGACGACGACGACGACGACGACGACGACGAAACGCCGTTTCCACCGCGCGTCGCGACGACGCGCGCGAAGGCGCTCGCGCGCCGAAGGACCGTCGCCATGGCGGCGGTCCTAGCGATCGCGCGGGATCACGCCGGAGGTGAGAGCGAGATCGCGGCGGAGACGGAGCGCGCGACGTGGAGTGCGTGTGGATCTCGTTCCTTTCCAACAAAACCAAAACATCTACTACTCGTCACTCGCCCGTCGCCTTCGTCCACCTACCCGACGCCCCACCCCGCCCTCATCGCTCGCGCGATTCTCGACGCTCGCCACCTCACCTCCCACCCACGCGATCGCGCGGGATCAACCTGAGCTCCGAGCCGTGCTTCAAGAACACGTTCCCCGACGTCTGCGCCGGATTGATGCCGACGCCGTCGTTCGTGATGATCGCGGACGTCGCCGCGGGGACCTTGAACTCCTCCGCGGCGTATCGAAGCACCGCGGTGAACGGCGCCTCCTCGGGGACGTTCAACACCCGGAACGGAAGCTTCGGGTCCGACGTGAGCGTGATCTTGAACGAGACTTTCGACATCGCGCGTCGTCGCGCGTCGCTCCGCGCGTCGTTCGAGTGAACGAGGACTCGAGGATTCGGGCGCGAGACAGCAGTGCTGAGAACGAGGTTTACGTCGTTTTCGTCGTCGCAAAAATTCACTCTACGCAACAGCCGTCAGTCCCTCTCTCCCCTCCATCGCGCGTCGTCAGTTGTTCCCTTTGAGCCACTTGATGATCCTCGACAGCGACGCGTGCGACTCCTCCGAGATGCTGTCCAGGTTCTCGTGGAACGCGCGGAACCGCTCGAGGACGCCGGCCATCGCCGCGAGGCCCCCCTCGGGCATCGAGCACACGACGTCCGCTCTCAACGCGGGTTGGTTCTCCACGAGGAACGCGGCGAGTAACGCCGCGTACGCTTGCGTTATCAACCCATCCCCCTCCTTCTCCCTCGCTTCGATCATCTCCGCGGTGACCTCGTCGTCCTCGGGTTCGTTCGCCGCCGCGGCCGCGGACGCGCGCGTCTTTCGCGTCTCTCGCTTCCCGTCGCCGTCGCCGTCGCCGTCGCCGTCGCCCTCCGACGCCTTCTTGATCACGTTCCCGTCCTCGTCCACGGGCCCGGCGCCGCCGCTGCGGACGAATATCTGCGTCAGAAGCTCGACGAGCCCGACGTGCCGCGACGCCAACGCCGCGGCGGCCGCGCGCGCCTTCGCCGCGGACTTCAGCGTCGTCTTCTTGCCGTTCTTCCCGCGATGCGCGCCGACGCACTCCAACGCGCCGACGTCCGTCTCGAGCGTCCGAAGCGCCTTGCACGTCTCCGCGTCGATCTCGCACATGTTCACGAGGAGGCACATCGCCGCGTTGAGCATGTCCGCGGCGACGCCGCACTCCGCGTCCTCCTTCGCCTGCCTCGCCGCCGCCGCGGGCCCCAACCCCGCCCGCGTCGCGTTCTTTCGAACCTCCCCCGATCGAATCGCCGCCTCCTCGCGTTTCTCCTTCGACGGCCCCGCGCCCGGGATCAACCCTTGCAGCGCGGCGCACCACGGCACGAGCGACGCGGCGTTGTCTAGCCCGCCGTCGCACGCCCGCACCGCCGCGCACCCGGCGGGGTTCTCGTTCGTGAGATTCGTCAACACGTGCACGACCGACCGGAGCACGCTCGCGCACAGCCGCGCGTCGACGCCCAACCCGCCGTCTCTCGACACGCGCACGCCGCACACGGTCTCGCCCGCTCTCGCGTCGTGCGCCGACGCCGCGGCCGCGGAAGCCAGCGCCGGGATCGCGCGCAGGAGCGAGTGCGTCATCGTCCACCGCGCGGGTTCCCCGGTGCGGTTCCCGTCGACGTCCGCCCTGCCGTCGTCCAACCACGCGATGGACGCGTCCACCGCCGCGGCGACGCGCGAAAAGTTAAACGTCGTCGGCGACCCGGCGGCGGCGCCGTCGTCGCTGAGGCGCTTCGCGACCGCCGCGGGCACGGGCGAGGACATCGGCATCGTCGCGTCGACGACGAACGGCGACGGCGACGGCGCCGGCGACGCCGGGACGGGGGCGCCCGCGGTCGCCGCCGCGCCGCCGGGCGACGGCGTCAGAACGAGCGGCTTGATCCTCTTCTCGGGCGGCGCCGACGCGTCCGCGCCCGTCGGGTCGAACGGACGCTTCACGCCGACGCCGTCGAACGGAGACAGCGGCTTCGTCTCCGCGGCTTCGTCCGCGGCGGTGGCGTCCATCGCCGTCGGCGCCGGGGACGCGAGCGAGACGTTCGCGCGCGTGGGCACGAGCGACAGCGCGCCGTCGACGCCTTCGATCTCCGTCGCCGTCGCCGTCGCCGTCCCGCCGCCGCCGCCGCCGCCGCGGGAGAGGTCCCCCAACACGACCGCGTCCGCGCACGACTGCGACCCGAACGTCGCGGACTCGACGACGCGCATGCACCGGAACAGCCGCGCGAACGACCGCGACGCGACGCGCGCCACGTCCTCCGCCCCTTCCTCGCCGCCGTCGCCGTCGTCCATCTCCGCGTCGTCCTCCGTCGATCCCGCCGCGATCCCCGCCGGCGCCGCGCGAGCGAACACGCGCGATCCGACGCGCGCGACGTCCCGCGCGGCGTCGTCCGCGAGCGACGCGACGCGCAGCATCACGCCGTCCCGCGCGAGCCTTTCCTTCAGCGTCCCCCACCCGCGCATCTTCTCCTCGTCCGCTCGCTCGTCCTCCTCCTCCTCCTCCCCCGCGTTGGTCCGCCCGGCTCTTCGCACCGCGTCGCGCGCGCTCGCCTCGGCGGCGAGCTTCTCGTGCGTCGCGAGCGCTCGGTGCGTCGTCATCAACGTCAGCGTCTGCGGCGATATCTCCTCGTCGGGGAGGAGTTTCAACGCGGCGAGCGCCTCGCGCATCGCGACGGTTGCCTCTTTCGCCGCCCGCGCGGTGACGATGGATCTGAACCCGCCGCCCGCGCCGTCGGGAACTGTTGGAACGTCGCCCGCGCCGCCGCCTTCGTCCTCGTCCGGTCCCAACAGATACGCCAGCGCGGTCGCGCTCGCCGGGTCCGCGAACACCTCCGCGCACTCCTTCGCGCTCAGGTCCTGCGCGCCGGCGTACAAGAGCGTCGCCGCGGCGAGGCGCATCGCGTTCGGCGGCGGCGCGAGGTGCCTCTCGAGGACGCCCGCGGCAGAAGACGCGTCCTTGAACGCGCGCGCGGCGATGGAAAACCCCGCGCGCGCGATGGCGCCGGACAGCCCGTTCGACGCGAGCACGCGTCGCCGCTTCGCGTCCACGCAGAGCGTCGTCAGCGCGACCGCGGACCGCAGACGCGACGACGACGGCTGGTCGTCGCCGACGCCTGAGAGCGCGTACTGCGCCTCGTCCACGTCCGCGAGGTGTTCGCCGCTCTCCGGCAGCGGTCGCTCGGGGTCGGCATCATCTCTCGCGTCGTCGTCGTCGTCGCCGCCGCCGCCGCCGCCGCCGTTCGGGCCGGTCAGGATCGACGTGTTCAGCGGCGCGGCGCCTTTCTTCGTCCGTCCCGCCTTCGACCTCGACTTCGGCTGCTCCGCATCCGCGCTCGTCCGCGTCCTCGCGCGCGTCCTCGACGTTCTCTTCGCGCCCCCCGTCCCCGTCCCCGTCCCCGTCCCCGTCCCCGTCCCGCCGCCGCTCGACCCCGGGCTCGTCGAGTCGTCCCCTCCGGGCCCCCGTCGATCGTCTGAATCCATCGCGTCGTCCATCGCGGCGGCTCGCCTCGCCGCGTGCTCCGCCGCGGCTCGCTTCGCCCACGCCGGCGTCGCCTCCGCGGCGTCTCTCGCGTCTCTCGCGTTCTTCCCCGCCGTCGCTCGCGTCGGCGTGCCGAAGAGGTTCCACTCCGCGGGCTCCTCGTCCTCCGAGCTCTCCCCGAGCTCGAAGTCCTCCACCTCCGCCCAAGTCACCTTGCGTCGCTTCGACGGCGTGTGACTGTGCGCGCGCGCGCTCTTGAACGGATCGTTGTAGAGGCCGTCCGCGGGCGACGGCGGCCTCGCCGCGCGCGCGCCGTCGAACGCGCCGCCGCCGCCGTCGTCGCCGTCGTCGTCGTCGCGCGCGTCCCCCCGATGGTGAGATCCGACGAGATGAGGCGGGATCGAAACCGCGGGGCCGACGTCGAAGTCCGCGGAGCTCTCGAAGTCGAACGGATCCGGCGCGGCGCTCTTCGGCGCGGCGGCGTCGTCGCACGCGCTGGTGGCCGCCTTCGCGAACGCGGCCGCGATCGTGCCCTGCGTCGACGCGGGAGCGGCGCCCTCCTTGCGACGGTACGTCGCCGGCGCGTTCGCCGCGACGGCGCCGTCGTCCTCCGCCGCGCTCGCGACCGCGTCTCGCTCCGCGCCCCTCGACGCGAGCATGGCGCTCATCTCCGTCGCCTTCTGCCGCCGCTTGTACATCTTGGAGAGGAACCCCATCGCGCCCGACGGGGAGGAGGATCGGCCGCCCGGTCCTCGCGCGCCGTCGTCGCTGCTCCGCGCGCTCTGGCGACGACGCGACGAGAGACGATTTGAACATTTTTTTTTTCGCGCGGGATCCGGCGCCGCGGCGAGCGTACTACTGTACGAGTACACGAGTACAGACGCCGTCTGACTGAGATCCCATACCGCGCCGACGCGAAAAACGGCCGGCCGCACGCGGGGACGGCGAAACGCCCCGACGCTCTCGCGACCACAAAACAACACGAAAGAAATATCCTCGACGACGCTTCGCTCGCGCGAGGACGACACGCGCGCGTCCTCCGCGGCTCGGAGAGACGTCGCGCGCGCGCGCACCGCGCGTCGTCTGTCTCAAGAACCGCGAGGACCCGCGCGGGGCGGCAAACCGGGCGCGAAGTCGCCGCGCGCGCGTCCGCGCGCGAGATTCGCCTTGGGCACCGTCGAAACCTGAGCCAGCCGCGTCCGCGATACGCATCGCGCGTCAAGCGGCGCGATGGAGACGCCGCCGCCGCCGCCGCCGCGCCCGCCGCGAGGCCCCGCGCCCCTCGACCGCGACGCGACCGCGCGTCCCGCGGACGCGTTCTCCCTCGGGAAGATGCGCGAGGCGATGGACACGAGGGTGACGCAGGCGAAAGCGGACCTGCAGCGCGCGCTCGCGAGCACGCGCGAGAGCCTCGCGACGCCGACGAGCTCGTCGGAGACGTCCAACGGCGGGCCGTATCCGACCATCAACGCGTTCACGGAGCTCGCGCGGCGCGTCCCGGACACGGTCGCGAAGCTGGCGCCGGACGATAACGTCCTCCTGAGCCGCGTGCGCACGGCGGCGGCGCAGCGCGTCGGCGGCATGCGTCGCTCCTCCACCGCGGATCAGCTCGCGAGCGGGGACCACTTCTTCGGGGCCGACGCGGGCGCCGACGCCGACGGCGGCGGCGGCGCGGGCGGCGCGGCGAACGACGCGCGGGTCAGCGGCGGCGAGGTCAAGGGCGACGCGGTCGCGGCGCCGGGGACGCTCCCCAGGCCGCAGATGCCGGTGATGCCGTCCCCGCCGACGCTGCCCGAGTGGGACATTTTCAAATCTTTAAAGACGTCCGCCACGTCGGCGAGCTCCGGCGGGGGTCGGTCCGGCCCGATGTCCGACGCCACGTTCGGGCGGCCGCGACGACGAAGTGGAAGCAACGGCAACGGCGGCGGGGGGGGGACTCGAACGCGTCGTCGCGGCGGTCGACGTCGCCGTCGAGGAGGGAAGATGAACTGTCGCAGCCCGGCGACTTTGGCGTCGCGACCGCCGCGCCGACGCGCAAGGCGTTCGCGATGCCGGACGTGAAGCCTCCGACGGAGTGGTTGTCCGACATTCACGACGCCGGGTCTACCGCGGTGCAGGAGTGGCTCGAAAAGGCGAAAGAGAAGGCGAAAGACGGCGAGGGGAAGATTGGCGTGATGCCGGGGATGAAGTTTAAGTTTGGTCCGCCGGGGGGCGTCGGCGCGGGGTGGAAAAAGGCGGACGAAGCGGCGTCGGGCGCGGACGTCGACGCCGCGCCGGGCGCCGCGGCGGAGTCGCCGATAACCCCGGGGAAGGAACCTAAATCGTCTTCGTCGTCGCGGTTCGGGCGCACGTCGTCGATGACGTCGATGTCGTCCCGCGACGGCACGGAGAACGATCCTGGGGAGGAGACGGAGCTCCTCGACGCGTCCGTCGAGATTTCCCCGTCTTCGGCGGATGAGCGACGGACGAAGAGGACGTCCAGCGACGTCGCGGTGATGCCCAGGGCGGACGAGGAACGTCGCGCCGCGGCTGCCGCGGCGGTGTCCCGAGGCGCGAGCTCGAAGAAGGGTCAGACGGGCGGGCCCGGCGACGGCGTCGCGAGTAAACAGAAGTCGCTGAAGGACCCCGGTCGATCCATCGCCATCGTCACGACGGCGGCGCTGCCGTGGATGACGGGCACGGCGGTGAACCCGCTGCTTCGCGCGGCGTACCTCGCGCGGCGGGGGTTGCACGACGTCACGCTCGTGATCCCGTGGCTCGCGCCGTCGGAGCAGAAGATCATCCACCCTTCGATCGTGTTCGACTCTCCCGAGGAACAGAGCGCGTACGTGCGAAAGTGGGTGAAGGAACGCTGCGGGTTCGAGCCTTCGAACCTAAAGATGGACTTCTACCCCGGGCGGTATCACACGGACAAGTACTCGATCTTACCCGTCGGCGACGTGAGCGAATACATCACGGACAAGTCGCACGACGTCGCGGTCTTGGAGGAGCCGGAGCACTTGAACTGGTATAACAGCGGGGAGAGGTGGAGCGACAAGTTCCAACACGTCGTCGGCATCGTGCACACCAACTACCTCGAGTATGCAAAGATGGAGGCGCACGGGAACGTCAAGGAGAAGGCGCTGCGGCTCGTGAACTCGTGGGTGTCGCGCTTGCACTGTCACAAGATCATCAAGCTGTCCGACGCGGTGCAAGAGTTCCCGCGGTCGGAGACGGTCAACGTCCACGGCGTCTCCGAGGTGTTTTTGGAAGTCGGGAAGCGGAAGGCGACCGCCGCCGCCGCCGCGATGGCCGCGCAGAACGACCCGGACTCCGCCGCGGCGACGTCCGCGGGGAGAGCGGTGAGCAACGTGTTGCGATCGAAGAGGCGAGCGGCGAAGGAGCGGAAGGAAAAGGCGCGAGCGGACGCGGCGAGAGGGCGCGGCGCCGACGGGACCGCGGCGACCGAGCCCGCCGGGACTCCCGCGACGACTCCCGCGGAACCGCCGACGCCCGAGCGCGTGACGCCGTCGAACGAGGTGTTCACTAAAGGCTGCTACTTCCTCGGCAAGGTTGTCTGGGGCAAGGGATTCCACGAACTCCTCGAGAGAGTCGAGGCGCACAACACGAGCGCCGACGGCGCGGCGTACCCGCTCGAGTTGGACGTCTACGGCAACGGCGAGGACTTTCACTCCGTGACGCAAACGTCGGCGGAGAAAAATTTACCGCTGACGTTCCACGGCCGCGCGGACCACGCCTCGGACGCGATGCACGACTACAAAGTCTTCGTGAACCCGAGCCTCTCCGACGTCGTCGCGACGACGACCGCGGAAGCGCTCGCGATGGGGAAGTACGTCATCTGCGCGTCGCACCCGTCGAACGAATTCTTCAGCTCGTTTCCAAACTGTCTGACGTACGACAGCCCCGAGGAGTTCTCGAAGTGCGTGAAGAAGGCCCTGAGCACGGACCCGACGCCGCTGTCGAGCCGCGACCGATACAGGCTGTCCTGGGAAGCCGCGACGGATCGGTTCTTGGACGCCGCGGAGCTCGGGGAGGAGCAAGTGTCCGGTCCGGGGACGTCGAGGACGGGGAAAGCCGGGGAGACCCTCGTGCACGCGTTGCATTCGAACATGTTGAGACGGGAAAAGTTTCGACGAGCCGCGGGCGCGGGCGCGAACACGATGACGCCGCCGGAGAGGCTGGACGGGACGTGGGAGCCGGAACAATTCACGGAGAAGACGGTGTTTAGCGCGGGGGAGAAGAAGGACATCACGCGGAAGTGAAACGAAGAGCCGAGTAGGTAGAAGAACGAAGCATTTTTTTGTACCATCGCTTTCGATTGAAAGAACTCAGTTCACGTCGTCGCATCACGCGTCGTCGTCGTCGTCGTCGTCGTCACATCGGAGACGTCGTCTCGTTTCACTCCCGTTCGTTCTGCACTTCTTCTGTCGTTCACTGCCGCGTCAGCATCACCGCGGAGACGGCGCCCTGATCGGACAGCAGCTCAAACGTCGGCGTCCCGCCCTCCGCGATGAGCGTCGCCACCTGACCCAGCGTCTCGAGTTCCGGCATTCGCGGGCACTCGGGCGCGATTGTCCCCGCGTCGTCGACGTCGTCCGCGCGCGAGTTGGACAGCATGTAGACGCTGTCGTCTCTGAGGACGAACGCGTTGCACCAGTCGTCGCGCCCGGCGACGTGCTCCGGGCCGGGCGTGTACTTCCACGCCTCGTTCGTAAACTCGAACGATCCGTCTTCGCGCTCCTTCACGCTTCGCATCAGACCGACGTTCGCGCTCGCGATCTTGGTCTCGTCCTCGGGGTCCATGAACACCCACGCGTTCGGGGCGGCGCCTTGAAACACGCTCAAGAACGTCGGCGTCGCGCCGAGGATGGAGACGTACTTTTCGTCGTTCGCGACCATCGTCCCCGACCACAAGCCGGGCATCGCCTCGGGCCACTTCGCGGCGTAGTCCTCCTCCTCGTTCGCGGAGGCGTCCAGACCGAAGGCTTCGTCCGTGAGCGCGGCGGGGGAGCGCTTCAGGATCACCGCGCGGTCGGCGCCGATCGCTTCGAGGTCGATCCCGGCGCCGTCGTTCTCGAACTCCCCCGGGGATGGCACGGGGGGACAGTCGTCGTAGTCCTCCACGCCAGAGTCTTTCGCGCACGCGTACATCGTCTCCTTCTTCTCGTCGAACGCCAAAGAAACGCACCCGACGTCGCCGTTCACGGGCATCCAATCGTCCGCCGACGTCGCGGCGACGTTCTTGCCCTTCACGCGGTAGCCGCCGTCTTTCTCTTCCACGCCGCCGTACTCGTTGATCACCGCCGCGGCGATGGCGTCGCCGTCTCGCGCGTCGAAAAACAAAACGACGTTGCGCACGACGTCCGGGTGCCCGGCGTACATGACCTCCGCGCCCTCGACGCTCGCGTCGATCGCGCGGACGATGCGTCCGAACCACTGGCCGTTCATATCGGCGGGGCGGAGCGTCGGCGCCCACTGCGGCGCGAGCGGAGAGGGAGGGAAGGAAGGAGGGAAGCGCGTGATGACCTCATCGTCGGAGGCGAAGAGGGAAGAGGAGGCGACGAGGCGGGCGACGACGACGACGACGTCCGCGAGAAGAAAGAAAGAGCGCGCGCACCTCCGCGTCCGTGACCACCTGCGCGCCGGCGGCGAGCGCGAACGAGAGGAGGACGAGCGCGAGGGCGGGAGGGATCGTGGAGGTCTTCATGACGACAGGACGCGCGTGCGGCCGCGCGCGAGGGAGTGCGCGATACGCGCTGACGAGGACGCCGTGGTCGCCGTCCGTCGCGACGAAAGTCTCGGACGACGCGCTGCCGCGTCTTGGACCGCGCGACGTGGCACGTCGTGGTTCGGGACGACGCCGCACTTCCGCGCGCGCGAGATGGCGTCCGCGGCCGCGCGAGCGCGCTGTATCGCGATCCTCCTGCTCCTCCTCCTCGCGACGGGCGCGGACGCGCAGCGCGCGGCGGCCGCGCGGAGAGGCGGCGGCGGCGGCGCGAGAAGAGGCGGTGGAGGGTTCGCGGGAAGAAGCGTCGGAAGGGCCGCGACCGCGCGCGGAGGGTTCGGCGCGCGGGGCGCGGCGACGCGCGCGAACGCCGCGCGCGGAGGGTTCGGCGCGAGACCTCGCGCGGGGACGCGCGCGAGCGCGGGTCGATCGAGCGGCGCGACGCGCGCGGCGCCGGCCGCCTCGCGAGCGGCGCCGCGTCCGCAGACGCAACAAGCGCGAGCGCAAACCACGCCGCCTCCGCGCGAGGTCTCGCGCCCGCGCGAGCCCGCCGAACCCTCGGCGGACGCGTTCGCGCGGCCGCGGAACGTCCCTCGCCCGGCGGCGTCGCGCGGCGGCGTCGAGAGCCGCCCTGATGACGCGACGACGACGGACGCGGCGTTCTACGACGCGCTCGAGAGCGCGCCGACCGTGGACGTTCGCCCGCGGAGGAGTCCCGGCGACTTTGACGACGACGACGACGCGCGCGCGGCGACCGCGACCGCGGGAGCGACGATCGAACCAGAACTACTGAACGACGACCCCGCGGCTCGAACGACTCGACCGCGTCCGGAGGCGGCGGCGGCGGCGACGACGACGACGGCGGAGACGCCGACGGTCGACGTGTCACCCGATGTCGCGAGCGCCGCGCGAGGGGGGACGAAGCGGCCGAGGGAGGTACCGGGCGCGGGGGGCGGGGCGACGACGACGACGACGGACGCGTCTTCGCCCGAGACGACGACGACGACGACGACGACGACGCCCGCCGCGACCGAGG
>MDSW01039468.1_pt1 | contig 31084 bp, 42 predicted proteins | sample 811171 | NCBI WGS metagenome assembly MDSW01 (sample SAMN05326641, study PRJNA326480) | marine metagenome | isolation source: seawater | place: Atlantic Ocean: North West | collected 2012 | reverse complement strand
TCTTCTAGAGAAATTCTAGCTAATTTTGATATATGTTTTACTGTATCTTTATCTATTGACATTTGAGATTATTGGCAAATAAGTATTGAAAATAACACTTAAGATGAAAACATACAATATACTCGGTATAGATGAATTTAAGAGAAAAATCGGAATTAATTCCAGATTATTGGGAATTGATCCGGGTTCTAAAAATATAGGATTCGCTATATGTGATGAAAATAAAAAGGTTGCTACACCCCTTAAAATTATCGTTAAAAACAAGTTTGAAATTTTAGTTAAAGAAATTAACGAAATTATTAAAGAAAACAATATAAAAGGAATCGTTATTGGAAACCCCTTAAATATGGATGGGTCTTCAGGAAAATCCTCTCAATCAGCTAATGATTTTGCTAAAAATTTATCAAAAAATATTACAATTCCTATCTCTTTATGGGATGAACGTCTTTCTAGTGAGGGGACCTTTAAAATTACTAAAGAATTAGGCACAAATGTATCAAAAAGGGTAAGGAATTTGGACAAAAATGCTGCTGCTTTTATATTGCAAGGTGCAATAGACTATTTATCTAATTAGTTAAAATGCTTGCATAGTTACCTCTAAAGGGCTATAGAGTTGATTTTAATGGCTGTAATTAAAAAACTTAAAGCTGTTAAAATCGAACAAAATCACCTGTTAGGTATTCAAGGTCTTTCTTTTTCTCAAATTTCACAAATACTTGATCAAGCAAAAGAATTCATTGCTCTTAATAAAAGTACTTCAAAAAAATTAGATATATTAAGAGGAAAAACTCAAATTAATTTATTTTTTGAACCATCTACAAGAACTCAAAGTTCCTTTGAGCTAGCAGGAAAAAGACTTGGAGCGGACGTCATGTCAATGAATATTGTAAATTCTGCAATAAAAAAAGGAGAAACTTTAATTGATACAGCAATGACCTTAAATGCAATGCATCCTGACATTATTGTTATAAGACATCAAGACTCTGGGGCCCCAAATTTATTATCTCAAAAAGTTAACTGCGCCGTAATTAATGCTGGAGATGGTAGAAGAGAGCATCCAACTCAGGCTTTATTAGACGCGCTGACAATAATAAATAGAAAGGGGAAAGTTGAAGGTTTAAGAATCGCAATTTGTGGTGATATATTACATTCAAGAGTAGCAAGATCAAATATTTATTTAATGAACATGTTGGGAGCAGAAGTTAATGTTGTTGCTCCAAATACGCTTTTACCACATTCAATTGAACGTCTTGGAGTTAAAGTTTTCACTGATATGAAAAAAGGTTTGGACAATTGCGATGTTGTCATGATGTTGAGATTACAAAATGAAAGAATGCAAGGCTCTTATCTACCATCGGCCAGGGAATATTATGAATTTTTTGGATTAACTCCTGATAAATTAAAAGTGGCAAATAAAAATGCTATAATTATGCATCCCGGACCAATGAATAGAGGTGTCGAAATTGACACCAATTTAGCAGATGACATTAATAAAAGTGTAATAAGAGAACAAGTTGAACTAGGTGTAGCAGTAAGAATGGCTTGTTTAAAAATTTTTTGTAAAGAGAATTAATGAAAGAAAAATATTTAATTAATGCTAGGATAATCGATCCAAAAAATGATATCGATGAAATTGGTGGTTTAATTATTGACAGTAAAGGTCAAATTAAAGCTTGTGGAAAAAAAGTATCAAATGGTAACTTGCCTTCATCTGTAGATAAAATTGACATAAAAAAGCAAGTATTAATACCAGGTATTGTAGATATGAGAGTTTTTGTTGGAGAACCTGGTTATGAGTATAAAGAAAATTTTAGAACTTTAAGTAACGCTGCTTTATCTGGAGGTGTAACATCTGTTGTGTCAATGCCTAATACTTCCCCGGTTATTGATAATGTCTCTATGGTTGATTTTTTAAAAAGAAGAGGGAGAGATAAATCTAGAATTAACATTTTTCCTGCTGCTACATTAACAAAAAATGCTGAAGGTAAACAAATGACTGAATTTGGTCTACTTAAAAGAAAAGGTATCATAGCTTTCACAGATGGAATTAAAACCGTTCAAGATCCAGAGGTAATGTCGAGAATAATGAATTTTGCTAGTCAATCACAATCTCTTATCATGCAGCATGCTGAAGATAATATATTAGCTAAGGATGGATTAATTAATGAAGGGGAAATATCAACAAGATTAGGTTTAAAGGGAATTCCCTTTTTAGCCGAAAAAATTATTGTAGAGAGAGACCTTTCTTTTTTAGAAGAATATTTTTGCAAATATCATATCTCACAAATATCATCTGAAAAAACTATTAGTGTAATCAAAAAAGCCAAAAATGAAGGTAAAACCTTCACGACTGGAGTTTCTATTAATAACCTTTCGTTAAATGAAAATGACATAGGAGATTTTAGAACTTTTTTAAAACTTTCGCCTCCATTAAGAACAGAAAATGACAGACAAGCACTTGTTGAAGCAGTAAATGATGGGACTATTGATGTGATTGTTTCAGATCATAAACCCCAAGATGAAGAATCAAAAAGATTAACATTTGCCCAGGCTGCTACAGGAGCGTCTGGAGTTGAAACCTTGCTCCCACTTGCGCTTGAACTCTTCCATAACAAAAAAATTAAAATTAAAAAACTAATTGCATCAATTACTACCAATCCAGCAAAGATTTTAGGAATTACAAAAGGTAATCTGGATAAAGGAAGTGATGCAGACATATGTGTAATTGATGTAAATAAGCCCTGGGTGGTTGATAAAAGCAAGATTAAATCGAAATCTAAAAATACTCCTATTGAAAATAGAAAATTGCAAGGCAAAGTATTAAAAACTTTTGTAAAAGGTGAGTTAGCTTACGAAAGTATTTAATTATGAATATAATTATTGTTATTTTTCTATCATATATAATTGGGTCTATACCTTTTGGACTAATTTTAACAAAAAGTTTCGGCAAAACTGATGTAAGAAAAATTGGTTCAGGAAATATTGGCGCAACTAATGTTCTAAGAACTGGTAATAAATCTTTGGCAGCTTTAACTCTTTTTTTAGATGTTTTAAAAGGATATGTAGCTGTTACTTTTACCGCCACTTATTTTATAGAATTAATTACATTATCAGCACTTATGGTTTTTTTAGGACACTTATTTCCAATTTGGCTTAAATTTAAAGGTGGAAAAGGTGTGGCTACATATCTGGGTATATTATTTTCATTATCTATAGAATTAAGTTTACTTTTTATTTTTACCTGGATAGTAGTTTCGTTAATTTTTAAATATTCATCATTATCCTCTATGTTCTCTAGCCTGACAGTGTTGGTGGTTACAATAATTAAAGATACTGCATTAAGGTCTTTTGATATTGAGTCTAAATTTGATCAAGATTTAACTTTTGTACTATTTATTTTTTTCATTTTAATAATATTTACCCACAGAAAAAATATTTTAAACCTTAAAAACAAAAATGAAGGAAAAATTAAAATCTAAGCATTAAAGCCATTTTTTTAATATTACTGAAACCTTAAATTGACAAAACAAGCTTTATTTGACACTAAAGCTTTAAGGATTATAAATGAATCTCGTAATTGTTGAAAGCCCAGCAAAAGCAAAAACTATAAATAAATATTTAGGTAAAGATTATAAAGTGCTGGCAAGTTATGGACATATTAGAGACTTGCCATCAAAAAATGGTTCTGTAGATCCAGAAAATAATTTTCAAATGTTATGGGAAATTGATTCTTTCTCCAAAAAATATCTTAAAGATATTACTGAGGCAGCAAAAAATTCTTCTAAAATTATTCTTGCCACAGACCCTGATAGAGAGGGCGAAGCAATTGCGTGGCATGTTAAAGAATTCTTAAACGAAAAAAAACTTCTTAAAGACAAAAATGTTGAGAGGGTTGTATTTAACGAGATTACAAAAAAGGCTGTCACTCATGGAATTGACAACCCTAGACAAATCGAACCTCTACTAGTTGACGCTTACATGGCTAGAAGAGCATTGGACTATTTAGTTGGATTTAATATTTCTCCAATATTATGGACCAAACTTCCTGGATCAAAATCAGCTGGGCGTGTTCAGTCAGTCGCTTTAAAATTAATTACTGAAAGGGAGCATGAGATTGAATTATTTGATCCAAAGGAATTTTGGACTTTAAAAATAAACTTCAAAGATAATAATGATAACATTATAACATCCAATATTTCTCAGTTTGAAGGAAAAAAAATTGAAAAATTTTCTTTTAAAAATAAAATGGATGTTGATGATGCTGCTGAGCGTATTAAGAAAATGCAATTTAGTATTTCAGATATATCTTCAAAAGTAGTAAGTAGAAATCCTTCAGGTCCTTTTACTACCTCGACACTTCAGCAAGTTTCATCTGGAAGATTGGGTCTTGGAGCTTCGAGAACTATGCAAATAGCTCAAAAACTTTACCAAGGTATAGAGATGGACGGTGAAACCGTTGGCTTAATAACATATATGAGAACCGATGGAACAAACATATCTGGAGAAGCTGTATCTAATTTTAGAAATTATATACAAACCACCTATGGAAATAAATATCTTCCTAAAGATCCTTTAAATTATTCAGGAAAAAAAGCAAAAAATGCCCAAGAAGCTCATGAAGCAATACGGCCTACTGAAATTAAAAATTCACCTGAAAAGGTAAAGAAATATTTAAGTCCAGAACAATATAAATTGTATGATTTAATTTGGAGTAGAGCTTTATCGTCGCAAATGCAATCAGCACAATTCGATAGAAACACCATTACTATTACATCTGATAATAAAGAGACTATTTTAAAAACTACTGGGTCGGTAATCAAATTCGATGGTTACTTAAAAATATATAAAGACCCAAAAAAGGAGGATGGTGAAAGTATTTTACCTAAAATGTCAAATGGTCCTGTTAACATTGAAAGCCTCATAGATGAACAACACTTTACACAACCACCGCCTAGATATTCTGAAGCAAGCTTAGTTAAAAAACTTGAAGAGCTAGGAATAGGAAGGCCATCTACGTACGCAAGTATTATCTCTGTTATTTCTACTAGAGGATACGTTGAAATTTTAAATAAAAGATTTCATCCTACAGATAGAGGTAAATTAATTACGGCTTTTTTGGAAAAACTGTTTTCTAAATATGTAGATTACAATTTTACTGCTGGATTAGAAAATCAATTAGATGAGATCACATCAGGTAAAGAAGGTTGGATTAAAGTTCTAGAAATATTTTGGAAAGATTTTAGTCAAAACGTTACTGAGGTTAAAGAAAAGAGAACAAGAGAGGTTTTAGATTTATTAAATGATAGTCTTGGCACTTTAATATTTGAAAGAGATAATGATGGAAATATTGATAGAAAATGCAAGCTTTGTGCAAATGGATTATTGAGTTTAAAAAATAGTTTTCGTGGAGGTGCTTTTATTGGTTGTTCTAATTATCCTGAGTGTAAATTTACCAGGCCACTATCTAAAGCTAAAGCTGCTCAGCAATCTCAATTGGCAGAACCAAAATTGATAGGAAAACATGAAAATGGTAATGATATGTTTTTAAAGGTAGGAAGATTTGGTCCTTATATCCAGTATGAGAAAATACCTGATGTAAATATTGAAATTGTAAAAGTTAAGAAAAGTAAGAAAAAAAAGGAAAAAGAAAACAATAATTTAAAAAATGTTTCAATTCCAAAGGGTATATCAATTGATTCTATAGATTTAGATAAAGCAAAGTTTCTATGCTCTTTACCTAAAATTTTAGGACAACATCCTGACAATGGTAAGGACATTTTGTTAAACTCAGGGAGATTTGGTCCCTACCTTAAATGTGATAATAAGTCAGCAAGAATAGAATCTGCTGAAGATATTTTTACAATTGGTCTTAACAGAGCTGTTACAATGATTGCTGATGCTAAACCTGGAAGAGTATCATCGTCCGAAATTAAAAACTTAGGTGAACATCCTGAAGATAAAAAAATAGTAAGAGTTATGAAAGGAAAATTTGGTCCATACATTAAATATAAAAGTATAAATGCTACTATACCTGAAGAAAAAGACCCCAACGATATAAATATGGATGATGCATTAATACTAATTGAAAAAAGGAAAGAATATGATAAACAAAAGAAGAAAAGAAAATGAAAAAAATAATTACAATCATATTTTGCTATTGTGTATTTGCTAGTTTCTCAGTAGTTCTAGCAGAGACAAAGGTTGATTGTTCTAAGTATAATAAAGATACAATTTTAGGTACTTATGACAAATGGAGATGCGAGCAAGGAAAGAGTGAAAGAAAACCTCTTGATTTAAAAAAAAAAGTTAAAAATATATTTAAAAAAAATTGAACCCTTCTGAAAACATAAAAAAGTTAAATATTGAGATTCCAAACGCACCAGATCCTGTTGGTGCATATGTAGCTTTTAAGATTAGTGGAAGTTTGCTTTTTATTTCTGGTCAGCTTCCGATATCCAATGATGGCAAACTATTAAAAGGTAAAATTGGGAAAGATCTAAAGTTAGAAGATGGGCAAAAAGCTGCCAAGCTTTGTATTATAAATGTTCTAGCACAAGCAAAAAAAGCTATGAATGGAGATATTAACAAAATTAAAAATTGCCTTAAAATTACTGGATATGTTAATTCGACGGAAGATTTTGTAGACCAACCAAAAGTTATTAACCCAGCTTCAGAAACTTTATCTAATGTTTTTGGTGATAATGGTAAACATACTAGAGCTGCAATAAGTTCTAATGCTTTACCCTTGGGGGCTGCAGTAGAAATTGATGCAATATTTGAAATATAACTAAACTACCTACCTATTGAATAGTATTTAAATCCATTTTTTTTCATTGTCTCAACAGAGTAGATATTTCTTAAATCATATATTTTAAATTTTTTTCTTTTTGATAATTTTTTAAAATCCAAAGCTTTAAATTCTTCCCAATCAGTATGCAAAATAACTAAATCTGTGTTTTGACATGAGCTGGCTATATCATCGCAGTAAAAAACATTTTTTAACTTATCAAATTCCTTTTTTTTTCCTGATGGGTCATAATAAAAAACTTTAGCTCCACTTTTTACAAGAAAAGGGATCATTTTAAGACTTGATGACTGTCTCATATCATCAGTGTTTGGTTTAAAAGTGACTCCCAGAAAAGTTATTAATTTACCTTTTAATTTGTTTGATAGTATTTTTTTAACCCTTTGAGTAAGAACTAATCTTCTTTTGTCATTAGATTTAATAACTGATTTAACTATAGACAAATCTGTTTTGTATTCATCACCAGTAACAGTTAAAGCTCTTGTATCTTTTGGAAAACATGAGCCGCCATAAGAAGGTCCAACTCTTAAAAAACGACCACCTATCCTCTTATCTAAACCAATTCCGAGAGAAACATCTTCAACGTTAATACCTGTTTTTTCACATAAGTTTGCTATCTCATTAATAAATGAAATTTTTGTTGCTAAGAATGCATTAGATGCATATTTAATTAGCTCAGCCCCTCTTCGGTTTGTAGCAAAGAAATTAGCTCCCTTTTTAATTAGTGGCTGATATAAAACTTCCAATTTTTTTTTAACTTTTTTATTTTTTGTTCCTATTACTATTCTGTCAGGAAATCTGAAATCTCTTATAGCTTCTCCTTCACGTAAAAATTCAGGGTTTGAAACTACCTCAAAATATTTTTTTTTCTTTTTTTTTGAAATTATTTTTTCAATTTTATCCCCTGTTCCAACTGGTACTGTTGACTTAGTAATAATAATTTTAAATTTATTAATAAGCTTACTTAATTGAGAAGCTACTTTGAAAACATACTGCAAATCTGCTGATCGACTATCTCGTCTAGTTGGGGTTCCAACACATATAAATATTATATCTGAATTTTTTACAGCAAGACTTAAATTATTAGTAAACTTTAATCTTCCAGAGTTATAATTTTTTACAACTAATTCCTCTAATCCAGGCTCAAAAAAAGGAACTTGATTATTATTTAGAGTTTCTATCTTTCCTTCATCTTTATCTACGCACCATACACTATTACCAAGGTCTGCAAAACACGCTCCGCTAACAAGACCTACGTAACCTACCCCGATCATACATATTTTCATAATCTTAACCTTGAAATTTCTATAGTAGAATTGATATAACCTTTCATCGTTCCACAATCTAAATATTTTCCGGCAAAAACATGACCAATGAAACTATTTTTTTCTTCGATTAAAGATTTAATTGCATCCGTTATATGAATTTCTCCATTTTTTCCAGGTTTTTGTTTTTTTAATACGCTAAAAATTTTTTTAGGTAAAATATATCTTCCAATGACAGCATAATTTGATGGGGCTGACTTAATATTAGGTTTTTCAATCACATCTTTTATTATAAAATTTTTATCTTTTAATCGATTAAACTTAAATATTCCCCATCTAGAAACTTCTCGTTTTGGAACTTTTTTGGATGCTACTACTGAAGAGTTATATTTTTTGTGTAATTTTATCATACCAACTGAGCAATTTTTTTTAATAATTAAGTCATCAGGCAACAGCATCAGAAAATGTTTTGATTTAATAAGTTTGTTACATTTAAGAACAGCATCACCAGTGCCTTTTGGCTTATTTTGATATACAAACTTAATCATTTTTTTAAGTTTTTTTATTTTCAAATATTCAGATTTTAATCTCTTATCATTTTTCTTCTTTTTAATTATTTTCTTGAAAAAGGCATCATTATAAAAATAGTCTTTTATAATTTTTTTCTTTACAGAAATAACAAATATGATTTGTTTAATTCCAGCTTCTAAACATTCATCTAGTATATATTCTAGTCCAGGTTTACCATTCATTGGCAATAATTCTTTTGGTAAAACACTTGTTAAAGGTAATAATCTTGTTCCTAGACCTGCTAAAGGAATAATAGCTTGTTTAATCATTGATATCTTTTACATATAATATTTAAAATTTACAAATGAAAATATTTTTAAATAAAAAAAAACTTGTAGATCTTATACACAGGGAAAAAAATTTAGGATTTGTGCCTACTATGGGTGCTATTCATGAGGGTCATATGTCTCTGATAAAGAGAGCTAACTTAGAGTGTAATAAAACTATAGTAAGTATTTTTATAAATAAACCTCAATTTAATAAAAAAGATGATTATAAATTCTACCCGAGAATATTAAATAAAGATATCTACTTACTTAAAAAAATGAAGGTTGACTTTTTATATTTACCAAAAAATAAAGAAATATACCCATACGGTATTAATAGAAATATACGCATAAGTCCATTTCGGAAAAAACTTTGTGGTAAATATAGACCTGGACACTTTGAGGCTATAGCTGACGTAATAGAGAGATTTGTAAATATAATAAAACCAAATAAAATTTATATGGGTGAAAAAGATATGCAACAGTTAAAAATAATAAAAAATTATATAAGTAAAAAATATAAAAAAATCAAAGTAATTGGATGCAAAACTATTAGGGAAAAAAGTGGTCTTGCGATTTCATCAAGAAATCTTTTAATGTCCAAAAATGATAAAAAAATTGCATCAAAAGTTTATCAAATACTGTCTCTTAATAAAAAATCTATAATAAATAAAAAAATATCTTTACTTCATATTAAAAATGAGATTTATAATTTGGGTATTAAAAAAATTGAATATTTAAAAGTTTTAGATATTAACAAGTTAGTTAAACCTTATAAAAAAAATAAAAAATATAAAATTTTTATATCCTACTTTATGAAGTCAGTAAGATTAATTGATAATATTTAATTGTAGAAAAAAAAGGCTCCAATACCTAAAAACGATAAAAACCCTATAACATCAGTGATTGTTGTAACAAATACACTTGAAGCGATAGCTGGATCTATATTAAATTTTTTTAAAGTTACCGGGACTAAAATTCCAAAGAGACCAGCTACTATCATATTTAGTATCATCGAAATTGCTATTAAAATTGATAAATTATAATCTTTAAACCACAGTTGCACTATTGCTGCTGTAATAATTGCAAAAATGATGCCATTTAATATTCCGATTATAAATTCCTTTGTAACTATTTGACCAAAATTCCTTGAAGATAATTCTTTAGTTGCTAAAGCTCTTATAGTTACAGCTAGCGTTTGCATTCCAGCATTTCCACCCATAGAGGCCACAATCGGCATCAAAAATGCTAAAGCTACCATTTGTTCGATTGTTGCACCAAATTTACTTATTACCCAGGTAGCTAGTAAAGCTGTTAATAAATTTAATAACAACCAATTAAATCTTCTTTTAGTTTTATGAAGCACGGTATCCGTTATTACTTCATCTCCGACACCTGCTAATCTTAAAACGTCTTCTTCGGCTTCTTCTTTTAATACAGTAAAAACATCATCACCAGTGATCATGCCAACTAATTTATTTTCTTTATTAACTACACCAGCAGAAACAAGATTATAGTTTTCAAAAATATGACCAACCTCCTCTTTATCCATTTTTACTGGTATTAAAACTTGCATCTCATTCATTATTGAATTCATTTTAGCCTCTCTCGAAGTTCTTAAGACTTTTGAAGATGTGACTGTTCCAATAGGTTTAAAATTGCTATCTACAATAAAGATTTCTAAAAATTCCTCAGGTAAATCCTTGTTCTCCCTAAGATAATCTATAGTCTGACCTACAGACCAATTGCTAGGGATGGCCGTAAATTCCCTTTGCATAATTCGGGCAGCAGAATCTTCAGGGAAACTTAGCCCTTCTTGAAGTAAAAATCGATCTTTTGGAGGTAACTTATTTAGTACGATATTTTTCTTTTTTTCATCAAAATTTTCAATTATTTTTAATGCGTTATCAGATTCTAATCTTTTCAATATATTAACAATCGATTCTGTTGATAGAATAATAAAAATCTCAGTTTGTATTGATTCATTTAGTTCAATAAAAATTTCTGGATCAATACTGAAACCTTCAAGTTCGATTAATTTAGCCCTATTTTCTGGTGGTAAATTTTCAATTAAGTCTGCTGAGTCAGCTGGATGTTGTTCTTTTAAAGTTCTGTTAAGAAATTCAGTGTCATTGTCTTTAATTTTTTTACTAAAAACATTAATGAATTCCTTATTAAACTCAAAGTTAACCTTTTTATCCTTTATTTCTTTTGTCAAACTCATAAATTTAACATATTTATTAATTTTGAACTATGTAGTTGATTTTTTTTAAAACCACAAACTTAAAATGAGCATAGAAGTTAAATATAGTGTAAAACCAGTAGATTATACAAAATCTATCAAATTCCTTGAAAAAAGAGTTAATGATGTTTTTGAAGGTAAAAAGAATGAGCTTTTATGGGTCTTGGAACATAAAACAATATGTACTGCAGGAGTAAGTTCTGTAGAAAAAGACCTCATTAACAAAAAAATAAAAGTCATAAAAACAAATAGAGGAGGAAAGCACACTATTCATTCTCCAGGACAAAAAATTGTTTATTTTGTTTTAAATCTTAATAAAAGAGAGAAAAATATTAGAAAGTTAATCTCTAATATTGAAACGTGTATTACTAATATACTTAAAAAATACAACGTTTCGTCTTACCCTGATAGAAAAAATATTGGTATATGGGTAAACAATAAAAGAAAATCAGAAAAGATAGCAGCTATAGGGATTAGGGTTAAAAGATGGATTGCTTATCATGGATTCTCACTTAATATTTCGAATGATTTGGGAAAATACAAATTTATTATTCCTTGTGGCATAAGAGACAAAGGTGTGACAAGTTTAAAAAAGCTGAAAGTAAAAAGGTATGAAAATATAGACAAAGTCATTATTAACGAATTTTTAAATATTTTTCATTAAGTGCTTTTTTAAATACCACGGGTAAGTCAGCAACAAAATTATATTTTTTTCCATCAATCATAAAGTGGATTTTATGTGCATGTAACATGAGCATATTTTTTAATTTAGGCTTGATGTTATGAAATCTATATTTGCTGTCTCCTAATATTGGAAAACCTCTTAATAAAAGTTGCTTCCTCAATTGGTGTTTTCTTCCTGTTTCAGGATTTAAACTTAAAAGTGAATAATTTTTATTATTATCAATAACCTTGTAATGTGTAATTGCTTTAGATTTTATTTCTCTATCACCCTCGTAATGTGACAAAATATCCACAAAGGTACCTTTATTTTTTTCTAATAGTCCAAGAACAATACAAATATATGTTTTATGAATTTTTCTGATACGAAATAAGGATGTAAATAATTGAGCATACTTTCTATTTTTTGCGACAATAAGAACTCCGGTGGTTTCTTTGTCAATCCTGTGAACTGTAAATGGACTTGAGTCTTTAAATTCCTTTGAATATCTTAAAATATCTATTATATTTCTTTTTGATTTTGTCCCCGATTGAACTGCCACACCTGCGGGTTTATTAATAACAGAAAAATTTTCGTTGTCTTCAATAAAAAAATTAGAAGAAAAAGATTTTTCTTTATTTGTGGGTATATAGTTTTTATTAACACTTTTAAAATTTTTTTTTATAAAATTTAAATTATATATATAAACTTTATCTAACTTTTGTAATTTGTATGAACTTTTCTGCTTTTTTTTATTAACCTTTATATTACCTTTTCTAATATGTTTTTCGATTAATGATTGAGGTACATCATTTACTCTTTTCCTAAACCATCTATCAAGCCTAACATCATGAAAATCATTGTCTATAACAAATAGTTCCTTCATAATAAAAATATACTTTCAAGTTAATGAAAATAACATACTAAAATTTTAATGAACAACCTATTTTTTTTCTTTGGCTTTTTTAGTTGGTTCTGAAGTTTTGTCTTCTTTGGAAGTTTTTATATTTTCGTCTTTTTTCTTTTTAACGTCTATCTTTTTTGCATTTATATCTCTATCAACTAATTCCAATATTGCCATAGGTGCGTCATCACCATATCTAAAACCAGCTCTTATTACTCTACAATAACCTCCATGTCTTTTTTCATATCTCTGTGAAAGTGTATTTAATAATTTATCGACAGACAGTTTAGATTGTAACTCTGAGAATAAATCTTTTTTAGATTGTAAGTTTTTCTTTTTACTCATTGTAATTACTTTATCCATCTTAGGCTTTAGCTCTTTTGCTTTTGGGAGTGTTGTGGTTATTTGTTCGTATTTAATCAATGAATTAAGCATATTTTGAAATAGTGCTTTTCTATGTTCAGAAGTTCTATTCAGTTTTCTATAGCCAAGCTTATGTCTCATTATTATATATTTTCTTCAAGTTTTTTTGAAAGTTCAGCTATATTATCTGGAGGCCAATTAGGAATTTCCATTCCTAAAAATAATGACATTGAGTTTAGGACTTCTTTAATTTCATTTAATGATTTTCTTCCAAAATTTGGTGTTCTTAACATTTCTGGTTCAGTTTTTTGAACTAAGTCGCCAATATAAACTATATTATCATTTTTCAGACAGTTCATAGATCTTACGGACAATTCAAGCTCATCAACTTTTTTAAGCAAATTTTTATTAAATTCTGGTTCAACGACTTGAGGTTGCGCCTCAACCTTCTTAGGTTCTTCGAAATTTACAAATAAAGATAATTGATCTTGGAATATTCTAGCTGCATATGCTACAGCATCTTCTGCGGCTACGGAACCGTCAGTTTCAACAACCATTATTAACTTGTCATAATCTAAAGCTTTACCTTCTCTAGCATTTTCTACTCTGTAAGAAACTTTTTTTACTGGACTGAATAGTGAATCTATTGCGATTAGTCCAAGTGGGGCATCATCGTTTTTGTTTTTTTCAGAAGGATGATATCCTTTACCTGTATTAGCTATTAGCTCCATATGAAATTTTGTATTCTCATCTAAATGACAAATAACTAATTCGGGATTCAAGATTTTTACTTCAGGATTTGGTTGTATGTCTTTAGCCTTAATTTCCCCGGGTCCTTTTACATCAAGAACTAATTTCTTTGGGCCGTCTGACATAACTTTGAGTGATAAAGATTTTACATTTAACACAATGTCAGTAACATCCTCTCTTGCTCCTTTAATTGAAGAAAACTCATGAAGAACTCCGTCAATTTGTATTGCTGTTATTGCTGAGCCTTGAATAGATGAAAGTAAAATCCTTCTTAACGAATTTCCTATCGTAAGTGCATAACCTTTCTCTAAGGGCTCGGCGGTAAGAGTAGTAACAGATCCGTCATCATTATTTTGTATATTAAGTTTGTTTGGCTTGATTAAATTTTTCCAATTCTGATCGGTTAATGTATTTTCCATATATTTTATACCCTTCTTTTTTTTGGAGGCCTCGATCCGTTGTGAGGCATTGGTGTTGTGTCATTGATTGTTAAAATTTTAAAACCTTTAGCTTGTAGTGCTCTAAGTGCAGTTTCTCTACCGGAGCCAGGTCCTTTTAATTTAACTGTTAAAGTTTTTAAACCGTGCTCTTGAGCTTTGCTAGCTGCAGCATCTGCAGCAATTTGAGCTGCATACGGTGTAGATTTTCTTGAACCTTTAAATCCTTTAGATCCTGCGGATGACCAAGCAATTACATTGCCGCTATCGTCAGCTATCGATACTATAGTGTTGTTAAATGTTGCATTAACATATGCTATTCCAGTTGTTATATTTTTTTTAATCTTTTTTTTAGCTTTTTTTATGACGGGTTTGGTTGATATATCTTTTGCTGTAGACTCGTCTTTAACATTTTTAATATTTTTTTTTTCCATAAATTATTTTTTAAGTGGTGTTAATTTTTTTCCTGCAATAGCTATAGCTTTTCCTTTTCTAGTTCTGGCATTACAATGAGTTCTTTGTCCTCTAACTGGTAGTTTTTTTTTATGTCTTGATCCTCTATAAGTTGCTAAATCTACTAAACGTTTTATATTAAGTGAAACTTCTCTTCGTAAATCACCTTCGACTTTATAATTTTGATCAATGAATTCTCTTATTTTTAACACTTCGTCTTCTGTAAGGCTATTTACTCGTTTGTTTTTTGCAATATTTAATTTAGTACAAATATCATTAGAATATTTTTTTCCAATTCCATGTATATAAGTTAAAGCTACATGAACAACTTTACCTTGTGGAATGTTTATACCTGCTATTCGAGCCATAATTTTATTGAAATAAGCAATCTAACGTCGCTATTTATATTATTAGATTGCATAAAGTCAACCGTCTAAACTGTGCAATATTTGACGTATTTCCTTATAAATACTGTCAATATCCTTAATGCCGTCAATTTCATACAATAAATCAAGGTTTTTATAAAAGTTTAAGATGGGTAAAGTTTCAATAGTATAAGTCTTATATCTTTTTATAATTACTTCTTCTTTATCATCAGATCTAGTAGTTAAAAATTGCTCACCACAATTGTGATTTTTTTTATTAGATGGATTAAAAAATTTATTAAAAATCAAACTACATTTTGTACAAACTTGTCTACCTAAAATTCTTTTAACTACAACATCCTCTGGAACATTTAAACTCAATACACAAGTAAGACTCTGCTTATTTTTTTTTAATAGGTGATCCAAATTTTTAGTTTGGTTTAAATTTCTTGGATAACCATCAAAAATTAATCTATTATGATTTTCGTTATTTGAAAAAATTTTTTTTATTAAATTATTTATAGTTTCGTCAGTAACAAAACTTCCTTTATCAATTATCTTCTTAATCTCTTTTCCAAGGGTAGTATTTTTACTGATTTCATCTCGCAAAAGATCTCCTGTAGAAATTTTATTTAAATTAAACTCTGTAACAATTTTATCTGCCTGAGTACCTTTTCCAGCACCAGGGGGACCAAAAATAATTAAATTCACGATTAACTTCCAAATTTAGTTTTTTTAATCAATGCCTCATACTGTTGACTCATCATCCTAGTTTGAATTTGAGATACAGTATCCATTGCAACAACAACAACTATTAATACTGACGTACCACCTAAATAAAATGGTATTGGATATTTTGATATTAAAAATTCAGGCATTAAACATACTAAAGTTAAATACATTGCACCCAATGTTGTTAATCTAGTTAGTATTGCTTCAATATATTCAGCAGTTCTTTCCCCAGGTCTAATTCCTGGCACATATCCACCATGTTTTCTTAAATTTTCTGCCGTCTCCCTAGGATTAAAAACTATTGATGTATAAAAGAAAGAAAAGAAAATAATTCCTGAAGCATACAACAACATATATAAAGGTTTACCTTGTGAAAAAACTGAAGATATATCCATAAAAAATTCTGACTCTGATAGTGTAAAATTTGAAAATGTCATTGGTAATAATAAAAGTGCAGACGCAAAAATTGCTGGTATTACACCAGCTGTATTTATTCTTAGGGGTAAATGAGATGACTCTCCACCATAAACCTTTGTCCCCATTTGTCTTTTAGGATAATTAATTAATATTTTTCTTACTGCTCTTTCTATAAAAACTATAAAAGCAACTGTACATAATAGTAAAATAAAAATGATTAAAATTGTTGCAGCAGATAAAGCTCCAGTTCTCCCAAGTTCGAAGGTTGTAGCTAATGCTCTAGGTATTTCGGCTACTATGCCAGAAAAAATAATTAGCGATATACCATTTCCTATACCTCTTTGAGTTATCTGCTCACCTAACCACATTAAAAATATAGTTCCAGCAACTAAAGTGATTACTGTAGATAGTTTAAAAAATAATCCTGGTTCTATAACTACGCCTGCAGACGAGTTTTCTAGACCAACTGAAACACCATATCCTTGAACTGCCGCTAATAAAACTGTTCCATATCTAGTAATTTGAGTTATTTTTCTTCTGCCAATCTCCCCTTGATTTTTTAAATTTTTAAAATATTCAGAAACTCCTGTCATTAATTGAACTATTATTGAAGATGAAATATATGGCATAATCCCTAAAGCAAAAATGGCCATTCTATTAACTGCGCCGCCAGAAAAAACATTGAACATTCCAAGTAAACCCTTTTGATTAGAGTCCATTAATACTTTTAGAGATTCTGGATTAATTCCTGACAGAGGAATATACGTTCCTAATCTATAGACACATAGAACAAGTATAGTAAATAATATTCTATTTCTTAAATCGTTGCTCTTGGAAAAAAAGCCAGTATCTTGATTTGTGTTTGCCATTTTTATTATTTTATCAAGGAAATTTTTCCACCTAATTTTTCTACTTTTTCTTTAGCAGAAGCAGAAATAAAATTAACCTCAAAATCATATTTTGACTTTAAATTTCCAGAACCTAGTAATTTTAGTTTTTTATATTTTTTGTTAATTAGTTTATTTTTCTGCAAATTTGTTAATGAAATTTTTTTATTTGGAAAATCTGATTTATTTTCTAAAATTTGTTGAATTTTTGATAAATTTATTATAGCTAACAACTTATTCTTTTTAAAACTTTTAAAACCTCTTTTTGGCAGTCTTCTATATAAAGGCATTTGTCCACCTTCAAAACTTTTAATAGCGACACCAGATCTAGATTTTTGACCTTTATGACCTCTACCAGACGTTTTGCCTTTGCTAGATCCAATACCTCTTCCTAATCTTTTTGTTTTTTTTACAATTTTGGTATTAAAAGAATTTAGTTTCATTTAGTTGCTCTTTTTTTTTGTAATTTCTGCTATATTTTTTCCTCTTAATTTAGCAATTAATTTTGGTGAACTTTGACTTCTTAAGCCTTTAATGCATGCTCTTAAAACATTCATTGGATTTGAAGAACCTATAGATTTAGCCACAATGTCTTTAATACCTATTACCTCACAAGCTGCTCTAATTGGACCTCCAGCTATTATACCTGTACCCGATGGTGCAGATCTTAATAAAACTTTTCCAGCCCCATCTTTTCCTAAAACATCATGATGAAGTGTTCTTCCATCTCTTAATGGTATTTTCATAAGTTTATTTTTTGCGTTTTCAGTAGCTTTTTTTATTGCATCAGGAACTTGTTTAGCCTTGCCATGTCCTATTCCAATTGAACCGGATTGATTACCTACCACTACTAAAGCTGAGAAAGCAAATCTTCTACCACCTTTTACAACTTTGGTTATCCTATTTATTGAGACAAGCTTATCTTTAAATTCTATATTGTTCATAATTTAAAAATTTAAACCATTCTTTCTTAGAGTTTCTGCAAAAAGTTTAACTCTACCATGAAATTTATAACTTCCTCTGTCAAAATAAACCTTAGTAATTTTCTTTTCTAATGCCTTTTTGGCCAAGTCTTCAGCTACTAAGATTGACAAATCAATTTTTTTATTTTTGTTATCTTTTTTTTTGTTAATCGACGTAGTAGAAACAAGTGTTTTACTATTAATATCATCAATAATTTGAGCTGAAATGTTTTTACTTGATCTAAATACTGAAAGTCTAAATCTCTCACTATTGTTCTTTTTTACTTTTTTTCTAACTCTTTGAGCTCTTTTCTTCTTTGATGTTAATATCATTACTTCTTTTTACCTTCTTTCCTTAAAACGTATTGGCCTCTTTCCTTGATACCTTTAGCTTTATATGGTTCAACAGGTTTTAACATTTTAATTTCAGATGAAACTTTACCTACTAACTCTTTGTCTACGCCATTAATTTTGATAATTGTACTTTTTTCAACAGTTAATTTAATATCCTTTGGTATTTTATATGTAGTGTCATGACTAAAGCCTAACTGTAAATTCAAAATATCTCCTTTTAGAGTCGCTCTAAAACCAACACCTGATAGTTCTAATATTTTTTCATGTCCTGAAGTAACTCCAACAATAGCACTATTAATGATACTTCTTGTTGTGCCCCATAAAATTTTTGATGTTTCGTTTTTTTTAAGAATTTTTAAAATCAAACTATTGTTATCTGAAATAGAAGTTGAAAAGATTTTATCATTAATAGTTAATTCTTTTGAACCCTTGGGTCCAGTCAAAATTAACTTGCCAGACTCAACTTTAACCTTTGTGTCTTTTGGAATATTGATTGGTTTTTTACCTAGCTTTGACATAATTAAAACACCCTACAAATTATTTCGCCGCCTATATTTTGATTTCTGGCATCGTTATCAGTCATAATTCCTTTAGAAGTAGAAACAATAGCTAAACCTAATCCGTTTTGTATTTTTGGAATACTGCTTGCTTTTGCATAAATTCTTCTTCCAGGTTTAGAAATTCTCTTAATTTCTTTAATTACAGGTGATCCATTGTCATATTTTAAATCAACAGTTAAAATTCCTTTATTTTGTGAGTCAGATATAATTTTATATCCTGATATATATCCTTCTTGTTTAAGCACATCTAATATCTTCACTCTAAATTTTGAACTAGGTATTTTTACATTGGTCAACATTCTCATTTGTCCATTTCTTATTCTTGTTATCATGTCCCCTATAGGGTCTACTAAAGCCATATTTTTATTTTCCTTTCATCTTTTTTTACCAACTTGATTTCGTCATACCAGGAATTTTACCTGACGAAGCAAGTTGCCTTAGAGCAATTCGTGAGATTTTCAATTTTCTATATACTCCGTGAGGTCTTCCTGTTATTTCACATCGATTTCGAATACGTATTTTCGCTGAATTTTTTGGTAGCTTAGAAAGTTTTAATTGAGCATTAAATCTTTCGTCTAGAGGTAATTTCTTATTTTTAATTATTTTTTTTAATTTCTCTCTTTTTTTACGAAATTTTTCTACTAATTTTATTCTTTTTAAATTTCTTTCTATTGCGCTTGTTTTAGCCATAAATTAATTATCCTTTTTTCCACTTTTTTCTTTAATAAATGGAAAGTTCATTAACTCTAATAGTGCTAACGTTTGTTTTTTATCTTTTCCATCTGTCACTATTGTAATGTCCATTCCCCTTATTCTATCTACTTTATCGAAATTTATTTCAGGAAAAATTATATGTTCTTTTATACCAAAACTATAATTACCAAAGTTATCGCAACCTTTTACGCTTAAACCCCTAAAATCTTTTATACGAGGTAGAGCAATATTAACTAATCTATCCATAAACTCGTACATTCTTTTTTTTCTTAATGTTACCTTAACTCCAGCAGAAGACCCTTTTCGAGATTTGAAATTAGAAATAGATTTTTTAAATCTTGTAACAATTGGTTTTTGGCCACTTATTAATGACATATCTTCTATGCAATTCTGTAATTTTTTTTTATCATTAGCATCTGGTCCTAATCCCATATTAAGAACTATTTTGAGTATTTTAGGAACCATATACCTATTTTTCATAGAAAATTTTTTCTTTATGTTTTCTATCATTGTTTTTTCATATTGCTCTTTTAATCTTGGTATCATTTCTTAGCCTTTATTTTTTTTTTATCATCAATTTTAGTTTCTAAACTTTTTAAATTAGAAATATTTATAAAGTTTTCCTTTGTTATTATTCCACCTTTTTTTTCTTTTGTTGTTTTCTCGTGTTTCTTAATCATGTTTATTCCTTTGACCTTGGCACGATTTTCTGCTCTAAAAATCTCAATTACCTCTCCTTTTTTGCCTTTGTCTTTTCCGCAAATTACTTCAACCTGGTTACCTTTTTTAATCATAATTATAGTACCTCCGGAGCAAGAGAAATGATTTTTGTTTGGCCTTTTGATCTTAATTCTTTCGTAACCGGTCCAAATATTCGAGTTCCTATAGGCTCACCTTTATCATCGGTAATAACTACTGCGTTGTTGTCGAATTTAACTTTGCTTCCATCATTTCTGTAAATGGCTTTTCGAGTTCTTACTATAACAGCTTTATGAACTGAGCCCTTTTTAACTTTTCCTGTAGGAATCGCTTCTTTAACACTAATTACAATCATATCTCCGATTGAAGCAAATCTTCTTTTCGACCCGCCAAGTACTTTTATACATTCAACTCTTCTAGCTCCTGTATTATCTGCAACGTTTAATTCTGTTTGTACTTGAATCATTATGTATTAATAACCTCCCATCTTTTTTTTTTAGAAAATGGTTTTGACTCTATAATTTTAACAATATCGCCAACTTTAAACTTATTTGTTTCATCATGTGCATGATATTTTTTAGAAGATGTAATTATTTTACCAAAAAAGGGATGAGGAAATCTTCTTTTTACTAAAACTGTTATAGTTTTATTATTTTGATCTTTAATAACTTTTCCTTCTAGTATTTTTTTAGTCATTTTTTCTTTCTATTATTTAATGCCGTAAAAAGTTTTGCTACATCTCTTTTCATTTTTGATACCTTCGCAGTATCTTCTAGTTGCCCGCTCACTTTTTTAAACCTATTATTAAACAAATCTTTTTTTAGAGATTGAATTTTATTATTAAGCTCATCAACAGTTAATTTTTTAATTTCTTGACTTTTCATAATTAAAATCTCTTAATAAATTTAGTCTTAATAGGCAATTTTGCTGAAGCCTTATATAGCGCAATTCTTGCTGTAGCTTCATCGATACCATCTACCTCGAATATAATTCTTCCAGGTTTAACTCTGCATGCCCAATATTCAGGTGAACCTTTTCCTTTTCCCATTCTTACCTCTGTGGGTTTTTTTGAAACAGGTATATTTGGAAAAATTCTAGTCCATACTTTTCCAGTTCTTTTCATGTATCTTGTTAACGCTACTCTTGCCGCTTCTATTTGTTTACCTATAATTCTTTCAGGCTGCATAGCTTTAAGTCCATATTGTCCATAATTTAATACGGCAGCCCTTGTTGCGTGGCCATGAATTCTTCCTTTATGCGCTTTTCTATATTTAGTTCTTGTTGGTTGTAACATTTTTAGTTTCCTTTAAATTGTTTTTTTCTTTTGAAAAAACTTCACCTTTATATATCCAAACTTTTACACCTATGATACCATATGTAGTTAAGGCTTCAGCTTCAGCATAATCGACCTCAGCTCTTAAAGTGTGTAAAGGCACGCTTCCCTCTCTTAACCACTCAGTTCTTGCTATTTCATTTCCAGCTAGTCTACCAGCTAAACATACTCGAATACCTTTTGCTCCAAGTCTTAGTGCTGATTGCATGGCTCTTTTCATTGCTCTTCTATAAGCTATTCTTTTAACAAGCTGTTGTGCAATATTTTCTGCAACAAGATACGAATTTAATTCAGGTTTTTTAACCTCTTTTATATTAAGAACAATTTCGCTTTTTGAAATCCTTGATAATTTTTTCTTAATTTTATCTATATCAGAACCTTTTTTTCCAATTACAAAACCAGGTCTTGAAGTATATATTGAAACAATACATTTTTTAGCTTTACGTTCAATAATCACTTGAGATACCCCAGAGTTAGTAATATTTCTTTTTACATAATCTCTAATTTTAAAATCTTCTATTAAAAGACTTCCGTAATCTCTTTTTTTAGCAAACCAAATCGAATCCCAATCTCTGTTTATTCCTAGTCTGAAACCAATTGGATTAACCTTTTGTCCCATGAGACTCCTCTTTCTTTAAATTTTTTTCAGATAAAATTATCGTAACATTGCTAAAAGGTTTTCTTATGGCGCTTGCTCTTCCTTTTGCTCTAGGTCTAAATCTTTTTAATACAATAGATTTTCCAACGTATGCTTCGCTAACATATAAATTATCAATATCATATTGATTATTATTTTCTGCATTAGCAATTGCAGATTGAACAGTTTTTTTTATGTCAAAAGCTATTCTTTGTCTTGCGAAACTAAGATCTCTTATTGCTACATCTACCTTTTTACCTCTGATATGTTTAAGCAATAAATTGACTTTTCTAGGGCTAGATCTAACGTTTCTGTTTATAGCTTTAACTGTATTTTTATTTTTTGACATCTGAACTTCCTTCTTTAGGTTTTGGTGCTGCGGCTTTAGCTGCATCTGTTGTCGGTGCAGCTGCAGTTGACTCTTGAGCTGCCTTTTTGTCAGCTGGAGTGTGGCCTGAAAACTGTCTAGTAGGTGAAAATTCGCCTAATTTATGCCCAACCATTTCTTCAGAGATTTTTATTGGTATAAATTTTTTTCCGTTATGTATTAAAAAGCTATGTCCAACAAATTCTGGTATTATTGTGGATTTTCTTGACCAAGTTTTTATTGGAGCTTTATTAGTTTGATTTTTAAGTTTTTCAACTTTTTTAATCAAACTTGGATCTACAAACGGACCTTTCCATACAGCTCTTGACATATGCTAATTAACCTCTCTTTTTCCTTCTTGAAATTATATATTTATTTGTTCTTTTGTTTTTGCGAGTTTTTAAACCTTTTGCAGATTGTCCCCATGGAGAAACTGGGCTTCTTCCACCTGAAGTTTTACCTTCCCCACCTCCGTGCGGGTGATCTACAGGGTTCATCGCAACTCCTCTTGACTGAGGTCTTCTTCCCTTCCATCTATTTCTCCCCGCTTTACCTATTTTAATATTTTGGTGATCAGCATTAGAGACTGTTCCGATAGTAGCTCTTGCAGTATTAATAACTTTTCTAATTTCCCCCGATGATAGTTTTATCACTCTATAATTATCATCCATTCCTGATGTTTGTGCTGAAGATCCTGCTGATCTAGCTAATTTTCCACCGCCATTAGGTGCTAATTCAACATTATGTATATCAGTTCCGTCAGGTATATCGCTTAAAGGCATGCAATTACCAATTTTAATATCTTTAGTTCTTCCTGAAACCACTTCGTCACCAATTTTAATATTATTAGGGGCCAGAATATAATTTTGAACTCCATCCTCATATTTTATCAAGGCTAAGTAAGCAGAACGATTTGGATCGTATTCAATTCTTTCAATCTTAGCTTTCATATCATCTTTTTTTCTGTAAAAATCGACCATTCTAAATTTATTTTTATGACCTGCACCTTTATGTCTTGAAGTAATCCTTCCCAAATTGTTTCGGCCTCCAGTAGATACTTTGCCAAAGGTAAGGGACTTCATAGGCTTACCTTTCCAAATGTTTTCTCTATCTACTAAAACAGTACCCCTTGTAGATTTTGTGTATGATTTAAAATTTTTTAAGGCCATAATTTAAATTCCAGTAGCAAGATCAATATTTTGACCTTTTTTTAATGTAACAATAGCTTTTTTATAACTAGGCTTTTTTGTTTTTCTTCCTCTAACAAATTTTGTTTTTCCCTTCATGTAGATAGTATTAACTTTAATAACATTTACTTTAAAAATTTTTTCTATACTTTTTTTAATTGATTTTTTGTTAGCCTGTTTATCTACTTTAAAAACTATTTTATTATACTCTGATAGTGATGTTGCTTTTTCTGTTATAGAAGGAGAAATTATTGTGTCTAAAAAGTTTATTTTTTTCATTTTGATAATCTTTCTTGAAGAGATTTGATCGAAGAAATAGTAAATACAACATTTTTATATTTTAAAAGATCGTATACATTTGCACCATCTTGCTCAATAATCTTAAGATCTGGAATGTTTTGTACTGACTTTTGTACTTTAAGTTTTGAATTTTTATCAAAAACTATTAACGAATTCTTCAGTTTGTTTTTTAACAAGAAATTATTAAAAATTTTAGTTTTGTTAATTTCAGTTTTCAAATCTTCCAAAACAAATAGTGAATTAGTGCTATTTTTTTGTGATAAAACTTGCATAAGACCTATTTTTCTCATTTTTTTATTTATTTTTTTTACTTTATATACATTACCCTTTGGTCCGTGAGCTACACCTCCACCAACAAATAGAGGTGCTTTTCTACTTGAATGTCTTGCTCCACCTGTGCCTTTTTGTGCATATATTTTTGCTGTCGATCCTTTAATTTCATTTCTTTGCTTTGTTTTAGCTAACCTTGGTTTCAAATGATTAATTTGCCAATCTACAATTCTTTGCAATACATTTTTATTAGGTTTTATCGAAAAAATTTTATCAGACAATTCGATGTCGCTTATTTGCTTACCCTCTATATTTATTACTTTATGTTTCATTTTTTTACTTCTTTACTTTTTGTTTCTACTTTCTTTTTATCATCAACTTTAGTTTCTGGTTTTTTTTCAGGAGTTGCTTTTACAGTTTTTGACTTTTTACCACTGTCTACTGTTTCAGTTAAGTTTTTCTTCATTCTTTCAATCGTAGTACTTCTATTTATACTTTTTGCAGTCTTTTGAATTAAGACTGATGAGTTTTTTGAGCCAGGCACAGAGCCTTTAACAAAGATTAGATTATTTTCTGTATCAAATTTAATAACTTCAAGATTTTGAATTGTTCTTAACTTGTCTCCCATATGACCAGCCATTTTTTTTCCTTTAAAAACTTTTCCAGGATCTTGGTTTTGACCTGTAGATCCATGTGCTCTATGAGAAACGGAAACACCGTGAGAAGCTCTTAATCCAGAAAAATTATGTCTTTTCATTACGCCGGCGAAGCCTTTTCCTATAGTTTTTGAAGATATATCAACAAATTTTTGATCTTTAAAAAGCTCAATACCTATTTCGTTTCCTGTTTTATAATCAGCTGTATTTTCCACTCTAAATTCTTTTAAGAATTTTTTTGGTTCAGTAGATTTTTTAGCAAAAAAACCTTTCATTTGCTTAGTCAACTTTGAATTTTTAATTTTACCAAACCCAACTTGAATAGCGTTGTAGCCTCTTTTTTCTTTTGTAATTACATCTAGTATTCGACCCTTCTCTACAGACAGAACTGTTACAGGAATGACTATTCCAGATTCAAAAAACTCTCTAGTCATACCAATCTTTTTTCCTATTAATCCTATACTCATAATTACCTTACAATTTAATTTCTATATCAACTCCTGAAGCTAGATCAAGTTTCATCAAAGCTTCAACAGTTTGTGGGGTTGGTTCCATAATATCAATTAGTCTCTTATGTGTTCTTGTTTCAAACTGCTCTCTACTTTTTTTATCTATGTGTGGAGATCTTAATACTGTAAATATTTCTTTTTTTGTGGGAAGGGGTATTGGTCCTTTAACTTGAGCGCCAGTTCGTTTAGCCGTATTAACAATTTCAATTGTTGATAGGTCTAAAATTTTATTATCATAAGCTCTTAAATGTATTCTTATATGTTGTTTTTCCATAATATTATGCCAGTTTCTTTGTTACTTCATCTTGAACATTTTGAGGGACTTTTTCATAATGATCAAAAAACATTGAATAAGCAGCTCTACCTTGTGACATTGATCTAAGATTATTTATATAACCAAACATATTAGCAAGAGGAACCATTGCACTTATTACTGTAGCATTACCTCTTTTATCTGTTGTGGAAACTTGACCGCGTCTACTATTAAGATCTCCAATAACATCTCCCATATAATCTTCTGGTGTTACAACTTCAACTCTCATCATCGGCTCCAAAAGTTTTAAAGATGCCTTTGTGCAAGCTTCTTTAAAACAGTGTCTTGATGCAATTTCAAAAGCTAAAACGCTAGAGTCAACGTCATGATGCAAGCCATCAATAATAGTTACTTTGTAATCTATTAAAGGAAATCCTGCCAATATTCCACTATCGGCAACACTTTCTATTCCCTTTTCTACTCCTGGAATGAATTCTTTTGGAATCGCTCCTCCTTTAATTTTATTTTCAATTTCTCTACCTTTGCCTGGAGGTAAAGGTTCAACCGATAATTCAACTTTTGCAAATTGACCTGCTCCACCACTTTGTTTTTTATGTATGTAGGTATTATTTGATGGTTTTAATATTGTCTCCCTATAAGCTACTTGTGGTGCACCTATATTAGCTTCCACTTTAAATTCTCTTTTCATTCTATCAACAATAATGTCCAGATGAAGTTCACCCATTCCTTTTATTATAGTTTGTCCGGATTCTTCATCTGAGGTTACTCTAAAAGAAGGATCTTCTCTTGCTAACCTACCTAAAGCTTCTCCCATTTTTTCTTGATCACCTTTAGTTTTAGGTTCAACAGCAATTTCAATGACCGGGTCTGGGAAATCCATAGGCTCTAGTATGACTGGATCATTTTCGTCTGCTAGAGTATGCCCTGTAATAGTAAATTTTAGTCCAGCAAGGGCTACTATATCACCAGCATTTGCCTCTTTTATATCTTCTCTACTGTTGGCATGCATTAAAAGCATTCTTCCAACTCTTTCTTCTTTATCTTTTGATGTATTATAAATTCCTGTTCCTGACTTAAGCGTACCTGAATAAATTCTTATAAAAGTTAAAGTTCCAACAAATGGATCTGTAGCAACTTTAAAAGCTAATGCTGAAAAGGGCTCTTTATCATCGAATTTTCTTTCTAATTCATCTTTTGAATTCGGTTTTGTACCTTTTATAGATCCAATATCTTTAGGGCTTGGTAAAAAATCAACAACAGCATCTAGTAAAGGCTGTACTCCTTTGTTTTTAAATGCTGATCCTGTAAAAACTGGTACAAAATCAAATTTTAAACATCCTTTTCTTACGCAAGATATTAAATCTTTTTCTGATATTTCTTTTCCATTTAAATAATCATCCATCAGCTTTTCATCTTGCTCTACAGCTGTTTCGACTAATTCTTTTCTATATTTATCCACCTGTTCTTTTAACTCTGCTGGTATTTCTACATATTCGAATTCAGCACCTAATTTTTCATCTTTCCATATAACTGCTTTCATTTTAATTAAATCAACCACTCCTTTTAGTGACGATTCTATTCCTACAGGAATCTGCATTACTAAAGGTTTAGCACCTAATCTTTCTTTAATCATATCTACGCACATGAAAAAATCTGCGCCGGTTCTATCTAACTTGTTAACAAAACAGATTCTAGGAACTTTATATTTATCTGCTTGTCGCCATACAGTCTCTGATTGAGGTTCTACTCCAGCTACTCCATCAAATACACAAATGGCGCCATCTAAAACTTTTAAAGATCTTTCAACTTCTATTGTGAAATCTACATGGCCTGGTGTATCTATAATGTTAACTCTGTGTTCTCTCCAAAAGCAAGTTGTTGCAGCTGATGTAATTGTAATTCCACGCTCTTGTTCCTGCTCCATCCAATCCATTGTAGCAGCACCATCATGTACTTCACCAATTTTGTGACTTTTTCCGGTATAATATAATATTCTTTCAGTGGTAGTAGTTTTTCCAGCATCAATATGAGCCATTATCCCGATGTTTCTATATTTTTCTAAATTATGAGTTCTAGCCATTTGTTACCACCTGTAATGTGCAAAAGCCTTATTTGACTCTGCCATTCTATGAGTATCTTCTCTTTTTTTAATCGCTGATCCTTTATTTTGATAAGCGTCCATCAATTCATTAAATAATTTATCTGACATTGTTTTGTTTTTTCTTTTTCTAGAAGCCTCAAGTAGCCATCTTAATGCTAGTGTTTGTGAACGTTTAGTATTAACTTCAACTGGAACTTGATAAGTTGCTCCACCTACTCTTCTTGATCTTACCTCTAAATTTGGTCTAACGTTGTTAATTGCATCATTAAAAACTTTTATAGGATCCTGTTTTGTTTTTTCTTGGATTTGATCTAATGTAGTGTAAATAATTTTTTCAGCAGTAGATTTTTTTCCATCATACATAATAAAATTAATAAATTTTGATAAAATTGCAGATCTGTATTTTGCGTCAGGATAAAATATTCTTTTCGGAGCTCTATTTTTTCTAGACATAAAATTATTTAGGTTTTTTTGCTCCGTATTTAGATCTCTGTTGTTTACGTGCAGTTACACCTTGAGTATCTAAATTACCTCTTAATATATGATAACGGACTCCAGGTAGATCTTTTACTCTTCCACCTCTAATTAGTACGACAGAGTGTTCTTGTAAATTGTGACCTTCTCCAGGAATATAACATGTAACTTCATGTCCATTTGATAGTCTTACCCTTGCAACTTTTCTTAGTGCAGAATTAGGTTTTTTTGGAGTTGTTGTATATACCTTTGTACATACACCTCTTTTTTGAGGTGAACGATCCAAAGCAGGTACTTTACTTCTGTACTTGGGTTTCGTCCGAGAATTTTTTATCAACTGGTTAATAGTTGGCATAATTTTAAAAATTTAATTGATGGAAAAAAGTATTATTAATACTAGATTTGTCCTATTTTTTAGCTAGTGTTTAAGGCTAATACCGCCTTACTTCTAACCATCAAAATTGCGCTAAACTACTAATTGAAAAGTTAAAAGTCAACTCACTAATTTAACTTTTATTTATAAAGGAAGCTGTTTATCTTCGGTTTCTTTTGACTTTTCTTCAGATAATGCTGCGTCTCTGGACTCGGCCGTTTTTTGCCACTTAATTTTAGTATGTCCTGTTCCAGCAGGTATTAATCTGCCTACAATAACATTTTCTTTTAATCCTTTTAACTTATCAACTTTACCCTTTATAGCAGCATCTGTTAAAACTCTAGTGGTCTCTTGGAAAGATGCTGCTGATATAAACGAGTTAGTTTGCAAAGATGCTTTTGTAATTCCAAGAAGAACTCTTTCTGCTGTAGCTGGTTTTTTGCTATCTTTCTTCAAAAGTTCATTTTCTAAATCTAATTCTAATTTATCGATAATTTCTCCAGCTAAGTATTTTGAATCTCCAGAAGTTTTAATTTCAACTTTTTTAAGCATTTGTCTCAAAATTGTTTCAATATGTTTATCATTAATAATTACACCTTGAAGTCTATAAACTTCCTGAACTTCGTTAACAAAATACTCAGTTAAAGCCTGAACTCCAAGTATTCTTAAAATATCGTGTGGGGCAGGACTGCCGTCCAAAAGATATTCACCTTTTTTAATTTTTTCCCCTTGGTTAAAATTAATATGTTTGCCTTTTGGAATTAAATAGGATGAAGATGCCCCTTCTGGAGTAACTATTGTAATTTTTAATTTACCTCTTAATTCTTTACCAAATTCAATTGTTCCGTCATTCTCAGCTATTATAGCACTATCCTTAGGTCTTCTTGCTTCAAATAGTTCAGCTACTCTTGGAAGGCCTCCTGTAATATCTTTAGTTTTAGATGTTTCTTTAGGAAGTCTAGCTAATACATCTCCTGCAGATACTTTTTGTCCATCAGCAACAGATAAAATTGAATCAGGAACTAAATAGTATCTAGCTTCGTTATCATCCGCTTTTTTAATTACATTACCTTTTTCATCTCTTAAAGTAATACGAGGTTTTAATTCAGTATTTTTTGATTGAGATCTCCAATCGAGAACTGATTTTGAAGTTATGCCAGTTGTATCATCTATTGTTTCAGCAAGTGATACACCATCTACTAAGTCCATAAAACTCACTATTCCACTTTTTTCTGCTATAACTGGAAGTGTATAAGGATCCCATTCGCATATTTTTTTTCCTTTTTTAATATTTTCATTATGATCACAATATAATTTTGAACCATATGGGACTTTATAAATAGCAAGTTGTCTTCCATTGTCGTCTTCAATGGAAATTTGTGTGTTTCTGCCCATTATTATTTTATTTTTTTTAGAATCTTCAATTAGGTTTTTATTTATAATTTTAATTATTCCTGACGAATGAGCCGATACAGCAGATTCTTCTTTAATTTGAGCAGTTCCACCTACGTGAAATGTACGCATTGTCAACTGTGTTCCTGGTTCTCCAATTGACTGTGCTGCGATCATACCTATAGCTTCTCCTATACTTACAAGTTTACCCCTTGATAAATCTCTTCCATAGCATTTAGCGCATACACCTTCTTTTGATATACAAGTAATTACTGAATGAACTTTAATACTTTTTACCCCAGCAGCATCAATTTTTTCACAAGCTTCTTCATCGATTATATCTTTGCTTTTAACTAAAACTTCACCACTAATTGGATGTTTAATTTCCTCTGCTGATGTTCTACCTAATACTCTTTCTGATAAACTAACTATTATATTTCCGCCGTCAATTATTTCGGATAAAGTTAATGAATCTTTTGATTTACATCCACAATCAGTCTTAGTAATTGAGATATCCTGAGATACATCGCACAATCTTCTGGTCAAATAACCAGAGTTAGCTGTTTTTAAAGCCGTGTCTGCCAAACCTTTTCTTGCGCCATGTGTAGAATTAAAATACTCTAATGCTGTTAGCCCTTCTTTAAAATTTGCAGTTATAGGAGTTTCAATAATTTCTCCTGACGGTTTAGCAATAAGACCTCTCATTCCTGCAAGTTGCTTCATTTGAGCGGCAGAACCTCTTGCTCCAGAGTTTGCCATCATGAATACTGAATTAGTTTCTATTCTATCATTTGGCATGACTTTA
>MDSW01070245.1_pt1 | contig 31085 bp, 14 predicted proteins | sample 811171 | NCBI WGS metagenome assembly MDSW01 (sample SAMN05326641, study PRJNA326480) | marine metagenome | isolation source: seawater | place: Atlantic Ocean: North West | collected 2012 | reverse complement strand
CGCGGGCGCGGACGCCGGCGGCGGCGCGAACGTGAACCCGCCCGCCGCGGGCGTCGAAGCCGATGGCGCGAACGTGAACCCGCCCGCCGCGGGCGCGCTGGACGCGCTCGGCGCGCTCGAGCTCGGGAACGTAAACGCCGGCGTCGACGCCGCCGCAGCCGGGGTCGTCAGCGTAAACGCCGGCGTCGACGCGGGCGCGAGCGTGAACGGTGACGCCGCGGGCGTCGAAGCGCTTGGCGCGAGCGTGAACGGTGACGCCGCGGGCGTCGACGCGGGCGGCGCGAACGTGAACCCGCCCGCCGCGGGCGCGCTGGGCGCGCTCGACGGGAACGCGAACGGCTTCGCGGGCGCGGCCGAGGCTGACGGAAACGTAAACGGCCCCACCGCGGGCGCCGCCGCCGCGGACGACAGGAACGGGTTCGGCGCCGCCGCCGGGGGCGCGGCCGCCTTGTCCAAATCGTCCTGAAGCGCCTTCTGCGCCGCAGCGTACCCCGCGTTCGCTTTCGCGAGGAACGCGCTGTTGAAACCACCCGTCGTCGGCGCGGGCGCGGGCGCGGGCGCGGGCGCGGGCGCGGGCGCGAGCGCGGGCGCCGCTTCCTTCTTCTTCATCCCCGGCGACGTCGTCGGCGACGTCGCGGTCGCCGCCCACGCCGCCGGAACCTCCTTCGTCGCAGCCTCGACGCACGCGCTCGCGTACTCGCTCGCCTTCGCGTCGTCCAAGTTCCCTAACCGCATGACGACGAGCTTCGCGTCCGCGGTCGCGACGAACACCGTCGGCCCTTGCGGCAGTTTATCCCGCGACTTGTCCGCCGGGTGAAGCATGCGTCCTCCCGCCCCCGTGTGATCCACCGCGACGCCGACGACGAAGTTCTCGTCGTCCTCGTCCTCCCCCGCGAGCGGGATCGACGGCACGCACCTGTCGTCCTCGACCTCGAGGACGCACGGACCGTCCGCGTCGCCGCGTCCCGCGCATCGAACGACGCACACCTGGTTGTCCTCCGCCTTGCGGTGACACGCCAGCGATACCCCCCACGCGTCGATCGCCGCCGCGTGCAGGAACGGCCCGCGCAGATCGTCCACGTCGTACGACATCGCGAACGCGCCCTCCAGGCGGTGCAGCGTCGCCGGCGGCGGCGTCGCGCCGCCGCCGCCGTAGACGACGTCGCCGGCGCCCGCGTCGAGGCACAAGAGGTGATGCGCGCGCGCGTCCGTCGTCAACGTAGCCGTCGCCAGGAGCGTCAGCCCCGGCCGCGGCCCGAACGCGAGGCCATCGATCGCCACCTCGACCGCGCCGTCGCCGCCGCCGTCGTCGATCGGCCCGATCTCGACGCGACGCATCTCCGCGGAGTACCCCTGGTCGGTCAGCTTCGCGAGGACGACGCCGGCGCCGCGTTCGGACCACGCGACGATCGCGGCGTCGTCGTCGTCGTCGCCCGGCGCGACCGCGAACGCGACGACGTTCTCCGCGATCGCCGTCTGCTCCGCGTCTTGATCCTCCGTCGCCGCGCTGCCGACGATCAGGCTGCCCCCCGCGCGCTCGTCGTCGTCGCCGTCGTGGACGAGCAGCGCGAGGTACCCCGCCCTCGACGTGCGCTCCGGGAGCCACTGCAGATCTCGCACGACGCGCGCGGCGTCGTCGTCGTCGTCGTCGTCGCCGAGCGTCTGCGCGCGAAACGCGCGCGCCTCGCCGCGCGCGCGCGCGCTCTCGAGGATCGCCCGCGTCTCGAACAAGTGCACGACGCCGCCGACGCACGCCGCGAGGACGGTCTCGTCCGCGCTGAAGCTCACGTGCGAGACGCGTCGCATCGGCGTGAACCCTCGCGCGTCGCGCGGGACCACCTGCTCCGCGGGGACCTTCTCCTTGAGCGCGCTCGCGACGTCGCACAGGACGTCCGTCTCGATCGCGTACACGCCGCGCGCGTCCGCGTAGCACACGACGCCGTGCTTGCTCGACGCCGCGACGAGCTTGGCGTGCCCGGGCGGGGGATCGAGAGCGCTCGCGTCGCCGTCGCCGCCGAAGGAGACAGTGCCCACCGCGTCGAAGACGACCGCGCCGGGGACGCTGTCCGCGGCGCGGCACTCCGCGCCCGCGCGCGTCGTCATGATGGATCGCTTCGCGCCGGGCTCGAGACGCCCTAGGCGGCGATCCGACCCGCGCGGGGTGTTGTGGCGCCGACGCGCGCTCAGATCCGCATCCACGCGGCGCCGTCAGTCGTTTAAAAGTCCTTCCAGACGCGTCGACCCAAGCTGTAGCTGCAAGCTGGCGCGTTCGCGCGGAGGCCGAGGCCGGCCGCGCCCGCGCGCCATTTTCCCGCGCCGAGCTCTCGCGTCTCTGCCGCGGCCACTCCGCCGCGCGCGCCGTCGAGCGAACGACTCGACGCCCTCGCGCGCTCGCGCCGCGACCGCCTCGCGCGCTCCGCGTCCGCGTCGTCGTCGCCGCCGGCCGGCCGGGCGCCGCTCGCCGCCGCGCGTCGGTTCGAATCGATCGCGGATCTATCTGATCTCCCCCTCCTCTCGTCGCGACTACGATGTCGTCCTCCGAGAACTGGCTGTGCGCGATGGTGGAGCCATTCTGCCACCCGTTCGCGCCGCCACCGCCGCCGCCGAGGGCGTTCATCCTCACCGAGCTCCTCGACGCGTGCGTCGCGCTCGCGCACGTCGTCGCCCTCGCGGCCGCGCTCTACCTCGTCTTCCGGCGGAAGCTCTCCGGACCCGGGCTCGCCGTCGCGCTGACGATCGAGGTCGCGCCGTACGCCATCGTCGCCGTCACGCTCGTCACCGCCGCGCTCGGCGCGCCGCGCCTCGCGCTGCTGTCTCTCATCACGACGCTCGCGTTCGCGATCAACGCCGCGCGCGGGTCGTGCGACGCCGCGCTCGCGATCCTCGGCGACGCGCCGAGGTCCGCGTACGACGGCAAGGTTGTGTGGATCACCGGAGCGAGCCAAGGCTTGGGCGAGGAGCTCGCGCTGCACCTCGCGTCGCTCGGCGCGAAGCTCATCCTCTCCTCTAGACGCCTCGGCGCGCTGCAGGCGGTGTGCGACGCGTGCGTCGACGCCGGCGCGAAGGACGCGCGCGCGCTCGTCCTCGACGCGCGCGCGGATCCGAGCGAGCTGCGATCGCGCGCGGACAAGGCGCTGGCCATGTCGCACCTCGCCAAGCCGAGGGGCGGGATCGACTACGTGTTTCACGTCGCCGGCGGATCGCAGCACGCGGCGGCGGAGGACACCGACGCGGAGGTGGACAGGGACATGTTCGAGCTCAACGTGCTGAGCGCGATCGCGATCACGAAGGCGGCGCTGCCGTCGATGCTCGCGAGGAAGCGCGGGACGATCTGCGTCGTCGGGTCGATGGCGGCGAAGGCGCCCGCGCCCGGCCAGGCGACGTACGCGGCGACGAAAGCGGCGTGTGCGGCGTTTCATCACTCGCTGCGGGGCGAGGTCGCGGACCGAGGCGTGCGCGTGTGCGTCGCGCACCCCGGGCCGATCGCGACGGGGCTCGGCGGGCAGACGAGGGTCGTGTTCGGCGCGACGTTGGAGCGGAGCGTGGACACCGGCAGCGGCGGGAACTTGGCCGCGATGGGATCGATGGGATCGATGGGATCGGACGCCGCCGACGCGGAGGACGTCGTCCCGGTGTTTGACCCGGAGGCGGAGGCGCGGATGAAGAAGGAGAACGCGAAGCGTCTGGACGCGGGGTACGTCGCGAGGAAGATCGCCGCGGGCGCCGCGCTCGGCTTGGACGAGGTCGTGCTCGCGAGGCAGCCGATCATGTTGTTGCGAAACTTTCTGCAGTTTATCCCCACGGTGGCGCACCGGGTGTTGTGTAAAGTCGGCCCGAAGCGCGCGAGAGCGGCGCGCGAGGGCACGAGCATGTACGAGCTCAAGTGATGATACTTGAGTGCTCGAATGATAATATAATCAGATACTATCCACTATGAGAAGAAGGCATCCTCGTCATCCTCGTCATCCTCCCCCCGTCACCAACTCCCCCGCGGCGAAGTGCGTCCCTCCGTGGACGCTCATGCCTCCTCCGCCGCTGCTCTCGCGGCTCGGCGCTCGGGTGAACAGCGGCACGAACACCTCGCACGGCTGTCCCTCCTCGCCGTCGCCGTTGAGCGCCGACCACCGCCCGTCGCCCACGCGCGCGTCGTCGTCTAACCCGCCGTGAGACGTGTTGGCGAACCCAAACTTCTTCTTGATCTTGTTCCACAGCCCGCCGCCGCGGTGCCGTCCCTCGTCGCGTCGTCGCAAAAACTCGTTCCACGGGCCGTCGCAAAACGGCGCGAGCTTTCGAAGCGTGCGCATGTCCTCCGGCTTGGGGACGTCCATCGTGAGCCTCAGGTACGCGGCGGTGAGGAGCAGATGCGCGCGCCGCGCGTCTTCGTCCTCCGCGGTGGGCGGCGCGAACGCGGACGTCCTCCGTCGCTTGGACGTCGCGTCGAAGATCACCTCTCTCACGTGCGCACTGTGCACGCTGCCCTCGTCGCCGCCGTTGAGACCGCGAGCGACGCTCTGGAAAGATTTTCCGCACGCGCAGCGCGTCCCTTGGGTCTCGACCCACCGCGCCATGCAGCCTTGGTGGACGTGCGCCGTGAAATCGCCGCAGTCGCACGTCTCGCGCACGTCTCCGCGGTCCGTCGCGTCGACGTCGCCGCAGACGCGGCACTCCGCGATGTTCGCGGTGTCGAAGACGGATAGCTCATCGATCGGCCAGGAGACGGACGAATTTGCGCACTTGAACCCGAGGCCCGCCGCGGTCGCGCCGCTGCGGAGGGAGTCGCTTCCGCCGGAGGTGGACGCGCGCGCGCCGCGCGCATCACGGGCGTCATTGCCGTCGTGATTCTCGTCCGCGTGGTCGACGTCGTCCTCGCGCGCGCGCGTCGCCATCGCGTCGCTCGCGCGTAGCGTAAGTGTCCGCATGCCACGCGAAGGGTCGCGTGACATAACAAAAGACCTCAAAAGGAAATCTTGAGATTCGACTGGGAAAAAAAAATCTCGGCGATTTTTCTCTGACTAAAAACGCATAGGGACACGCGATACGTAGGCGGGTTTTCCCGCGCAGACTCACAGCGTGGACTTTTCATCGGGAGAATGGATAAATTTACGGACGACGAGTACATCCGCGAATACGGACGTGCGAAAATGCTCATAGCCAAAAAATCGTACTCCTCAGATCGACGCGCCCCCGTGGACTTCTCACGATGACGAACGGTCCAACGAAGCGTCGTGGTTCGGGGTCGTGGTCGGCGCGCGTCGGCTTCTCGTCGATCTACTCCGATGTCGCTCGTGCCCACTTGGCACGTTCATCGTTCGCTCTCAGATCGACGACGCGCGGCGTCTTCGCCCGGGCCGCCGACCGCCGCGCGCGACGCGCGATGTCGCCTTCGAAAGAGCCGGACGGCCGCGAGGGGAAGTACTTCCCCGAGCCCGACGACGTCAAGGTCGGGAAGCCGACGGAGACGGAGGGGAAGTACAAGGACATCCCGAGCGTCCTCCCGCTCGCGCCCGGCGGCGTGTACGCGGTGAAGTGGGAGCAGCGCGAGAAGTGGTCGCAGCCGATCCAGACGCCGGAGGTGCCGTACGATCCCCCGCTCGGGCCTCCGAACCCGAGCAACCCGCGATGCTTCTTCGAGATCCGCGCGGGGGGGTACTACCTCGGCAGGGTCGTCCTCGAGCTCAAGGCGGACACGCATCCGGTGACGTCGGAGAACTTTCTCAAGCTGTGCGAGTACAAGTGCTACGCGGGCACGATGTTTAAGGTGTTCCCGGGGAACTGGATCCGAGGCGGCGACTTCACGGAGCTGGACGAGGTCGTGTACGACGCGCGCGACCCGGACTTCTTCGACTTCGCGACGCTCCTCCCGAACGCGGCGAAGGGCGGCCAGTCCATCTACGTCACCGAAGACGGCGGCCCTTACTTCGCCGACGAGTCCTTCGCGATCGCGCACGGCGGCGGGCCGGGCGTGCTCACCATGTACAACCCGGGCGCGCCCGACTGCAACGGAAGCCAGTTCATGATCACGTACCCGAATGTCAACCCGGCGGCGCTGGACGGGACGCACGTCGCGTTCGGGCAGGTGATCGAGGGGTGGAACGTGGTCGCGGCTTTGGAGCAGCTCGGGGACTCGAGGCAGGAGGGAGACACGTTTCAGAGGATCACGATCGAGCGGTGCGGCGTCGTGGCGGCGGCGGCGGCGGCGGGCGACGGCGCTTTTGCGGTGGGGAAGGGTGCTAGCGGTAGCAGCTCGGTGACGACTGCGGTGACCGCGGTGCGCGCGCGAGGGGGCGCGCGGGGGAGGGGGAGGGGGAGGGTCGGGTTCGGACGCGTCGGCGGGGGTGCCGGGGCGCAGCGCGTCGGCGTCGGCGCGCGCGCGGTCGGCGGGTCCCTCGCGTTCGCGCGCGCGTGAAGATGGAGACGTCTCAGGCATCGTTCGTTCGTTCGTTCGTATTTGTAACGCACGCTCGGAGGACGTTTCTCGCGTCGTCCGGTCTTTCCCCGTCGTCTTTCGTTCGTTCGTTCTCCGATCATTCGCGGAGGCCGCGTCCGCCGCGTGTCGTCACTCCAGGCGCGAGCCGCTTCTTCCGCTCGCGCGTCATCACTCCAGGCGCCGCGCGCACTTCGTCGCCGCCGCTGCCGCCGCGTTTCGGCCGCATCGCGTCGCGCTCACGCCGCGACGCCGCGCGCTCCCTGCGTCGAGTTCGAGACGCGGGAAGAAACGCGCTCAGAGTCAGTCTCGGACCGCTCGCGCGACCGCCGCCGCGGCGGCGGCGGCGGCGAGCGGTGACGCGCCCCGTCGGTCGTCACGAACGCGCGTGTCCGCCGCGGCGTCTCGTCGTGGATCGCGTCGCTCGGGATGTTCTCAAACGAGTGTCGTCGGCTGCGCGTGAGCGGAAACGCGCGATGGGTGGCGGTGATGCACCACGGCGGAACCTCGCACCTCTGATCGTTCGCGAGGAGCGTCGCGACGCGCTCGCGTTCCGCCTCTCGCGCGCGCCTCGTCTCCTCGAGCTCTCGCAGGTATCGATCCCGCGGCGACCCGGGCTCCGGGGTCTCGCGGCTCGCGAAGATGATCTCCTCGCTGCCTTGAAGCGAGGACGCGTACCGGTGGCCCGTCGGCGTCGGCGGCGGCGACGACGACGGCGGCGGCGGCGGCGGCGGCGGCGCCGCGGAAGTCTTATCCACGGAGAGGAGCGTCGCGAAGCGCTGGCGCTCTTCCTCGCGCGCGCGCCTCATCCTCTCGAGTTGCGACTCGGGCTCCGCGGCGTCCCGGCTCGGGAGCGGAGCGACATCGTCGATGGTTCGAAGCGAGGACTCGTTCCGGTAGCCCATCGGCGACGACGGCGGCGCCGGCGTCTCCTCGGCGTCGTCGTCGTAGTCGGCCTCGGCGTCGTCGTCGTAGTCGGCCTCGGCGTCGTCGTCGTAGTCGGCCTCGGCGTCCGACAGCGCGTCCTCTATCGCGAGCCGCAGATACTTACAGACGGCCCCGGGGACCTTCTCGTTCCAGGGGAGGATCACGCACGGCTCGCCGTCATGCTGAACGGTCTCGACCCATCCGAGCCTATCGCAGGCGTCTCTGCCCCCGGGGACGTCCCACACCCTCCTGTGGAAGCGGTCGTTCGAGAGCCGTATGTGTCGGTATCTCTCGTCGTCCGGGTGTTCGTACACGTTCACGCACATCGCGAGTAACGTCTGCAGCGACCGCACGGGGTCATCCGCGGTGTGCGCGATGATCCTGCAACATTCATGGAGATCGTTCATGAGGCCTTTCGTGTACTGCGACTTCATGGTCGCGCGCGGGGGAGTGCTGGTCGTGGTCGCGAGAGCTGAACTATCGAACCAACCCATAACCTGGCCTTTCTCGGATCCATCGATCCGTGGTTTTTGAAAAAAGAGCACGCGTCGTCGTCGTCGATCGCCGTCGCGCCGCGGAGGTCAGAGATCGCGACGCGCGCGTCCGCGCGCTCCCTCGTCGTCGACCGCGCCGCGATGAAGTGCAAGACGATCCAGGTGCTGTGGCACGGCAAGGACCCGGTCCTGAGCGTGGACTTCAACCCCGCGACCGGTCAGCTCGCGTCGTGCGGCACGGACAGAGAGATCAAACTCTGGCGCGTCGGCCGAGACGCGGAAGGGAACCCGGAGGTGACGCACGAGGACACGCTCACCGCGCACACGAAGACGGTGAACGTCGTGCGATTCTCCCCAGGCGGCGACGCGCTCGCGTCCGGGGGCGACACCGGCGAGGTGCTCCTCTGGCGCCCGGGCGTCGGCAGCACGAACCATCACGGCGACGCGACGTCGTGGCGACAGAGCGGCGTCCTCCGCGGGCACTCCGACGACGTCTTCGACCTCGCGTGGGCGCCGCTCGGCGTCGCGCTCGTGACGGGCAGCGTCGAGAACACGTGCATCGTGTGGGACGTCGCGAAGACGAAAGGGGTGTTCCGGTTGGAAGGGCACGCGCACTACGTTCAGGGCGTCGCGTGGGACCCGAGAGGCGAGTATCTCGTCAGCCAGAGCGGCGACCGCACCGTGCGACTGTTCGCGTCTCGCGGGGTTCCGCACCCGATCGCGTCGCCGCGCTGGTGCAAGAACGTGTCGTGCCAAGAGATCTTGTCGCGCGGGGAAGAGAACGCGGACCCGTCCGCGGCGCCCGGGACGGCGCGCTCGAAGCCCGGGAAGCAGGCGCTGTATCACGACGACACGATGCAATCGTTTTTCCGGCGGCCGGCGTGGAGCCCGTGCGGGTCGTTCCTCGCGACGCCGTCGGGGACGCACAAGGAGCACGCGGGCGCGAGAGAGCAGCACGTGACGTACTTGTTCGAGAGGGATAAGTTCTCGAGGCCCGCGGTGCGGTTGCCCGGGTTGAGCCCCGCGGTCTGCGTGCGATTTTCGCCGACGTTTTACGCGAAGAAAGACGCGAGCGGTCCGTCCACGCCGGAGACGACGCCGGGGGAAACGTCCGGCGGGAAGAAGCGACGACGCGAGGACGGCGAGGCGAACGCGGAGGCGTGCGCGAACGAGGAGGCGGTCGCGGAGGAAGCGGCGGTGGGAACGGGCGAGGGCGAAGGCGTCGCGGAGGCGACGAAGGAGGAAGCGACGACGAAGGAGGAAGCGACGACGACGACGCCGACGACGGAGGCTGACGCGTCGCTCGTCCCCGCGAAGCCGTACCGCGTCGTCTTCTGCGTGTGCACGACGGACACGGTCACGGTGTACGATACCTCGGAGACGACCCCGCTCGCGTTCATCGGCGGCTTACACTACGCCGCGATCACGGACGCGGCGTGGTCGCCGGACGGCATGACGCTCGTCGTGTCGTCCAGCGACGGGTACTGCTCCGTGGTGACCTTCACGGAGAGCGAGCTCGGGCGGGTGTTGACCCCGGAGGAGGTGCCCGAGCACGTCAGGGGCGAGATGCCGGAGGTGAGGGTGCGCGCGGTGAAGGAGGCTGCGGAGAGGGCAGCGGCCGTCGCGGAGGAGAAGCGGGAGGCGACCGCGCTCGCGGCGGCGGAGAAGGAGAAGGCGGCGGCGGCGGCGGCGGGCGCGGGCGCGGAGCTCCCCGCGAACGGTCCGCGTCGCGTCGCGCCCGCGCCCGTCGCGGACGCGAACGCGAACGCGAACGCGAACGCGAACGCGAACGCGAATGCGCCGCGTCGCGTCGCGCCCGTGCCGGTGAGCGAGCCCGCCGGGGACGCGTCCGCGGTGCCGAAACGCATCGCGCCGGAGCCCGTGGCGGATCCGGCGACGACGGCGGCGCCCGCGGCGAGACGGATCGCGCCGGAGCCGATGTGATGTGATGGAGACGCGCGAGCGAGCGCGAGCGCGAGACGCGAACGAGCGAACGAAATTGTTCTTTGAATTGGAATTCTTCTCTGCGTTCAAACCTCAGCCCGGGCGGGTGCTGTATGATAATACAACCCCCGGCGGCGGGCCGATTCTGATGCCTAATTTTCCTTTGTGCTCCACGCGTCTCGACGTCCGTCCGTCCGCGTCCGCATAATATACCATTCGTCATTCGTTCCTCGTTGACTCCCACACCCTCTTCGCACCCTCTTCTCTTGTTCTCGTATCGTTCCTCGGTACTCGTACACGTATATTACCTCTCTCCCATCCCACGCACCAGGAATATTTTTTTATTTTTTTTCATTCATCGCGACGTCCTCGTCGCTCAAGCCTCCGCCTTCACCGCGGCGGCGTGCCTGCTCCCGAACCGCGGCGTCCGTCGCTTCTTCGGCGTCACCGGCGTCCCCGACCCCAGAAAAACCCTGGAGAAGACGACGCTCGCGGCGGACGCCACCTTGCGCATCACCGATGGCTGGTCGCGCGCGTCCGCCGCCGGAACGTCAACGTCCTCCTCGCTCTCCCAGTCCGACGCCGTGTGCGCGTCGTCGTCGTGCGGCGGCGGCGTCGCCTCGTGAAAGTCCTCGGACGCGATCTCCTCCGTCGGCGACGGCGTCGGCGGGTAGAAATACAGCGGCTCGTGCGAAATCTCCATCGGAAGCTCGAGCGCGATCTCCATCGCCGTCTGCTGCTTCCGTCTTCGCTTCGACGCCGCCGGGTTGAAGCACGCGCGGCGGCGGCGGCGACGCGACGCCTCCTTGATGGCCTCGCCGCGCGCCGCGCGCTCGCGCTGCTGCGCGCGGACAGCCTCGACGCCGAGCACGAACTGGTACTTCCCCTCGGCAGCCTTCTTCGCGGCGGCGACGGCGCCGCCGTCGTCCGCGTCCGCGCCTTTGCCGCCGCCGAGCGTCGCGACGCGCAGCGACGCCGGCGCTGGGCGCGCGAACCTCGCGATGAGCGCGACGCCGCCGTTCTTCGCGCGAAGCTCGCGGTAGTACGCGTACGCGAGCGCGACGTCCGCGTCGGTCGGGACGTTGGGGTCGCGCTTCGCCGCGCCGGCGCCGGCGCCGGCGCCGCTCGTGTGTTTCTTGTTCTTGTTCTTGTTCTTGGTGGTGGTGGTGTTAACTTTTTGGAGCTCACTCGCCCCCCCGGTAACTGGGGAGATGCCCGCGCGCGTTCCGTTTCTCAGCGTCTTGGCGGGGCGCGCGGCGGCTTTCGCCCCGCGCGTCACCCGCTTCCATTCGCTGATCATCTTCCCGTTCGCGGCGAGATCACTGCTCTTACCGTTTCCCGACCCCACGCGCTCGTCGTCGCTCTCGACGTCCGTGTCGTCCGACGCCGTCGCGGCGTCGACCGACCCCGGCGCCGGCGACCCCGGAGGCGTGCGCGCGCCGTCCCCGCCGTTCTCGCTCGGGACGGACGGCGACCCGCGCGCGCACTCGGGCTCTTGCGACTCCGACGGCGTGTGCGGCGGGCTCTCCGTCCCGTTCCGCGTCGCGCGCTTCTCAGAGGAGTGCTTCTTCTCGCCCGCCGCCGCCTTGATCCCCGCGAAGGTCTCGTCCAGCGCGGTCATCGGCGAGACGAGCGGCTCATCCGCCCACGACAGATCCTCGCACGAGAACATCTCCGTGGCTTCGCTCTTCGTCGCGCGCGCCTCCGCGCCCGACGCGCCGCCCCCGCCGCCGTCGCCGAACCCGAGGACGTCGTACGCCGCCTGCGCGCTCGCGACCGTGTCCCCGGCGTGCCACGACGCCTCCTCGAAGACGTCGAACAGCGTCTCGAGCTGGCGCTCCTTGAGCGCCTCCGCGTCGGCGCGTTGGGCGTTGACGCCGTCGAGCCACGCGACGTCGTCGCTCGTCGCGCTGTACAACGGCGCCGGGCCGCACGGCGCGAACCGCCCGCTCACCGTGTGCGGCCGCGCGCTCACGTATTCGCTCGAGGGTTTGAACCCGGTCATGGAGTTCTGCTCGTAGTCGCCGACGATGGAGAAGGTCGGGAGGTGAATGTTGCCGTCGCCGTCGACGTCCATGGCGGGGAGCGGTCGGGGACGCTTCGGCGCCGCGTTCGCCGCCGCCTCCGCCTTGGCGCGCTTCGTGAGCAGCCCCGCGTTCCAGCGCGAGGACCTCCGCCCGCCGAGGCCGTCGTCCTGGGAGTCCGCGAAGAGCGACGGGGGAACCACGACGCGCTTCGGGCGCCCGGAGGAGTCGTACTCCAGACGCGGCTTGGGCTTGTGCGGCCTGTCGCTCTTCGGCTTCCTCGGCTTGGACGCGTTCCGGTGCTTCGCGTGCCGGCGGTTGTCCCGCACCCCGCACGCGTTGCACAGCGTCTTCGGGCCGTCCGGGCCGTTCCTCCACAGCGGCGTCGTCTGCGTGTTGCAGTGCGCGCACCGCTTCCCCGGGATCCCGGGGAGGAGGAGCTCTCCGCTCGGCGCGTGCGTGGGGACGTCCGTCGTCGGCGGCGGAATGGCCGCCTGAGGGAGGACGACCGCGGGAGGTTCCGCCGACGCCGGCGCGGGCGTCGCCATGGTCGTCGCCATGCTCCGGTGTTCACGCGTGGCGAACCCGGGAATTACCTGTGCGTGAGAGAGAGAGAGAGAGAGAGAGAGAGGAGGAGGCGGGGGAGATGGACGGTCAGAAAAAAAACCTCTCGGAGAAGAGCGTACACAGGGCTGCGAGGGGAAAAAAGCGCCTCCGCGCGCGCGGGGATGCGCGAACGCGGAAGCGAGCACGCCGCGCGACGCGACTTTCACGCCGGAAACGACGACTCGACGCCATCGATTAAGGATCGACGGCGTCAGAAAGTCGTTTCCGACGTCGCGTCGCCGCAATCGCGCCCCGGGGCGCCACCTCACGCGCTCCTGATGACGTCCCCGGAACCACCAGGAAGGTGTCCTCTCGTCGAAAGCGCGGGAATTCCGTGGCGCCGCCAAACGCGCGTCGGGGACGCCCCCGACGACGCGTCGCCCCCGCGAGCGCGAAAATCCGACGAAGGGCGTCCACGAGAAAAAAACCCGCGCGAGAATGGCGAAGCGCGCGCGCGCGCGTCGCGTCGCGGTCGCGTGTTCCCGCGGCAATTGTTGTCGGAGATCGGGGCGTGCGCGCAAAAGTATCTTCGCTCGATTTCACGGGACGCGCCTTCGCCGGAGTACGCCGCTGACGCCGCCACGCGAGGAGGGGACCAGCACGGGGCCTCTCGCACGCGTTCGCGCGTTCCTTTTCCTTCCTCCTCGAAGGCCTCTCGCCCGCCTCCGAGCCTTCCCGCTCGCCGTGTTGTGCCGCGAGCCGCGCGCGTCACGCCGAGATGTTGTAGGCGACCGTGAAGAGTCGCTGGCTGAGTGGCTCGCAACACGCTGTCAGTTGAGGGCGAATGAGAATCGAGCGCGTCCGCGCACGCGCAATTAGTTAGAGAAAAAACGTACGTACTACGAAAGTATGCGCGGAGAAAAAAGCTGAAAAAGTGCTTTCGCGCGTTGCTTTTTTCTGACTGTTTGCCCCGTGCGGTGGTTCGGTACAACGATAGGCGAGGTGGCGGCGCATAAACCTGGCATAAACCCTAAAACGTCGCATAAACCCTAAAACGTCGGCCCACGAAGGCCAGGTTCATCAGGCGGTCGCGAGTCGGCGTGCGAACCGCCTCTCGGCGTCCGAGCCTTCAATCACACCACGAGCGCGCCGCGGGTTGGGACGCGCTCGCGAAGACCTCTTCGTCAGCGGATCGCGCACGGCTCCGCGTCGAAGAACGGAGCGCCGAACGCGACGCGCGCGAGCGTCGACGCGCGTCGTCTTCCTCGACGCGTCGTCATCGTGATTTTTTGAACAGGACGAGGCGTTCGTGCCGATCTCGATCATGAGCAAACGCCCGGGCGAGGACGCGGGCGGGCCAGGACCGAAGCGCCCGACGCCCGGGCAAGACATGATGGACTCCGAGCCCATCCTCCCGGAGGAGTACGAGGACCCGGACGACGAGGACGTGTTCCTCAACGACGTCTTAGACCAGAAGGCGCGTATGCTGTCCGGCTGTCGTCCGTCGTCTTTTGAACCGCGCCGCGACCGCGATCGCTCGCGCGAGATGCGACCGCCCCCCCCCGCCGTCCTCGTCCCGCCGCCGTCGCGCCCTCCCCCACTCGCGCGTCTGACCGACCATCGCGCGTCGCCCGCGCCACCGCATCCTTTCCGCCTCAGGTCATCGTCGCGGACGCGGAGCGCGAGCACTGGAAGCGCAAGCCCGCGCCGGAGCTGAACGTCGAGAAGGACAACATCGTGTTTCAACAGCTGGACATCGACTACATCATCGGCGAGCCGCACGCGATGCTCGGGCCGCAGCGGAAGGCCATGGGCGCGGCCGCGATGCTTCGCATCTTCGGCGTGACCGCGGGAGGGAACTCCGTGTGCGTGCACGTGCACGGGTTCGAGCCGTACTTCTACGCGAAGGTGCCGGAGTCGTTCCGCGACGACCAGTGCGAGGGGTTCCGAAAAAACTTGAACGACCTCATGCAGCAGCAACAGCGCGGCGGGAACAACGGCGGGAACGGGACGTTCATCTCCGCGGTGAGCGTCGTGAGGGACAAGCAGTCGCTGATGTACTACCAGGAAGGCCGGACCGCGATGTTCGTGAAGATCACGACGACGCTGCCGAACATGGTGGCGACGGCGCGCGGGATCCTCGAGAAGCAGGGTCTCCTCGTCCCGGGGCTGCACGGCTCCGCGCTGACGTTCATGACGTTCGAATCCAACGTCCTGTACACGCTTCGGTTCATGGTCGACCGCGGCATCGTCGGCGGGAACTGGCTCGAGCTCCCGCCGGGGGGGGATCACCTCCGCGCGAAGAAGAGCTCGATGTGTCAGTACGAGTGCGACGTCGCGTTCGACGCGGTGATTTCGCACGCGCCGGAGGGGCAGTTTAGCAAGCTCGCGCCGTTTCGCATTCTGTCCGTGGACATCGAGTGCGCGGGGCGGCGCGGGCACTTCCCGGACGCGGAGCACGACCCGGTGATACAGATCGCGACGATGGTGACGTGCCAGGGCGACGACAAGCCTATCATCAAGGCGATCTGGACGCTCGACACGTGCGCGCCAATCGTAGGCGCGGACGTGCTCTCGTTCACGGACGAACGCGAGCTTCTGCGCTCGTGGGGGAAGTTCCTCCGGTCCACGGACCCGGACTTGCTCATCGGGTACAACATCGTGAACTTCGACTTCCCGTACCTCATAAATCGCGCGGCGACGCTCGGCGTGGAGGACTTTCCGTACTGGGGTCGTATGATCGGCAGCAAGCTGAGGATGAAGGACACGACGTTTTCGTCCAAGGCGTACGGCACGCGCGACAGCAAGGAGATCACGATCGAAGGCCGCGTGCAGTTCGATCTTCTTCAGGCTGTGCAGCGGGACCACAAGCTGTCGTCGTACTCCCTCAATGCGGTCTCCGCGCACTTCTTGGGGGAGCAAAAGGAGGACGTGCACCACTCCGCGATTTCCGAGCTTCAAGCCGGGACGTCGGAGACGCGTCGCCGCCTCGCGGTGTATTGCCTCAAGGACGCGTACCTCCCGCAGCGGTTGCTCGATAAGTTGATGTACATGTACAACTACATCGAGATGGCGCGCGTCACGGGCGTGCCGCTGTCCTTCTTATTATCCCGCGGGCAGTCCATCAAGGTGTTATCCCAGATTTTACGGAAAGCGCGGCAGCGCGGGTTGCTCGTCCCGCACATGCCGAAAAAGGGCGCGTCGGATCAGCAAGAGGGCGGCGTCGCGTACGAGGGCGCGACCGTCCTCGACGCGAAAGCGGGGTACTACGAGCTCCCGATCGCGACGCTGGATTTCGCGTCGCTGTACCCGTCGATCATGATGGCGCATAACCTGTGCTACTGCACGCTCGTGCCGCAGAACATGGTGAGCCGGATGAACCCCGAGGACGTCTCCAAGTCGCCGACGGGGGACGTGTTCGTGAAGTCGAACAAGACGAAGGGCATCCTGCCGGAGATTTTAGAGGAGCTCTTGAGCGCGCGCAAACGCGCCAAGGCGGACCTGAAGAAGGCGCAGGACCCCTTAGAAAAGGCGGTCCTCGACGGCCGTCAGCTCGCGCTGAAGGTGAGCGCCAACTCGGTGTACGGCTTCACCGGCGCCACCGTCGGCGCGTTGCCGTGTCTCGAGATTTCCGCCTCCACGACGTCGTACGGCCGCAACATGATCGACCAGACGAAGGAGCTCGTCATGGAGAAGTACAACACGAAGAACGGGTACAGCGCGAACGCGGACGTCATCTACGGCGACACGGACTCGGTCATGATCAAGTTTAACGTCACGGACTTGGAGGAGGCGATGAAGCTCGGCGAGGAAGCCGCGACGTACGTCTCGTCGACGTTTATCAAACCCATCAAGCTCGAGTTCGAGAAGGTGTACTGGCCGTACCTGCTCATCAGCAAGAAGCGATACGCCGGTCTGCTGTGGACGAACCCGAAGAAGCACGACTACATGGACACGAAAGGGATCGAGACCGTGCGGAGAGATAACTGTCTGCTCGTGAGGCAAGTCATCGAGACGGTGCTTCAGAAAATTTTAATCTCGCGCGACGTCCCGGGCGCTGTTGACTACGTCAAGCGAACCATCTCGGACCTTCTCATGAACCGCATGGACCTGTCCCTCCTCGTGATCACGAAGGGGCTCACCCAAGACGCGGACGCGTACGAGAACAAAGCCGCGCACGTCGAGCTCGCGAAGAGGATGAAGGAGCGCGACCCGGCGACGGCGCCCGTCGTCGGCGATCGCATCGCGTACGTCATCGTGAAAGCCGCGAAGAACGCGAAGGGGTACGAAAAGTCCGAGGACCCGATCTGGGCGATGGAGCACAACCTCCCGATCGACTGCCAGCACTACTTGGACCACTACCTCGGGAAGCCGCTGATGCGCATCTTCGAGCCGATCATGAAGGACGCGTCGTCGCAGCTGTTGAAGGGGGATCACACGCGCGCCATCTCTCAGCCGACGCCGAGCAGCGCCGCGGGCGGGATCATGCGGTTCGCGAAAGTGCGTCTGTCGTGCGTCGGGTGCAAGGCGTCCATCACGGACGAGAAGACGTCCACGGCGCTGTGCGCGCACTGCCTCGCGAAAGAGCCGGAGCACTTGCAGAGGGCGCTGAACACGGTGAACGACCTCGAGCGGGATTTCAACCGGCTCTGGACGCAGTGCCAGCGGTGCCAGGGGAGTTTGCATCAGGACGTCCTGTGCACGTCGAGGGATTGCCCGATTTTCTACCGAAGGAAGAAGGTCGCGAAGGACCTCGGGGAGGCGGAATCGACGCTGAAGCGGTTCGATTGGTGATGAGACGACGCGGCGCGGGGAGGGAGGGGGCGCGGGGAGCGACCGAGAGAACGTTTAGACGAGCCAGCGGCACGATTTTTACGAACACAGCAGAGAGAACCGACAAAAATCTTCGAACGTCGCGCCAGTCGCGATGGCGCTCACCTCCGCGCGCTTCGAGCTCGGCCCGCGCATCGGCCGAGGCAGCGCGGGCGATGTCCACCGCGCGCTGGACAAGCTCACCGGCGCGGTCGTCGCCGTCAAGCTCGTGGACTTGGAGGAGGCGGAGGACGAGGTGGAGGACATCCAGCGCGAAATCTCCCACCTCGCGCAGATTCGAAGCGAGTACGTCACGAAGTACATAGGCTCGTGGCTGCACGAGGGGTCCACGCGGCTCGCGATCGCGATGGAGTACATGGCCGGCGGCTCCGTCGCGGACTTGGTGACCCCGGAGAACCCGCTCCCGACGGACGCGTGCGCGGTCGTCCTGCGCGACCTTCTCATGGCGCTCGATTACCTTCACGGAGAGGGGAAAATCCACCGCGACATCAAGTGCGCGAACGTCCTCCTGACCGAGCGCGGGGAAGTGCGGCTCGCGGACTTTGGCGTCGCCGGGCAGATGACGCACACGCTCGGCGGGAACAAGCGGAAGACGTTCACCGGGACGCCGTTCTGGATGGCCCCGGAGGTGATCCAATCGCAAGACCAGGGCGACGGGTACGACGAAAAAGCGGACGTCTGGAGCCTCGGCATCACCGCGATCGAGATGGCGACCGGGACGCCGCCGTACAGCGACCTGCACCCGATGCGCGTGCTCTTCTTCATCCCCCAGAACCCGCCGCCGGCGTTGGACGCCGCGAAACACGACCCCGCGCACGTGGAGTTCGTCGCCGCGTGTCTTCAGAAGGACAGCGCGAGGCGGCCGAGCGCGCGCGCGTTGATGGAGCACCGGTTCGTCGCGGACGCGCCGTCGCGGTCGCCCGCGCTGATGCAGCGCATCGATCAGCACGTCCGAGACGTCGCGTCGGGGAGCTACGGGCGAGGGAACTCGCCCGCGGGAGGCGGCGGCGGCCAGGCGGGGCCCGGGAAGGACGGAGAGGGCCCAGGGAAGGCGAAGGCGCCGTCGTGGGATTTCGGCGACGGCACCATCGGGCGGCGGTTCAACAAGCCGACGCGCGAGGAGGACGCGTCGGAGGACGCCGGCGCGGGTCCGCAGGGGACGCCGCGGGTACGCGACCGCGACGGCGCGGAGGAGAGGGAGGAGATCCCGTACGGAGGGACCGTGCGGATGCGACACGCCGAGGACGACGAGCGCGAGCGCGCGGCGGAGGCGGAGGCGGAGGCGGGCGGGGAGCGCTCGACGTCGACGTCGAGCGTCGAAGCCGCCGCGCTCGACGCGATCGCGCGTTCCACCCCCTCCATCGCCGCGGTGCTCTCCCCCGCGGCGTCGCACGCGGCGAGGTCGAGGTCGACCGGCGGCGGCGGCGGCGGCGGCGGCGCGCGCGCGGCCGCCGCCGCGGCGAAGGCGACGAGGGCGCTCGCGGAGCTCGAGGCGGAGGCCCCCGGCGCGTGCGCGGCGTTGCTCGCGGACGCGTTGGAGAGACTCGCCGGGCCCGGCGCGGCGGCGGAGCCGAGCCTGAGGCCTGCGACGCAGCGCGCGATCGCGCTGTTCGGCGGCGGGGGGGAGTGGACGCGCGAGGAGGAGGAGGGCGGGAGCGAGGGGCCGAAGAGCGTGCTTGGGGATTTTTTACTCGCGCGGTGGCAGAGGGACTTGCGACCGCCGCCGCCGAGGCAGCGATGAGTGCGACGCCATGATAATGCGCGATGCGCTCTATTACAACTATTACGCTACTCTCATTTTAAATCCTGCGACTTCGCGGACGGGATGCAGTGCGTCTTCAAGATGTCCTGCGTCGCCCCGTGCGCTTCTTTCGTCTTCAGAACGACCAGCAAGTTGTGATCGAGCTCGAACCGCATGAACGGGTCTTTGCACCCGTCGCACATGTCCGCGAGCTGCTTCAAATTACTCACCGGCTTCCCGTTGAACCCGTTCACCACCGTGTTCACGATGTCCTCGTACCCGATGTTAATCGGCGCGCTCAGCACGTGCGCGACGACGACGACGTTCTGCCCTTTATCCGTGACCTGGTCGTACATCATGCGGTTCAAAATCGGCACCGGCGCGTCGTAGTCGTAATCCTTCCCGTATTCCGACTTTAAATACGGCACGCACACCGTCGTGAACACCAGACCCGCGGCGATGTAGAACGACGGCGGAACGCCCTCGATGTGCACGGGGACGAGCCGAGGGACTTGCGTCAGCGGAAGGTCGACCGCGTGCGTCGTGCCGTCGCGAAGGAACGTCACCCGCGCCTTTTCGCCGACGAATTTTTCGGTGACGAGGTAGTGAAAGCTTATTCTCTCGCCGGTTCGGAACGGCACGGTGCCGTCGTTCGCGATCTCGACGCCGTCGAACGAGAGTAGGACGTCGCCGTTCTTGAGTTTGTTCGACCCGGGGCTCACCGGGTCGACGCGTCGCACCATGACGCCCTTTTGCGCGGGGGTCATCTTCAAAAACTTTCGCATGTTTGGATTTTCGAGTTTCTGCCACGTCGCCGGCAGCGTGGGGAATCCGGTGTACTTCCCGTTCTTCTCGTAGTCGCGTATGAAGTGCATGATGACCGGCGTCGGGATGACGTACCCGATGTTCTCCGCGTCGTCCGCTTTCAAGGACTGAAACGCGACGCCGACGCAACCGCCTTTCGCGTTAAACGCCGGCCCGCCCGAGTTTCCCGAATTAATCGCCGCGTCGATTTGAAGCCCGAGGAGCTCCGAGCTCCCGTGCGAGTACGACGTGACTTCGATTCGAGACACGACGCCGCTGGTGACGGATATCGCGACGCCGCCGATCGGGTACCCCACCACGGTCACCGCGGCTTGAAGCGACGGGAGTTGACCAAAGTCGATCGGCGTCGTCCCCGCGAAGAACTCGTCGTCGTCCACGGTGAGAAGCGCGAGGTCGCACTCGACGCCGATGGCGAGCACCCGCGCTTCGTATTTTTTATCCCCGCCTCGCTTCTTCAGCTTCACCGACGTGTGGTGCTCCACGCTGTGCGCGTTCGTCAGAATGCGACGGCCGCGGATTATGAACCCGGAGCTCGTGCTCGCGCTCTGGCGCTTTCGCTGCCACGGCAGCGAGTAGTTCGGCTCCGTGTGCGTGCAAAAGACCTTCACGACGGCGTCCATCTCCGTCGTGTCCGTGACGAGGTCGATGCCCATGTAATCTACGATCGGTATTCGGCCCGCGGGGGTCGACGGCTTCTGCGGAGACACCGCCGCGAGCGCGCCGCGGGCGCCGCCGCGGCTTTTTCGTCCGGGGTTGAGAACCGTCGCGGGGGTGCCGATTTCCTCCGTCGCCGCGTCGTCGCTGTCGCTCGCGAGAGCGGAAAATTCATCCTCTTCGACGTACGCGGGCTGTCTCGCCGCGCGCTTCGGCGTCGTCTGCGTCGGCGTTTTTTTCGGCTTTCGTCCCGGCGTCTTCTTCGCGTTTTTTCTCGGGCGCCCCATGGATTTTCCGGCGTGCTTCGGCGGGCGGCCGCGGCGTTTCGGCGTCGGCGTCGGCGTCGGCGTCGGCGCCGGCGCCGGGCTCTTTGGCGGCCGCCCCCGCCGCGTCGGCGTCGTCGCCAACTCCGCGAGCACGCCCAACGCCGCGCTCTTAATCGCCGCGGGCTTGCGGCCTCGTTTTTTCGGTGGAACCTTCGACGACGAAGGCGGGCGGCCTCGTCTTTTTCTCTGCGACGCCGGCGCCGGCGCCGGCGCCGGCGTCATCTTGACGAGCTTCACCGCGAGCTTCTTCGGGGGGCGACCGCGGCGCTTCGTCGGCGTCGTCTTCGAGACCGCGAGAGCTTTCGCTTTTGAGGTGAGTTTCGCGGTGCGTTTCGCGCTCACGCGCGGAGCAGCGGGCAGCGCGTTCGACTTCGAGCCTGCGAGGACGGATGGGGACACGTTCACTCGATGCCGACGTTTAAAAGAAATAAATAAACGCGTCGATCGATTTAAAGGGATCTCACGGCGCGAGGAAAAATCGACATCGCGCGCGAAAAGGGCGCGCACCGAAGGGTCGTCCTCGTTTGCGTTTTCCCGTCGGCGGGACGGCGGCGGGGGTGGCATCAGACGCGTCCTTGGTTAGCGCCATATCCCCCGCGCCTTCGCTTTAATGCGATAAAAAAAGGCGGGGGCGCGAGATTGACTTAATTATCCGCTCCTCCGCGCGCTCGCGGACGTTCGCGGTCGCGACGGCGATGCGACGACCGATGGGAAAACTCGCGGATATGTCCTGGTCACGAATTCACGTCGCGTTGCGAGACTCGCGTCGTGGCGCAAGGCCCACGCGGTGAGGATCTGGTGGATAAATCCCGCTGCAGGTTTTATTTATTTCGCGAAAAAGGACGCGCGGTTTTCGCATTCAGATCACTCGTTTCTTCGAAGAACAAACTCACGGACCTCCCGAAGCCGACTTCGACGGCGGCCCGCCGCCGCCCCTCTTAAAACTCTCGTACATCGCCCGCATCTCCTCGCTCGGCGGCGGCGACGGCGGCACGCGCCCGAACCCTTCCGTGAAATGCCGCGCGGAGACCTTCGTCGCCTCGAGGCTCTCCTCCAACGCCGCGAGCCCCGACTCGCGAACGACGGCGGTCAAATCCGCACCCGTGTACCCCGCGCACGCGAGCCCGAGCGCGTCTAAATCCACGTCGTCGTCCAACGGCGTCTTCTTGAGAAGAACTCTGAGTATCGCCGTGCGGTCCTCCGCTTTATCCGGAGGTGGGATGTAAATCAGACGGTCGAAGCGCCCCGGGCGAAGTAACGCCGGGTCGACGAGGTCCGGGCGGTTCGTCGCCGCGACGACGGCGACGCCGTCGCCGAGGGAGCCGACGCCGTCCATCATCGTGAGCATCATCGTCAACACGCGGTCGCTGACCGAGGGGCCGCCGCCTGATTCGGTGCCATCGTCCATGCCGCGTTTACCGACGAGGCCGTCGAGCTCGTCGAGGAAGATGACCGAGGGCGCGTTCGTTTTCGCGCGGGTGAACAACGTCCGCACCGCCTTTTCTGAGTCGCCGACCCACTTGCTGTATAACTCCCCGCCTTTGACGGTTAAAAAATTCCGCCCGCTCTGAGACGCGACCGCCTTCGCGAGCAACGTCTTCGAGCACCCGGGCGGGCCGTACAGCAGGATGCCCTTCGGCGGCACCGCGCCCATGCGCGCCATCGCCTCGGGAAACTTCTCGCTCCACTCCACCGCTTCTTTGATGCGCTGCTTAACCTCTTCTAAACCGCCGACGTCGTCCCATCCCACGTTCGGCACCTCGATCTGCACCTCGCGCATCGCGGACGGTCGTATCTTCGTCCGCGCGTCCAGAAAGTCGGCGTCCGTGATGTGCAGCGGCGCGAGCATGGGGACGCCGTCGTCGTCCAGACTCGCGCGCTCTAAATCCGACGTCAACGCCCCCACCGCGTCGCCGTCGGCTTTTTCCCGCCTCCACGCCTCGATCGCCGCGACGCATCGCGCGCACCCGCACGACGCTCGTTTCTTCCTTTCCTCCGCGGCCAACGCCTTCTCTAACATCTCCTTCCCGAATTCCTTCTCTATTCCCTCCTTCTCTTTCACGCGCCGACGGAGCGCGTTCATCGCCGCCGCCTGCACGAGCGCCGCGACGTCCGCGCCGACGAACCCGTGCGTGTTCTTCGAGAGCTCCTCCGCGGCGGCGGCGGACAACTCGTGCTTCACCGTTTTCAAGTGCGCGTCGAGAATCTCCCGCCGCTGCTTCGGCGTCGGTACGCCGACCTCGATCTCTCGGTCGAACCGCCCGGGGCGTCGCAGCGCGCGGTCGATCGCCTCCGGTCGATTCGACGTCGCGATGACGATCACCTTGTCCATGTCGACGTAATTCTGTGAGGGCGATTCCACACGAAAAAAGTTCATTCATCGGTCAGTTGAAAGGGACGGACCCACGCGAGCGAATGTTGAAACCGAGCGGTGGGTGATAAACGTTTGCACAGAACGCACCTCCGCCGACTGCGCGCCGTCCATGATGGTCAGCAACGTGGAGACGACGCGCGCGGACATCTGGTCCTCGCCGCCGCTGCTTCCGCCGCCCTTCGCGCCGCCTCCGTCGCTGTCGCTCCGCGCGGGCGCGATCGCGTCGAGCTCGTCGAGGAGAATCACGCACGGCTTCTGCTTCGCGGCGGCTTGGAACACGCCGCGCAGCGCCGCCTCGGACTGCCCGACGTACGCGCCTATAATCTCCGGGCCGTTGACGACGAGCAGGTTCGCCTTCGCCGCCTCCGCCGCGGCTCTCGCGAGGCGCGTCTTCCCCGTCCCGGGCGGGCCCCAGAGCAACACCCCGCGCGGCGGCGTGATCCCGTAGCTCGTGAAAATCTCCGGCCGGTTCAGAGGGTAGTCCACGAGCTCGAGGAGCGTCGCCGCGATGTCGCCGACGCCGCCGAGCGCCTCGAAGCCCTCGCGACGCCCCGCCCACCGCGCCGCTCGCTCCGCGCGCTTCACCGCCGCGACGACCGGGTCCTTATCCTCCGCGAGGTCGTCGTCGTCGTCGTCGTCGCTCGCGTCCGCCGCCGCGCGTTCTTCTTCGTCCTCCTCCTCCGCCGCCGCCGCCGCCGCGCCCGCGGCGACGCGCGCGCCGACGTCGTCCGCCATCCCCCCCGCGCCGGGCCCCCGCGGCCGCAGCGTCACCTTCGTGCGCTCGTCCACGACGCCCACCGCGCCGGGCCCCCCCGCGCCGCGCGCGTCGCTCTCGACGCGCTCGATCTGGAAGAACGCGCTCGTCCCGAGCAGCGGCAACCGCACGAGGTTCCCGCGCAGGAGCGCGCGGCCGGAGAGCGCGCGGCGCGCGAGCGCTTCGAGCACCTCGGCCTGCTTGGCGCCGCCGCCGCCGCCGTCTCTCTCGTCCAACACGCCCCGCGACAGCCACGCGTCGGCGCCGCCGCCGACGCGCCGCTCCGTCGCCCACAGACGCGCGACGACGCTCGCGATCGCCACCCCAGGTGTTGGGAGCCGCACGCGCGCGTTGGAGTGATCCGAACCGTCGCCGTGATCCGAACCGTCGCCGCCGTCGCGTAACGCGTAGACGTGCGCGCCCGCGCCCGCGGGCGGGCATCCCAACGACATCCACGTCTTGCGCGCGAAGGAGATCCCGTGCGGCTCCGCCGCGGCCGGGTCCGGGTGCGCTCTCGCGAGGACGACGTACCGTCCGACCGCGTCGATCGCCGCGGTCGCGCCGAGGCGCGCGAGCTCGTCGGGCGCGGCGTCGATCGGCAGGGACTCGTGCGCGTCCGCGGGGAGCCCGCCCCCGAGGGATTTCAGCTCGACGTTTCGCGCGAGGAGCGCTGGGATCGCCGCCGCGGGCGCGTCCGTCGTCGGCGTCGGCGTCGGCGCGGACGACGACGACGCGCCGCCCAGGCGCGACGAAACGCGCGGCGACGGCGACGGCGACGGCGACGCCGTCGCTCCTCGCGAATCCGGCGGCGGCGCGACCGCGGCGGGCCCGTGGACGACGGCGACGGCGATCCAATCGCCCGCGCCGACGGCGAGCGCCACCATGAGCTTCGGCGACAGCAGCGCGTGGACGTGCGCGCCGACGCCCTGCGCGACGGGGACGCGCTCCACGACCGCGCCGTGGACTTTCGCGGGCGACGTCGCGTCGCGGAGGCCGGTCCACGACGGCACGGGCGCGATCGCGACGGCGCCGCGGCCGCGTCCGCCGCGCCGGGATCGACGCGCGTCGTCGAAAACGTCGTCGTCGTCGTCGTCGTCGTCGTCGTCCGCGAGCTCGGACCGACTTGTCGGCGTCCCCGGCGCGGGGCTGTCCTCGCGCGTCGGCGAGCGACCGCGCCCGTCGTCGCGGCGCGCGGCGCCCTTCTTGCGCGGCATCGCGAGCGGCGCCTCTCGTTGTGAGGAAGGAGCGCCGCCGCGCCGTGAGTGTTGTAAGTTTTCTTCCGCTCCAGTCCCTGCCGCCGCGCCGTCGGATGAATCAAAACTCGAGAGACTCACTCTTCCGCGCGCGGGCGGCGGGGCGCGCGCGGGTCGATGACGTCCTCCGACCCGCCCGTCCGCGTCGTCCTCGTGAGCCACGACAAGAGGCCGCTGTTCCACTACGTCAAGCTCGCGCTCGACGCGCTGAAGTCCGACGCGCACGGCGACCGCGTCGTCGTGCGCCTGACGGGGATGGGGATGGCGTGCGCGAGGGTGGTCACGCTCGCGGAGCTCCTCAAGCGCGACGGCGCGTGCGTCGTGACGAGGACGAGGACGGGGAGCGTGAAGGGCGCGCGCGAGGGGGACCCGGACCGGGACTCGACGAAGAGCGCGATCGAGATGGACGTGACGCGGGGGGGAGCGTTCGAAGCCAAGGCGGGCGACGTGTTTCGAAGGAGGAAGGTCGAGGCTTCGTCTTCAGAACTACCTTCGTGATATGATAATAGGTCTAGCTACTAGCTAAGGTTCGACCGCCGCGACGCCGCCCGCGAGGCCGCGCTATCCGTCCGCGCCGCGCCTCTCCCTGATCGCCAACGACTCGGACGTCAGCGTCCGATGCGGCTTGGGCGCCTTCGGGTTCCCTCGCACGTAAAACCGCCGCAAAAGTTCCACCGCGTCCTCCGCGAATAACCCCCCGACGGACGGGTACGTCCGCCTCGCCCCGCGCGCGCCGTTGGACGCCGCCGCGTCGCCGCCGTCCTCACCGTCGTCGTCCTCCTCCTCCTCCCTCGCGTCGTCCGCGTCCGCGTCCGCGCAGGGCGAGCATCCGTCGCGGTGGACGCTCAGGATGGACCCGTTGCCGCCGAACTTGTCGTTGCCACACCCGTACACCACCGCCCGGCATCCGAGCAGCGACAGCGCGCCCGCGCACATGATGCACGGCTCGCACGTGACGTAGAGAACGCAGTCTTCGAACCGCGCGGCGTTCGCGTCGTTCGCGTGCGCCGCGAGGAGGGCGTCGATCGCTTCGAACTCCGCGTGCCTCGTGCCGTTGCGACGCTCGTTCGTTCGGTTGCTCCCGCGCGCGACGATCTCGTTGTCGCGGACGAGGACGCACCCCACGGGGACCTCCCAGCGGTCGAGAGCGGCGGTCGCTTCCGCGAGCGCGGCGCGCATGTGCCGCTCGTCGTCCGCGGTGAACGCCGCCATCGCGCGGCGGCGGCGGCGGCGGCGGCGGCGGCGCGGCGCAACCCTAGCTAGGGGCGGCGAAGAGTGAGATGGGTGCCGAGATCGCGCGCCCGCTCGTTCGCTTGAAGTTGAAAAGTCCGAGTCATCACCATCATCCGCAGAGGTCGGCGCGCGGGGAGGGCGCGCGTCGCGGCCGCGAGATGTTCAGCGACGGCGAGGACGACGACGTCCTGATCCTCGAGCTCGGCGGCGAGAGGATCGTCATGCCGAAATTCCGCGAGGAGGACGACGACCAGGACGCGGACGACGAGGCGACGACCTCGTCGTCGTCCGTCGTCGTCATGTCGCCCGAGCTCGCCGTCGAACGCGTCGGCGTCGGGCCGTTCCAACGAAGGCTCACGGCGCTGTGCACGCTCGGGAACGCCGCGGACGCGGTCGAGGTCATGTCCGTGGCGCTCATCCTCCCCGCCGCGGGCGCGGACCTTGGGATGACCGACGCGCAGAAGAGCGCGCTCGCGTCCGCGGTGTTCCTCGGCGCGTTCTTCGGCGCGCTCCTCGGCGGCGTCCTCGGCGACGCGAGGGGACGAAGGCTCGCGCTCGCGCTCGCGATGGCGATCAACGCGCTCTTCGCGCTCCTCTCCGCGGCCGCGCCGGACGCGACGACGCTGATCCTCTGCCGCTTCCTCGCCGGCGTGGGCGTCGGCGGCGCCAACGCGGCGGTGTTCTCCGTCGTCCCGGAGTTTCTCCCGCGCGCGTCGCGAGGGAAGCACGCCGTCGTCCTCGCGTCCGGCTGGATGTTCGGGAGCGTGTACGCCGCGAGCGCGGGGTGGGCGACGATACCGACCCTTGGGTGGCGGACGTTCCTCGTCGCGTCCGCGCTGCCGTCGATCGCGTGTCTGGCGGGGGTCGCCGCGTTCATGCCGGAGAGCCCGCGGTTTCTCGCGTCGGTCGGCAGAGGGAAAGACGCCGCGGCGGTGCTCCGACGCGTCGCGTCGGCGAACGGGACGGCGCGCGAGATCCCGGACGGGCTCATCGTCCGCGCGAAGGCGAGCGGCGTCGTGAGCGGCGGCGTCGTGAGCGGCGGCGGCGCGAAGCGGGGTCATCGCGAGGCGTCGTCGTCGTTCGCGTCGCTGTGCCGCGACCCGACGCTCTCGCGGAGGACGCTCCTCGTCGGCGCGGTGTGGTTTTTCGTCAGCTTCGGGTGGTACGGGCTCATGCTCTGGCTCCCGGAGTACTTCGACCGGCGCCTGAGCGCCGACGACGACGACGACGGCTCGAGCGTCGCCGACGATCGAGTGTACGCGTTCGCGCTGCTCGTCGCGCTGGCGAACCTTCCCGGGAACGTCGCGAGCGCGTTCGCCGTGGACGTCGTCGGACGAAGGACGACGGTGGCGTGGTGCTCGGCCACCGCGTCGCTCGCCGCCGCGGCGTTCGCGGTCGTAGGCGGCGGCGGCGTGAGTGGTTGGGGCGGGTACGTCGCGTGCGCGTGCGTCTTCAACGCGCTGAGCGTCGGCGGGTGGAACGCGCTCGACCTGTGGAGCGCGGAGGCGTTTCCGACGGCGACGCGGTCGACGGCGATGGGCGCGTTGGGCGCGATCGGACGCGTCGGGTCTCTGGTCGGGACGTCGGCGTGCGGGGCGGCGATCGGGGTCAGCTTGACCGCGACCGCGTGGATCGCGTGCGTCGCGATGGTGATGGGGTCCGCGGGCGCGATGGCGACGAACCTGGAGACGAGGGGCAGGGCGTTGGAGGACGTCGTCGGCGAGGAGGGCGGCGGCGGGGGCGAGGGGGAGGACGATTCGGAGGAGCTTCTCGCGGACGTAGAACAGCGTAGTTAATTACTTAGACTCGAAGATAACATTGATAACACCCAACGACATCAATTACTAAGATCAAATCATCAAACAAAGAGATTGTTTCAAAACAAAAATACTGCTACAAACAATGACGCTTCCTTTCGCGTCGTCTCCGCAACTTTCGCGGAAAGAGTTGAATCATTTTTTTTGGTCGACTGAGCCTGCTGTGGTGATCATCAGGGTGGCTGAGTGTCCCCCGTCTCTGATCACAGGTCTTTGCCCATGTCGTCCATGCGATCGAGCATAGCGTCGAGCGCGTTCTTCGACAGGTGCCTCGAGTTTGGAAGCACGAGTCGGAAAAAGTTTGGAAGGTTCATCGAGTCGATCGGCTGGAACCCGATCATCGCGTCCCCGGTCCGTTGCATCCGGTCCTTCAGCTTCGGGGCGACGAACCCAATCTCCGTGAGCTGGTCCGCGGTCGCGGACTCGACATCGAACGGCCTCAGGCGCGGGGGCACGTACCAGAACCCGATGTTCGCGCACTGCGCGGGCGCGGCGAGGACGAACGAGCCGTCTTTTTCGCACCGCTCGCGCACCGACGCCTCGACGTACTCCGCGAGGCCAAAGGAGCGGTCCACGAGATTCGCCCAGCCTTCGTCTCCGCGCGCCTTCCACGCGAGCCAGATCTTGAGGGCGTCCGCCTTGCGTCCGCACTGAATCGTGCGGTCGCCGAGGTCCGCGGCGGCGTTGTTCTTGTCCGGCTGGAACAAGTAGTCCGCCTGCGCGGCGTTCGCCTTGGACAGCGCCCCGGGTTGCTTCGTCACGAAGATGGAGCACTGGAGCGGCAACCCGAGCATCTTGTGCGGGTTCCAGCAGAACGAGTCCGCTCTGTTCGCGCCCTGGAGATTGTGCCTTCTCGTCGGGGACAGCGCCGCGGCGCCGCCCCACGCGCCGTCGACGTGCATCCACATGTCGTGCTTTTCGCAGACGTCCGCGCAGCCTTCGTAGTCGTCAAAGGCGCCGAGCACGGTGGACCCCGCGGTGGTGCCGACGTAGAACGGCACCTTGCCCCGGGACTTGGCCTCCTGAACCGCCTTCTCGAGCTCCGCCGGGATCATCGCGCCGGACTGGTCGCACTTCACCTTGATCATGTTGTCCATCCCGAGGCCCATGACCATCGCGGACTTTTTGTACGAGTAGTGCGACTGCTCCGAGCAAAACGCGACGAGGTTGCCGCTCGCGCCCTTGGTCTTCGCCTCCGGCTCCGCGCGATCGCGCGCGAGGATCATCGAGTACATGTTCGCCAGGGACCCGCCGGGGACGAGCAGACCGTCGTGCGGCGGCGTCGTCTTAGACCCGGGCTTGTTCAGCCACATCCGCGCGGTTTTCGCGAGGACGGCTTTCTCAATCTCCGTGAGCACCGGCGCGACTTCAAACGTGTGCACGTTGGCGTTCAACGCGCTCGCGGTCCACTCCCCCGCGAGCGCGACGACGTCGACGCCGGCGTACAGCTGGTTCAAGAACATCGGGTGCGAGGAGCGGACCGAGTTGTCCATGACCGCCTGCACCGCGAGCGCGAGTTGCTCCTCCGTCGCGGGGGCGTCGCCCTCCGCGAGGTCGATGGGCGCCCCCGCGGCGGCGAACGTCGCCGCGAGCTCCTCCGGGGACTGGAGCTTGCTGTGCACGCGCTCGTCGCCCTTGATGGAGTCTCTGTGGTACTGCGTCAGCTTCGGCGCGAGTTCCTCCAGGAACTTGAGCTCGCGCTCGGTCTCGTCCTCGGGCCAGAGGTTGTCGCCCTCGACGGCGGCGGCGGCGGCGGCGTCCGCCGCCGCCTTTCGCTCCGCGAACGAGAGCGCGTCCGGGCGCCAGTACACCTCGCACTCCGCGGCTCTCTCCGCGTTCCCGTCCGAGTTCTTTGCGCCGCCCATCTTCTTCGAGTCGAGCCAGTCGTCGTTGTAAATCTTCGACAGGTACTTCACGCCGTTGTCCGGGAACACCGTGACGATGACGCTGTCGTCCGTGACGTCGCCGGATAACACGCGCGAGGCGTGGAGGTTCAGACCGCTGCTGCCGCCGACGAGGAGGCCGTCGCTGCTCGCGAGCTCGCGGCACACGCCGAACGCCTGCTCGTCCGTCGCGCGCACCATCCCGTCCACGATCGAGACGTCGAGGCACCCGGGGATGGAATCCTTGCCGACGCCCTCCGTCTCCCACGACTTGGACACCTTGACGTCGTCGGCGGCGACGCCGTTGACGACGTGGTCCCAGAACACGCTCCCTCTCGGGTCCGCGAGGACGATCCTCACGTCCGGGTTCTCTTGCTTCAAGTACCTCCCCGTGCCGCTGACCGTGCCGCCGGTGCTGCCGCCGACGATGAAGTGCGTCACCGCGCCCACGCTCTGACGCCAAATCTCCGGCCCGAGCGTCGCCTCGTACGCGTCCGCGTTGTACGGGTTGTTATACTGATCCACGCCGTAGTACGTCCCGGGGTTCTCCTCGCACAGCTTGTTCTCGATGTTCTGGTAGTGCTGTGGGTCGTCCGGGGACACCCCGGACGGGGAGACGATCACCTCGCCGCCGTACGCTCTCATCGCGTCCACCTTCTCCTTGGACGTCTTCTCGTTGGTGATGACGATGTAGTCGTACCCGCGCAACGCGCACGCCATCGCGATCGCGGCGCCGGTGTTCCCGGACGTCGCCGCGACGACGGTCATCCCGGGCTTGAGATCGCCGCTCTTGATCGCCTTGTCCAGGATGTGCGTCGCGATGCGGTCTTTGATGGACCCGGACGGGTTGAGGTACTCGCACTTCGCGAGGATCTTCACGGTGGGGTTCAGGGAGTACGCGCTCAGATCGAGCAGCGGCGTGCTGCCGATGAGGTCCCTCGTCGTGCACGAGCTCTCCTTCATGTCGCAGAACTCGCCTTCGCAGTCGCTGTCGGCGGGGGAGGCGGTCTGCGGTGGGCGGCGGGGGGGGGGG